>Ga0114938_1000246_pt1 | contig 43932 bp, 38 predicted proteins | sample AshMeaBigSpring_FD_88675 | JGI IMG/M metagenome (GOLD analysis project Ga0114938, IMG submission 88675) | Groundwater microbial communities from Big Spring, Nevada to study Microbial Dark Matter (Phase II) - Ash Meadows Big Spring | ecosystem: Environmental > Aquatic > Deep subsurface >... | reverse complement strand
CATTAAAGATGCTAATGATACCGATGTACTAAATGGATGTGATAAAAAACGAAATCCTCTTTTACTATTTGCCGGTCCTGCAATAGAAGAACTACCACCCCCTGCAATAAATTTTTGAATTGTTACATTATTTGCGTTTGAAAGCGTACCTGCAATAGTTGCAATAGATGCAGTTCCACTCACATTACTTTCTAACAATACTGGACGACTATTAAAGTTTGTAGCACCTGTTGTAATATTTAGAATTCCTGTAGCTCCAATATTTCCTGAAGCATTATCATTTATTTTTAAGTTTGCACCAACTGTAAAAGTTCCTGTTGAAATTTTCAATAAAGAATCAATCTCAATTGCTTGATTAATTGTAACGCCTGATGTGTTATTTATGGTTAAGGCCTTTATTTTTGATGAAACAAATGTATTATTAGCAATGGTTTGAGCTACAGGTGTTTGTGTGTACGTAATGTACTCAATAATGCCTTGTGTTGCATCTATTGTACCTGTTGAATTCAATGAAACTGTACCAGCAAATTTAGCAGTGGCATTCACTTTTAGGATTGTATTAGCAGATACAGATGTATTTCGAAAAGTAATTGAACCTTGACCATCAATAATAGAAGTTCCAGATTTTGTAAAATTAATAGCTGTAGAAACGTTAGAAGTTGTTTGTGGCGTATAGGCAAATACAGGAGAAGCAACCGTTAAATCTCCACTGATATTAAGTATTTCATTTACACCTCCGGTAAACAATCCTGCCCCTTTTTTAAATTCTAAGCCACCATTCATATTTACAGTTCGTGTAGTTGTATTATTTCCCACTTGAAACACTGAACCAAAATAAACCATTGGTGCTGTTGTATACCCAGCACCACCATTGGTGATGGAAACTGATAAAACCCCTAATCTAGCATTTGCAGTTGCACTTGTACCATCACCTGTTATTGTAATTCCAGGCATAGAAATGTAACCTGAACCTTCAGCTGTAATGGTTAGTGCAGTAATTGCACCAGTTGCATTTGTAATTGTATTTGTTCCAATTGTTGCTGTAGCTGTGGCTGCAATACCTGCATAAGACCAAACTGCAGTTCCATCTGTAATTCCACTACCAGTTCCTGTTGGAGAAATAGTTCCAGATGTTCCTGCTGTGGTACAAGTGTATAAATTACCACCACTGTTTACTTGGGTATTTAATGTGTATGCAGTGGTTGCACTCCATACGTTTCCAATACGAACATTTGCTGTTGTGTAGCCAGAACCTGTATTTGTAATTTCGTATCCAGAAATTTTGAACGATGAAACGGATGCTGTTGCTAAAGTTGTACTGCTACCCACAAAAGTAATGAACGGATTCACAATTAATTTTCCAGGATCAGTAACAGTTATTCCTGTTACCACTCCAGATCCATTAATAGTAGCAACACCAGCAGCAGCATTGCCTTCACCAATCACCATTTTGCATGCAAAAGTTAAAGTACCGTTACAAGTCTGAGTTACTCCATCTCTCACAGTAAAAGTTTGTCCCGCAGTTAAATTGCTCGGATTCGATGAAGTCCCACTCCATCTTCCAGTTGACGCATCATAAACTTCAAAAAAAGTAGTACCAGTGATACTACCACCTGTTACATTATGACGCCCACGCATATCTCCAGTTTGCTGAGCCAAAACATTCAAGTTAGCAACCAAAAAGAGAAGAAAAAAAGAAGAAAAAAAGAAGAAAAATGAAGATTGAAAAACATGATAATTAACCCCAAAAGAAAGGTAGATTTTTTTCATAAAGCAGTGTTTGTTTGTATTGATGCAAATCGTTAATAACAACACAATTCTAGAATCATTAAAATAAATAATCATCCTGCCCTATCCTGTTTTGTATTGAAATTAATTTTTTTAAATGTTATTTGCACACTTAAATAGTACACTTTCCTCTGTTTCATTAAATCTAAAAATTTATCGAAATAGCATTACCAACCTTATACACAAACAGTCATTTATGAAAACAAAAACAATTGCATTTCTAATTTTTGTATTCGCTTGTCAGATAATAACAAACGCACAAAAAAAAGAGGTTTTTATATTTTGCTATTTCAAAGGAAAAAGCAATGATGGATTGCATTTAGCTTATAGCATAGACGGCTACAAATGGACGGCATTAAACAATGACAAAAGCTTTTTAAAACCAACTGCTGGCAATGATAAACTAATGAGAGACCCTAATATTGTTGAAGCTGAAGATGGAAAGTTTCATATGGTTTGGACATTAAGCTGGACAGAAAAAAGTATTGGGTATGCATCTTCATACGACCTTATTCATTGGAGTGAACAAAAAGAAATTCCTGTTATGAAACATGAAGACGGAGCAAGAAATGCTTGGGCTCCTGAAATATTTTTTGACCAAAAGAAAAAAGAATATGTTATTTATTGGGCAAGTACCATAAAGGGTCGTTTTCCTAAAACAGATTCTACTGGCGACGCTGGCTACAATCATAGAATGTACTATGTTACTACAAAAGATTTTATCAACTTTTCGCCTACAAAACTATTGTATGATAAAGGGTTTAATGTGATTGATGCGAGTATCCAAAAAATTGGTAACAAATACGTGATGTTTTTAAAAGATGAAACCAAAACACCGACAGAAAAAAATATTAGAATTGCAACAAGCAAATCGCTTTTGAAAAGATATTCTAAAGCAAGCAAACCCATAACAGGAAACTATTGGGCCGAAGGGCCAACGCCAGTACAAATTGGCGATGATTGGGTTGTTTATTTCGATAAATATAGAGACCATCAATTCGGTGCTATCCGTTCAAAAGATTTAAAAAACTGGACAGATATTTCCAATGAAATTCAATTACCAAAAGGCATTCGTCATGGTTCAATTTTTAAAGTATCAGTTAGTATTTTAGAGAAATTAAAAGCATATAGTAGTGAATAAATAATTGCTTCACACAAAGCTATTTTTCCTACTACATATTAATCATAGCAGGATACAACAGGATGGACGCACAATTCGATGCATTTAATTTAGCAAAAAATACCGATTGCTGTATGTCCATTTCTACCCGAAGAATTGTCCTGTTTCGTTATGCTGTTTCTTTAATTTGCTTTTTCCTTTTGCAGCAATCTCTACATTCTCAAGTTGTAACTTGGGTTGGTGGTACTAGCAATAACTATTTTACTGCAAGTAATTGGAGTCCATCTACCAATACTGCTGCGTTAGCACAAACCGAAACTTTATTCATTGGTGCAGGTAACCCCAATGAAATGGTACACAATGGAGGCAATGCGGCAAATAGCTACAGAGCTAACTTTTTGAATACAACATCAAATGCAAATATTACCGTAAATGGTATTTTATATTCTTGGAATAGCGATTCTTTAAATGGAAGAATCACCCTAAATACAGGTGCAGATTTTAGTTGTAGAAATATTGGATATATTGGAAGAAACGGAAGTTGCACCATGACTGTAAATGGTGGCAGATACAGCACTAGAAATGGATTAAACATTGGATTTGGTAATACAGGAAGCAATGCAACCATCCATCTTTTTGGAGGAAGTATTACCTCTGGAACAACAATGAGTATTGCTAACGGAACTGGATTATCAGCTAGAATAAATATTTCTGGAGGAGCCTTAATTGTTGGCTCAACACTTACCATTGGTACAAACGCAATGATTACAATTACTGGTATTGGATACTTACAAATTGCTGGCGATAAAAGAACCCAAGTAAACGGATTAATTAATGATGGTAGAATTACCACTTCGCCTGGCAAAACATTAGCTGTTGTTTACAATGGAACAAATACGGTTGTTTCTATACCACAAAACCCAAATAGCTTAATTACTGAATACCCTGATACCGTGGTTTTAAAAACAAATCAATTGGTATGTGTACTTGAAAAAAGTACAGGCAATGTATTTTCTTATAGATACAAGGGCTTGGAAACAGTAGCTAACAAATCTACTGATACGAAAAAATTCATGTATCATGATTTTACTACGTCTTATGGTTTTGAAACAATTTGGGGTTGCACGTATGAAGTAGTTGAAGACTCCGACACATTAGCACATATCGTTTTTAAAAGACCTTACACACCTTCAATTGGTCATGTAACTCCTTGTGATGCTGAATTACATTATGCCCTGAAGAAAAACGATATGGGTGTTTATGTATATAGCAAGCTTGAACACAAACCCAATTATCCAAAATTTGACATGGGCAGTTGGAGACAAGTTTGGTGGATAGCAGCAAATAATGGAATTAATGTTGCAGAAAGAATTTACACCGATTCTTTAAGAAGTTGGGAAATGCCCTCTGGAACAGATTATGCCAATGCCGATGCATCAGGAATAGCTGAAATAGTAAAATTGACAAGTGGTGTTCGAGCTGGTAAATTTGATGGAAAATACCAGTATAGTCTTCGTTTTTGGGATCATCCTGTTTGGGGACATGCAAGTAATATTAATAACATTGGACTTTGGTGTGTAAATCCAAGTCTTGAATATTATAATGAAGGGCCAATGCATCAAGACCTAAATGCAGCAGCTGGAATTATTCACCAATGCATGAATGGTGTTCATTATGGTGATGGTGGAATGATTGCAGATACATTAACAAGCTGGACAAAAGTGTATGGTCCTTATTTACTTTTATTAACAGATAAACCTACCGGCAATGAAAATTGGGCAGCTGCAAAAGAACGTCAACAGGTTGAGAAACAATTGTGGCCATACAAATGGGTAAAAGATACGATTGCCTATCCTCCTGCTAGTTTAAGAGGTTCAATTACAGGAAAATTTGTAGTTGTTGATAGTAAAAAGCCAAGTTTCACCAGTGCTTTTGCATGGGTTGGTGTAACCGATTTATCAGACGGTGCAAGCAACTTTCAATTTGAAAGTAAACATTACCATTATTGGATAAAGTCTGATGCAAATGGGAATTTCACTATTCCAAATGTTCGTGCTGGCACTTATTCTTTATTTGCTTTTGTAGATGGTATGGTGGGTGAATATAGACTAAACAATGTAACTGTTTCAGAAGGTAACGTAACCAATTTAGGAACACTAACTAAAACAGTAGATAGAAGTTATGGCGATATTATTTGGGAAATTGGAATTGCTAATAGAAGATCAAACGAATACAAACTCGGCAACTTTGATTATTGTGAAGGATTTGTAGAGCGAAAATTCAGAGATTCTTTTCCAAACCCAATTGAGTATGCAACTGCTTCAAACAACTGGAGTACAGTATTAAATTATGCTCATACCAAATACCCAACAACAACTTTTGCACCTGGCGATTTGTGGAAATGGAGACTCAATTTTACGCTACCAACAGGTTTTAATACTTCTGGAAATGCTAGATTAACCATTGCCTATTCAAGCAACGACCATGCTCAACAGTGGATTTATGTAAATAACGAAAACAGTTTGTTTACGAGTTATTATCCTGATAATGGTGACGGCAATGCTTTTATTCGTCAAGCCAATTATGCCAAATACGCTTATAAAGAAGTATTCATTCCGATGAATAGATTTGTTGCTGGTAACAATACCATTACGTTAGCAATGCCTTCTAATTCATTATGGGTAAGCCATTTAATGTATGATTACATTAGTTTAGAAGCAAATGTTCCTACAAAACTGGCAGTTACATTTACCCAATTTAGTGCTACAAAAAAAGAGAATACGGCTGTTTTACAATGGTCTACTACTTCTGAAAGAAATAGTAATTATTTCATCGTTCAAAAAAGTGAAGATGGAACAAATTTTAGAGATCTTGGAATGGTAAAAAGTAATGACAAAGCAAATAGCATTAATAACTATTCTTTTACAGATTATACACTTACCATAGGTAAACAATATTACAGAATAGTTGAAGTAGATAAAAGCAATCAAAAAACTTATTCGAATATTCAACTATTACAAGTTAATTCTGCTAAGGCTATATCTATTTTCCCAAATCCAGCTCAAAACAGTGTTGTCATAGAGCAACTCACAACTCCTATTCAATCTATTGAAGTTATAGATGCAGTGGGTAAAGTTTTCATCAAAAAACTGAATATTCGTTCCAATAAAGTAGTCATCAACATTGAGTCTTTATCAAAAGGAGCCTACTTTTTAAGAATCAATGATGGCAAGTCAACTTCTATTCAACCTTTACAAAAACAATAGTACTAGTATTTGTTTTAAACCATTTAATATTATATACATACATTATGAAAAAGAAAAATTACTTGTACTTTCTGATGATGTTTTTAATTGTGCAACAAAATTTCGCACAACGAAAAATGGAAAATTTAGATAGAGCTGTTGTAGCCGTAAGAACATCTTCTTCACAAGTATATATTGGTTGGAAAATGCTTGGAACAGACCCTGATAATATTGCTTTTAATGTGTATAGAGGCAATACAAAAATTAATGCTACACCTATTACAGCTACTACAAACATTATAGATAATGCAACAACTAACGAAACTTATACCGTAAAACCTGTTATAGGAAATGTTGAATTTTCAGCGTCTTTACCTGCAACTGTTTGGTCCAAACAATTTTTAGAAATCCCATTACAACAACCTCCTGGCGGAACTTCTCCTGGAAATAGTGCCTACACTTACGATGCAAATGATGCTAGTGTGGGTGATGTAGATGGTGATGGTGTTTATGAAATTATTTTAAAATGGGAACCAACAAACGCTAAAGACAACTCTCAAGGTGGATATACTGGCAATGTAATTTTTGATTGCTACAAAATGGATGGAACAAGACTTTGGAGAATTGACTTGGGAAGAAATATTAGAGCCGGTGCACATTACACACAATTTTTAGTGTACGATTTTGATAGTGATGGAAAAGCAGAATTGGTTTGTAAAACATCTGATGGAACTGTAGATGGATTAGGAGTAACAATTGGCAATCCACTAGCAGATTACAGAAATAGCAGTGGCTATATTTTAACAGGTAGTGAGTTTTTAACTGTTTTTGATGGTTTAACTGGTGCTGCTGTTCATACCACTTCTTATATTCCTGTTAGAGGAACAGTAAGTAATTGGGGCGATAATTATGGAAATAGAGTTGATAGATTTACAGCAACAGTTGCTTATTGCGATGGCATTAATCCAAGCATAGTAATGGGTAGAGGTTATTATACGAGAATGGTAAGAGCAGCTTGGGATTACAAAAACAAACAATTGGTTCATCGTTGGACTTTTGATAGTAATACTTCTGGTAACGGTGCTCATTATGGACAAGGCAATCATCAATTAATGGGTGCAGATTTAAACTTCGATGGCATTGATGAAATTACAAGTGGCTCAAGTGCTATTAATGGTAATGGAACAAGATTATTTGCCAATGGTTTAGGGCATGGAGATGCGATGCATATTAGCGATATTAACCCTGACAGACCAGGATTGGAAGTTTGGCAATGCTTAGAAGATCAAAGTAGTTATGGCACAAATGGTTTGGTGTTAAGAGATGCTGTTACTGGAACTGTTTTATGGGGCGTTCCTACAACTGGAGATATTGGCAGGGCTTTATCTGCGGATATTGACCCTCGGTATAAAGGCTATGAATGCTGGGGTTCTGCAGGAAATTTATATACAGCCACTGGTGTGCAAATAGCAACTACAAAACCAACATTTAACCATGCAGTTTGGTGGGATGCTGATTTGCAAAGAGAACTATTAGACGGCACAAAACTTGAAAAATGGAATCCTTCTACCAATAGTTTAAACAGATTAATTACATTGTATCAATCACAATGGGGCAGTGCAGATGATAACAATGGTACAAAAGCAAACCCATGTTTAACAGCAGATTTATTTGGTGATTGGAGAGAAGAAATTTTATTACGCAGTTTCGATAATCAAAAATTATTATTATACACAACTACTATCCCTTCTACCAATAGAATATATACATTAATGCATGACCCTAACTATAGGTTGGCGGTTAGCTGGCAAAATGTGGCTTATAACCAACCTCCACATACAGGTTTTTATTTGGGGGAAGGAATGAGTACACCACCAAAACCTAACATTACTTTGGTAAATGGCGTCAGCTTATTGCCTATTCAGTTAAATCAATTTTCTGCAACCAAACAACAAAACAAAGTTGTTTTAAAATGGAGTACTGCAAACGAATTGAATGGAAAACATTTTGTGGTAGAAAAAAGTAAAGATGGTATTGCTTTTACAGAACTATCAGTTGTAAAAGCAATAGGTAATAGCAATACACCTCAGTTTTATGAATCAATTGACGCATCACCTTTTGATGGAATAAATTATTATAGATTAAAAATCGTTTCTACCGATGCTGCCACTACATATAGCAATATTCAATCTGTAAAAGTTGAAGCTTTTGCATTCGAAATCAATAAAATTAGCCCTAACCCATTTAAAACAGAAGTAAGCTTATCTGTTTATTCTTCAAAAGCAGATGAATTACAAATTCTTGTTTCTGATAATAGTGGGAAAAAACTCCTTTCTAAATTAGAGAATTTAAAACAAGGACAACAAACTATTGCTATTACAGAAATGGCTAACCTACAAAGAGGCAACTATTTCATTACCTTTTTAAAAAACAATGAGGTAGTTGCCAATCAACAATTGGTGAAGCTATAAACTAGAAATTTCAAGTGCACCCTTATCTCCTATTTTTATATTTCTAGCTTGTGTTTGAATATTCACTAACGTGCCTGTTGGTATATGTAAAACAGCAATTACTTGATAGCTGCCAAAGTATTCAATACTTTGTACAACGGCTTCATTAGAACTCACATTTGCATTCAAAAGCATAAAATCATCAGGTCGAATAAACAGTTGATTGTCTAATTCATGCCATTTTTTTTCTACACTAAAAAAAGAAGAAAACGATTTCGGGAACAATTGAAAACTACCCAACAAACCAGCAACATAAGCGTTGATTGGATAACGATAAACATAAGCAGGCATTTGTTCTTGTACAATGGTTCCGTTTTGCATCACCAACATATAATCGGCCCATGAAAGTATATCTAAAGGGTCATGAGCAATTAAAATAATAGATATATCAAATTCATTAGCCACGGCTTCTAATATTCGTTTAAGCGATTGTTTATGAATAGCATCAAAATTTGAAAACGGCTCGTCAAGTAACAATAACTTAGGTGCAGTTAATAAAAGTCTAGCAAGTGCAATGCGTTGCTTTTCTCCACCAGAAAGCTGATCTGTTCTGCGTTTCATTAAATGTTCAATATCACACAATACGTATAGTTTACTAGCAGTTTCATCGGTTAGTAAATTTGCATATGCCAATACTTGTTCAACGCGTAAAAAATTAGGCAACTCAAAATATTGTGATAAATAAGCAATACCTGGATGACCAGGAATTAACTTTTCAAAAGGTCCTTGAACTCTAATGCCTTCAAAAAAAACGTTTCCAGCATCAGGTTGTTCTAATCCAGCTATTATTTTTAATAATGTACTTTTTCCAGAACCTGTTTCACCTACGATAGCTAGATGTTGAAACTTTTGCTGAGCAAATTGAATATTGTGTAAGCCAAAACCATTTTGGCTGCTTTTATATATCGATTGAACATTTAAAAACTCCATATTATACGAAGATAATTGATGAATGATAGATTGCTAGCAACTCAAATTAATTTTTAGGTACCCCATCTAAAAAACTGTATTACTTTTAAAAAAATTATTAACCAATTCCTATGGCAACTATTTCATCCACACAAATAAAAAATCAATTAATTTATGATTTAATTGGCAAAGATTCATATAGGGGCATCACTTTAAGCTATGCTTGGCTAGCCAATCAAACAGGGCATTTTGCATTGGGTTTTATTCCTGCATATATATTGTATTCCAACAATTGGTTTCAAGAATATTTCGCCAATGCATCATTTATGTCTGCCTGTATAATTAGTGCCGCTTGGATTGTTTTTGAAACCTATAATGTTGTAAAACCCATTATTGGTTTTACCTTTTTTGGCAACAAGAAGAAGCCGACTGTTTTTCCCATTCCTTGGAAAAATGTTGTGTATGATACTGCTACAGATTTGCTGTTTTTTGCTTTAGGAGCTTTTGCAATGGCATGTGTGGCAACTCCTACTTATATTTTCTCATGGATATTTTATGGTTTGCTTGTTCTATGTTTAATTATTCCATCTCGTTTTTGGTATGTTACTAAAATGTATCAACAAGCTGCAAATTATCCTTTTCAATTTCGATTAAATCAATGGAATTTAGAAATTAGTGAGGCTAATAAAAAAACGGTTACACAATTTAAAGAACAAAATAAATTAAAAAGTTTATTGATCATTGGGGCTAACAAAACAGGTAAAACTAGTTTGGGTGTTGCATTAGCAAATGAGGCATCTATCTTGCATCAATCTTGTATGTATACAACAGCAATTAAATTGTTTGAACAATTGTACGAAATTGCTTTAACCACTACTAATGAGGATGAAAATAAAATGTGGAATTGGATGAATGCAGATATCTTGGTAATTGATGACATTCATCCATCAACGCCTAATAACTACGATTTAATTACACCAAATCAAGTAAAAAAAATTATTGCAGAAACAGGAAAACAAGATGTAATTCAAAGCATTTTTCAGTCAAAAAAAGTGATTTGGATTATTGGTTCATCTGTAGATTCTTACTCCAAAATTGAAAAAGAATGGAAACAACTATTAACCGAATTTTTACAAATAAAAGAACAAGAAACTGCAATAATCCAATTAACAAAAACGAGTTAAGGTAAAATATCATTATCGTAAGCAAAACTTACCAAATGCGTTAAACTTTTTACTTCAAATCTCTTATACAAGGGTAAAATACGCTTTTCGATTGCTGATTTTGACACTTTTAATTGATGAGCAATTTCTTTAAAAGAATATCCTTTAGAAACCAATGCCAACGCCTCTTTCTCTTTGTCAGAAATAGCATATCTATAAAAAAGTGTAGTGTTTAATTCTTCTTCAAATTCATTTTTTTCTGGTCCATAAGCAGCATAACGCATTATTTTACCAAACTTCAAATTTCTATTTACCTGAAATCTGCCAATGATTGATAATACTTTTCCGTCTTTACATTCAAAAATGCCCACTCTTGCAACAATGGGTACTTCTGATCCATCTTTATGAATTTTCTTTTGTTCAATCATAAATCCATATTTATCCAAATCTTTTTGCTTCTTATGAATAAACATTAAGGCTTTATCATTTACTTCATGAACAAATGGTGCAAAATCAGGTGCAGTCATCATTACAATTTTAAGCATCGAAATTTCAGCGTCTTTGTACCCAACCACTTCTTCCCAACCTGATGCATAAATCATTTTCCCTTTTTCAAAAGAATAAACATATACTGCCTCTCCTGGAAATTTTTGAATCGTTTTATCGAGAAGAATAGCATCGCTGCTGGTTAAATCAGCTGGAATATCTGTAATAAATGATCTCGAATAAGTTCCAAATTGATTTGTTTTATCTACCATATTTAATCCTTTCTTTTAAAAAACTGAGTTTTTACACAGTTGATTAAATTGTACAATGCCTATAATTTTACCACAAATTTAATAATTGACATTATTTCAATTTTAAAACGAAACCCGTTTTAAAGTCCAAATCTAGCAAACTTGTATTTAGTTTAAATATAGGTTGTTTAAACTAAATATGGGTTGTTTGTTTATCCGATTGCTACTTAAGCTTAAATATTTTAATTTATCAGTTTTTTTGCCGGGGGGTAAAAAACGACCAGAGTACCAAAAGTCTCTGGTTTTATTTTTTAAATAGAATTATCATTTAAAAAGGAAACGTACAATTAATTGATTTTTATGTAGAAAATTGCTTATCTATACATTTTATTCATCAATCGATTTTTCAAATATGAAATCCTATTCAATTGAAGAAATTAATAGTCACTTAAAAGGAACATTAATAGGTATAACAACCCAAATAATAACTGGTCCGGAACAGTTAGAAAACGCACTTCAACACCATATATCATTTATCGGAAGTAAAAAATATCTACCACTTTGGCAACAATCTAAAGCATGTGCAGCTATCGTAGGCAACGATATAAACATTGAACCGGGTGAAAATAGAGCATTTATAAAAGTGCAAAATGCAGATATTGCAATGGCAGAAATTTTAGATTTATTTGCTCCACCGAGTCCACATTTTAGTCAACCAATTCATCCTACCGCAAATATTGACACTACGGCAACCATTGGAAACAACACAAAAATTGGTGCAGGTTGTTTTATTGGTAAAGATGTAAAAATTGGAAGCAATTGTATTATTTATCCAAATGTCTCCATTTTTGACGATGTCGTAATTGGTGATGGCACCACTATTTGGTCAGGAACGGTAATTAGAGAACGTTGTATAGTTGGTAAATACTGTATTATTCATCCAAATGTTACCATTGGTGCTGATGGATTTGGATTTAGACCAAGCCCTGATGGGAAAGGCTTATTAAAAATTCCACATATTGGCAATGTAATTATTGGTAATGCTGTAGAAATTGGAGCTTCTACCTGTATTGATAGAGGTAAGTTTAGTGCTACTGTTGTTGGTGATGGATGCAAAATTGATAACTTAGTACAAATTGGACATAATAGCAAAATGGGAAGATGTTGCATAATGGCTGGTAGTAGTGGTTTAGCTGGTTCAGTAACATTAGGTGATGGTGTAATTATTGGAGGCGGAGCTTGTATATCGGATCATGTAACATTGGGTAATGGTGTAATGGTGGGTGGACAATCTGGTGTAATTAATAATTTTGAAGCTGGAAAAAAAGTATTGGGTTATCCTGCAATCGACTCTAGAGATGCACTAAAACAATGGGTAATTTTAAGAAAATTGGTGAAAGAAAGTAAATAGCATGGAAAACAACAAAGACTTATCGCAAAAGAATAATCCATTACATGGTATTACACTTGAAAAACTATTGACTCAATTGGTAGATGCAGTTGGTTGGGAAGAATTGGGCAAACAAATACCCATTAATTGTTTCAATAGTAATCCATCTATAAAATCTAGCTTAACCTTTTTACGAAAAACACCATGGGCAAGAAACAAGGTAGAATCGTATTATTTATATGCAGTTAGAAAGAAAATTGTTACATAATTATTTTGTTTGTTGAATCATTAATACAGCTGGCACAGGTCTTTGACCTTCTTTGTCAGAAACAGTTATGGTAGGTTTTCCATTTACAAGCATGCAACTGCTACCACCACCATCTAAATTAATGGCATTTACACATCCTACATCTTTTAACAATTGAGCTTCTTGGGTTAATGTAACGCCATCAGCTATACCTTTTGCTCTACCTTGAATTACCATAACAATCAATGTATTGTTGTCTGTGTAACCTATTGCAGTTCTTGGATGTTTATCATCTATTGCTTTTCCTGAAAACATTCTTTCTTCATTATTGGTAATTTCTATCATTCCGTTGTTTAATAATCGTGGTCCACCGCCAACTGCTGTTTGAACTTTCCATTTTTTGTATGGAATGGAAGTGCCATTTGGCTGCAAAGCAATTTCATTTACATTGGGATTACTTTTAAATCCTTTTGATTGTGTAGGACGTTCGAATGCATAAGGATATTTTTTTGTAGAATCGGTATAAGCCCAAACGATAGATGCGTTTCGTTTTTTATCTATTCCCAATGCACTTCTTGTAACATAAAAAAAACTACTGTCCTTTTTATTTGCAATGCTTTTTAAATTATGAGCTTTTATCAACCCATCTTTTACCACAATATTTAAATTTTGATTGTACTTAAACTCAAAAAAAGTACAATTTACTACTACAATGGGTTGTTGATATTGCGTATAATATTCAGAAGGTGTAAAACGTTTTCCATTTCCTAAAGCTGTAGTAAAGTCTAAATCTTTGTTTTTCAAATCAGCACTTATATAATAAGCAATATTTGGAGCTCCATTTAAACTATCATTTGTAAAATAGACATGCATTCCTGTTGGTAAAGGAGCATATAAACTATCTACATTTTTCCATTTAACTTGAGCAAATGAGACATGAATAATACAAGTAAAACAACTAAAAATGAAGCCTAATTTATTTTTATACATGTTTGTTTAATTTAATTAAATGATGTTTTGCCTTCGGCAGAAAAACCAACAACATTTTCATGAATATGCTCTTTATCGGCAACATTTACTGCACTTACTTTTTCGAGTTTAATATTTTTAATTGGCAGTTCATTTTGCCCCAATATCCTTGACACAAACTTTACATTAGACGCATACACATTTGAAAGAAATACGTTTTGAATTGGCGTTAGCTTTTTAATTTTTGTAGGAACCAAATTTCTCCATTGATATAAAACATCGGTTTCAATTCCCAATATTCCTAAATCGATTTTACCCGATTGAACATTGTTTACATAAATATTTTTGACATAACCACCCATTCTTTCATTGGTTTTAATAAAAACCAAGTGATTTAATTTAGCACCATCAATAACTTTGCAGTTTTCGATAAATACATTTTCAATTCCACCTGATAGTTCACTTCCAATTGCTACTAACTGATGACCATTTTTTACCAAACAATTTCTAATAACAATATTTTTCGAAGGTGTTTTTAATCTCCAACCTTCTGGATTTCTTCCAGATTTAATAGCTATGGCATCGTCTCCTTGATCAAAAACACAATCTTCAATCAACACGTTAGTACACATTTCAGGATCTATTCCATCATTGTTATGTCCATGTGCGTATACATTTACTTTTCTAACCACTACACTTTTAGATAAGTAAGGGTGAATAGTCCAAAATGGGCTATTGGTAATAGTTATATTTTCAATCAATACATTTTCGCAACGATTGAATTGAATAAACTGAGGACGTAAATTAGCCGTATCATTTACCATGTTTCTTTCTTCTACAGGCACATAATCGTTAGCCATATTGTACAAACGCTTTATGCTTTCCATGTGTGACTTTGGTCGAGTAAACCATTTTTTCCAAACATCCATTTTAGCTTTCAATTCTCCTTTACCAGTGATAGCGACATTTTTACAATTATATGCATACACTAACGGCGAATAATTGTAACACTCCATTCCTTCCCAACTACTCATTACTGCTGGTAAATAATCAGATGGATTTTCTGAAAATAGCAATACAGCTCCATCTTCTAAGTGTAAGTTAACATTACTTTTAAAATGAATTTTGCCAGTTAGCCACTCTCCTTTTGGAACAACCACAATTCCTCCACCAACTTTATGAGCATCGTCAATAGCTGCTGCTATTGCTTTCGAATTTTTTTCTTTATCTCCCAAAACAGCTCCAAAATCAACAATATTATTTTTTTTACATTTTGTAAAATTTGAAATTTGAATGGTTGACATTTTAAAGGGGGCAAAAACCTTTACTTTTTCAATTTGTATTTGAGCGAAAATGGTTGAGCAACTAAATACAATCGCAACTAAAAATTGAAAAAAAAATAACTTCTTCATTGAAACAGACATAACATTGTTGAAATCGAAAAGTAAACATTTTAAATTAGAAAGTACATAAAAAAAGCAGCCCAATAGCTGCTTTCGTATATAAATAGAAGATAGTTTTTTAAAAATTTCTACCATTGCTTTGTAAAGCAAATCTTATTTTGTATTTGATTTTAGTAGGACGAGTTGGAAACACTACTAAATCACCATTATCATTTGCAGGATCTGCACTAATTACTTCCATTTTTGCATATTTGTTAGTTGCTGTTCTAATCACAAAAGTTCTACCAGCAGTAGGTGAAAACGTTCTATTAGCAGAATTATAGGTATACCATTGATCTCCCCTAATCGCTAGATTCGTTCTTGTTGTATCTAAAGAATAACCTGTTTCAGGAGCAGTAGTAACACTTTCAAAAGTATTGTTTACAATAATTACACCTGCATTGCCTGGCCCACTCGCACCACTATTGAAAATAAACTTTTCGAAACGCATTCCAAAATCCCATTTTGTAGTGGCACTATCAGCGGTAGCTACTCTTGCATTGGTTTCGAAACTAAATAAATCATGTGATCCTACACTAACACCAGACACTAAAAAATCTGTTGTAGCAATGGTTGCAGGAGTTGGTTTATCATCTTTTTTACAACTTAACAAAGTAATCACTAACAAACTTGCACAAATAAATAGTTTTTTCATGGTTTTATTTTTTGTTATATTTAAACGTATGTGTAATGGATGTAAAAAAGTTTACACCCGGTATATTGGGTAAATACTGTGCATTTACCGTATTTAAAATATTGTTTGCCCCTACTTGAAACAACCAAGTATCTTTTATTTTCTTAGATACAGTAGCATTTACGTGAACTACTGCATTGGCAAACTCATCATCTCTGTTGGCAAAACCATTACCATCTTTGTCTACAACACCCCATTTACTCCTATACATACCTCTAATAGAAGCCATCCAACCTTTTTTATTTTCATAAAACAATCGAATATTAGCCATGTGTTTACTTCTATTTAATAAGCCACTATATTCTTTTCTAGTTAACAAATAAGCAATACCTGTTTGTTCATTTCTGCCAAAAACAGTTCTATTGTTAACATTGCTCAACAACTGTTTATCGGCTGTTTCTAAATATTGGTATCCAACGGCTAAGCCAATATTAGACGATAATTTGTATTGAACATTTCCCTCAATTCCTTGTGTATAGGCTCTATTAATGTTTACATAACTAAATACAGAAGTTCCATTTGCATTTGTTGCCACAGGAATATAATTGATTAAATTATCAATATCGTTTCTAAACAGGTTTATGTCTGCTTGCAGATTTTTTTGATTCTTAAATTGTAATCCAATGTGCAAGCCTTGAGATATTTCAGGTTTTAATGTGGTTATTTGATATGCTGCTGGTAAAATTTGGGCTACTAAGCCAATATTTTGCTGACGAATCATTTCTGCAATCGAAAATTCTGATGCTCCGTATAAACTGTAACCATCACCTGCTGCATTTACAAAATTTAAGTACAGTTGTCTAAAATCTGGAGCTTTAAATCCATAACCAAATGAACTTGAAACACTAAAGTTTTGGTTGATGGTATATTTCATTGCAATTTTTGGACTGAACCTGCTTTTAAAATCAGTATTATGATCGTATCTAACACCTGCAATAACTCGTAATTTCTCTAATGCTTTCCATTCGTTTTGTACAAATGCATGATAAATATGTTGTTGCTTAATTTCTTTGTATCTAGTGGTATTTACCTCTTGCAATGTGTAACCACCACCAACTGTAAGCTGGTGATTTTTAATAGTAAAATCTGTTAGATTTTCAACTCTTAAAAATTCTTGAACAAAATTGTCGAAGTAGTATTTACTGTTGTTTACAATATTGTTTAAATCTTGCTTGTAAGCATATTTGCTATACAAAACACTCAACCTGCCTTTTATATTTTTACTAAATTGATGTAATACAACTGGATTAAGGGTATAATCGATATTTTTTGCACCACCACTTACATTAATTGCATTACTATTTACAGCATACTCACTTTTTTGCCAACTATTATAATATCGATTATTAAAAATGAACTGAGTATTAGCGGTTAAGCGATACGTGTATTTTATCTGAGCCGTATAATTATGGTAAGCATCGGCTGTTTTTTCAGGAGATTTTTTATCTAATTCATATCCATTACTTGCATTTCTATTGGCAAAATAATACAAGCTTTGTTTTTGATTGCTATAGTTGCCACTTGTAAAAATATCAGATGTAGCAAAAGAACCATATCTTACACCAATATTTGCTTGTTTACCTTGTAATGGATCGGTTATTAAATTAATTACACCACCCATTGCTTCACTTCCATACAAACTAGACGATGGACCTTTTACTATTTCAATTTTTTTAATATTACCAACAGCAAATCTCGAAACATCCATCACTCCACCTTGTCTACCAATTAAAGGTTCTCCATCTAACAAAATCATGGTATAATCAGGTGCTAAGCCTTGTAGCTGAACTCCATTTCCAAAAATTCCACCACCTACAGCATTACTTCCACTACCTGCTGTTAAAAACAAACCTGTTTGTTCTTGTAAAATATCATTTAACCTCAATGAAGCCGATTGTTGAATAATTTTTTGAGGAATAATGGTAACAGGAACAGCAACATTACTCAATTTACGTTCACTTCTTGTGGCTGTAACAACAGTTTCTTCTAAAACACCTTGTAAAGTATCTTTTTGTTGGGCAAAAGAATTAATTGCACAACCAACATGAATCAATAGAATATAGATACCTTTTTTCACGGTGCAAATGTGCGTCTTCAAGCAAAAAGAATTGACACAGTATTGTCATAAAAAATGTATATCTAATAAATATTTGTCTGTGTCAAACAAAAAAATTGCTACCAAGAAATAACTTCAACAATCTTGTTATTTCTACAGTTCTTGTTTAATTCTATCAATATGTTTTAATGGTTGCAATATCAATGTAATAACACCTTATTTTTGTTGTTCTAATTTACATACATCGAAATTTTGGCTTTGATATGAAGAAGATTGAATTGGAAATTGTGGCATTATCACACAGCATTACACAAACACATTCTTATGCTGTGGTTTTGGGAGAAGTAAATGGACTACGTCGTTTACCCATTGTTATTGGTGGATTTGAAGCCCAAGCAATTGCCGTTGCTTTAGAACATATGCAACCAAGTAGGCCATTAACCCATGATTTAATGAAAAATTTCATGAATGCTTTTAATGTAGAGCTACAAGAAATTATAATTAGCGATCTACAAGAGGGCATTTTTTATTCAAAGTTAGTGTGTTTTACAGAACACGATACTGTAGAAATAGATAGTAGAACTAGTGACGCTTTAGCTTTAGCAGTACGTTTTTCTTGTCCAATTTATACCTACGAACATATTTTAGAGAATGCAGGTATTTTAATGGATGATACTGGTGGAAAAAAGAAAAAAGGCGAAGCAGTTGGTGTTGAAGAAACAGGTGAAAACAGAGACAACCTTTCTACACTTTCTATTGAAGAATTACAAAGTTTATTGAATGAGGTTTTAGAAAATGAAGATTATATACGAGCTATTGCAATTAGAGACGAAATTAATAAACGCAAAGAAGACTAATATTATATACATAAACTTATTGCTTAACGCCTCATTTAATCATTCTCTAACATGGTTGTTTTTCCGAATTGTAAAATAAATTTAGGTTTACACATTACGGCTAAAAGAACCGATGGCTATCATAATTTAGAAACAGTTTTTGTTCCTGTTGCTTTAACTGATATTTTAGAAGTTATACAACTTTCTGCTTATCATGCAACTGAATCAACTGATATTCAATTCAGTTCAAGTGGACTTAGTATTGCTGGTGATGCAAACAATAACCTTTCTGTAAAAGCATATAAGTTATTAAAAAAAGATTTTCCCCAATTGCCACCCATTCAAATGCATTTACACAAAATTATTCCAATGGGTGCAGGATTAGGTGGAGGAAGTGCAGATGGTGCATTTGCTTTACAACTGATTCAACAAAAATTTCAATTAGAAATTAGTAAACAAAAAATGATAGACTATGCTCTTCAGCTAGGGAGTGATTGTCCATTTTTCGTTATAAACAAACCTTGTTTTGCTACAAGTAGGGGTGAAATTTTAACTCCAATTGAATTAGATTTATCAGCGTATTCTTTTTTAATTGTAAACCCAAAAATTCATATCAGTACTGCTTGGGCTTTTAGTAGCATTGTACCGAAACAACCAAGAGTTAGTATTCAATCTATTGTTCAAAAACCCATTGAAACTTGGAAAAATGTATTGATAAACGATTTTGAAACTCCTGCTATTGAAGCTTTTCCAGTAATTGGAAAAATAAAAGAAACCATGTATCAACATGGTGCTTTATACAGTAGCATGACAGGAAGCGGCAGCACCGTTTTTGGAATTTTTGATAAAAAAAATCTTCCAAAAATATCATTTCAGGAAGATTTTTTTGTGAAGATAGTAGATGCTTAATCTAATATTTCTACATCAGCAGGATATTTTGCTTTATTAAATAAAAATAAATTATCGTTTAAAACCGCTTTTGTATTCATATTACTGATAGACAATTCTGTGGTATTGTTGCTTTTATCTAAAACCTTTGCTTTGGTAATCATGTTTTTAGACTTGTCTACAAAAATATTTATCTTCTGTACATTTTTACGTTTATCGTTTGGCAATAATTGAATTTCGTGAAAAGCACCAACAGAAGAAATTAATTTGTACGTATAATCTTTATCGTAAAAATTAGACAACAGTATTTGTGGACTTAAAGTAGCACTTGCATCATCTACACTAGAAATGGTAACAGTTTTATTTCCATCGTAGTTGTAAATTTTACTTCCATCACACACTATTTCTACTTTATTCAACTTCATGATGTATTTCTGACCTTTTAAAGAAACCAAACCACTTTTAACACCATTATTTTTTCCTTTACTAGAAATTGATGTTAAAGAAAAATTTGCCGTAATGGCTTTATAATTTTTTATAGTGCTACTTACACCATCTAAAATCTTCTTAGCAGCAGCATCATTCTGAGCATTTATTGAAGAAGCTGTTATTAAAAATAACGATAAAACTGTGTATATTTTTTTCATTTAATTAATTTGAGGGTGCAAATATAGGAGTTAGTAATAAAGAACTAAGACAGGTAAATGGATAAATGGTTTAATAAAAAAGCCCAACAAGCTGTTAAACCTGTTGAGCTTATTCAAAAGAAAATAAGTATTAGAATCCTAATCCAACACTGATTGCACGTACTTTATTTGGAAACGTAATTCCTGCAGTTGCCATACCTGTATTCAAATTAATGGTGTATACTTTTGTAACTCCTGCAACAGTAAACATAGCGTAAGCTGCATTCGTTTTCCCACCAATATCAAAACCATTTACCGCTTCTACATTTATTCCTAAACTTCCAATTTCTGTAAGTGTACCATTGTTTGGTGGATCTTGTCTATACAACTTACCCATATCTGTAACATACATAACGGTTGTAGTTGTACCTGCAAAATTGTTGGTATATGCAGCACTTGAAACCATTGGACTTCCAGGATTTAAATTACCATCTGTTGCTGCAATTGTTCCATCATTTGGATTTAATCGTAAGTTTTGACCACTATTAGTTACAACCCTTATTCTATCAACAGTTGGGTTAAAATCAAATCCAAAATGAGTACTATTTGTATTAATGGTAAATCCACCACCAACAGCCGTTGCAGCACCTGTACTTAAATTAAAAGAATACAAACGAGCCGAGCCCAAAGCTGTAGTTGACAATCCATATAATTGATGCGTAGCTGGTCTAAAATCAATTCCTACTATATTTTCTCCAACACCTAAACCTGTAATTGTTTTATTAATGGGCATTGAAGTAGATGACATTGGATTGAATATTTGAAAACCATTGTTTTCATCAACTGCATAAGCAACCGCATTTGTAGGAATGGCAATATCGATGATATTATTTACACTCATATTTGCCAAAAAGGTTGCTTTGGCATCGGTGGTATTAATCATGTATAATTTAGAAATGCCATCAACGGTTAAAGTAGCAAGCATAAGAGAATTATCTGCATTAATATCAAAACCACCTTTTCCAGAAAAGTTTACGTTAATGGTTCCTACTTCTGACAAAGTACCATCGTTTGGGGGCGTTTGCTTATATAATTTTTTTGAGTTTACATCAATATCATATAAATCGGTAGTAGATGTTCCAGCAAAATTATTGGTATATGCAATTGAAGTAATAGAAGGGTTAGCAGCACCATTAATTCCTCCATCTGTAGCAACAACAGTTCCTAATTCAGGATGTAACCTCAGGTTTTGTCCTGTATTGGTAACCAAACGTATTCTATCAACAGTTGGGTTAAAATCTATGTTAGCAACAGTACTATTTAAAGCCGGACTAAAAGTAGTTGTACCAACAGGCAAAGCAGCACCTGTTTCATAATTTAACGTATACAATCTGCTTGTGCTACCTAACCCATATAATTCACCCGTTGATGGTCTAAAATCAATGCTAATTATCTTTTCACCAACAGGCAAGCCTGTAATACTAACCGTTGCAGATGCAGCATTCGTAGTTTGTGCATTGTACTTTAATAATTGGTTTGCATCGGTAATTGCATAAAATACAACATCTGGTTTTGCAATCGGCATTTCTGCCATTGTTTCATTTTTTTTACAGCTAGTTGTAAAACTTACTACCACAGCAAAAGCTACACACCATTTTAGCATTTTTTGTTTCATATAAACTGATATTTTTTTGTTGGTTAAAAACACCTATATGAACGAAATAAAATGATGTTTGGATTTAATATTTTTAAACTAAAATGTAGATACGGTAAATATTATTTTGAACCATTCGATTGCTACTTTACTTTTAAAGCCTTAAAACCACTCATTTGCATTCTGTAGATTATTATCAAGTTTTAGGTGTAAGCCCAACGGCTACAAATGAAGAAATTAAAAAAGCCTATAGAAAACTTGCTTTACAATATCATCCTGATGTAAACAGCAATAAAAATATTTCAGAAGATACATTTAGAAATATACAAGAAGCTTATTCTATTTTATCGAATCCACACAAAAGACAGGAATATCATTTTAAACGCTTTTATACCCAAATTCCTAAACAAGAAATTATAACCATTAGTGGTATTATTCAACAAGCAACATCATTTAAAAATTGGGTATCTATTTCAGACCCTTATCGGTTAGATTTTGATAAAATAGAATACCATTTATTACAAATTTTATCGAAACAAAATATTACACTTTTAGTATCAGATGCCACAGTTTTGCAAAAGAAAAATATTACTTCACTTCTATTGTTTTGTTCTCAATATTTACCCTATAAACAAGCAACTACTATACATTCAATTCTTTTGCAAATTTCCCCAGAAAGTTCTACAGATATTGAATTACAGCAACAACAATTAAAACGACAATTTTATTGGGAGAAGTACAAGTTTATGGTTGTAATAATTGTTACACTTTTAGCATGTGTAGCTATGTATTTTTCAATTTAACTATTTATTTGGCCAATAATCTAGCGGAAGCATATTGCCCATTTTTTCTGACCAAGCCCAATATTCACTTGTAATTAAATTGATTCCATTAAAATAACTACCATTTGCAAAAACCATTACGCCTAATGCATTCGGTAAATAAATCTCAGAAACACATCCATCAACTTGTTTACGCATTTTATATTCTGCATAAGCCATCGGTTCTTTTTTCTTTGTATAAACTACTTGTAAGTAATCTCTAAACTCTAAACCTACGGTTACAGAATCTATGGCAAATGCAATACTATCGCTTGGAATAATGGTATTTATCAAAAAACTTTGCGTATTTGGCTGCTTCATTACATTTTTATAATACATAGAAGAATCATCTGTACCAATACTTATTTGTTGACCATTTAAAATCAATTCCTTCATTACTGTTTGTACCCGTTTCTTTTCTAAGTTCTCTTTTCTTATAATCTTTCTAACCTCAAAACCTTGTTCTACAAGTTTGTTTCGGTAAAGCGAACGCATAAAGTGCATTAAAGAACCGTTGTAAGCATCTACCCTATTTTCTTGCCAATTTTTTAAACGTCCTGCTCTTGTAGATTTCATTTCTTGAAATAATGGATAACCTTGGTAATAAAAAATACGAGTAGAAAAATTAAACTCAAAATTGGTGAGTTTATAGTTAATTAAATAACCGAGTGCTTTATTTTCAATTAATATAGCTTCATCTGCATAAGCATTTAAAATATTACGTTTTTTATTAAACCTAAACTTTACAATAGATGAATTGAGAAGTTTACATTGTTTACTAAAATCTGATGTACCAATAAATTGTTCTATAAAAAAAGAACCCCATTTATCCCATCCATTTTTTTCATAAGGCTCTAGAACTACTTCATCTAATTGGTTTATTTTAGGTTGCAGTTCTATTATTTTTATAGATAAAATTTCTATGCTTGTAGTATTTATTACTTTGGTTTCGTAGCCAACACAAGAAATTACTAAATCAAACCTACCTGTTGGGAAACGAGTGAGTTCAAATTGTCCATTTATGGCTGTTGTAGTTCCTACAGAAGTATTACTGATAAATACACTTACATCTGCTATAGGCTGTTTATTTTGGGCATTTACTACGGTTGATTTAAATGTTTGTGCTTGTACATGAATGGAACAAAAAGTTGCCAATACTAATTTTATAAAACGAGAAATAACTTGCAAGGATGAAATATTTGTGTAAACAAAAATCCCCTGAAAATTCAGAGGATTCTAATTGAAAACGTTAATTAATGTTAAAACTTATTTTATATAACCAAGTATTTTAAGCATACTTTGTGCCGTTTGTTCTTTTGCATATACCCAATCTACCAAATTACCATTTTTATCTCTTTCAATAATTACATGTTTAGGAGATGGAATTAAGCAGTGTTTAATGCCACCATAACCACTTATTTGATCTTGATATGCACCTGTATGAAAAAAGCCAACGTATAAAGGTTCTTTATTACTTTCTTCTTCCCCCTTGTAGTTATTGGTTACTTTGGGTAAAAACACTTCATTTATATGTTCTTCGCTATCGTAATAATCGTGGCTATCACAAGTAATACCACCTAAAACAACCCGTTGGTATTCATTATCCCATTTATTAATAGGCAACATCAAAAACTTTTCTCCAATTCCCCAAGTATCAGGTAAAGTGGTGATAAAAGAAGAATCTATCATATACCAACACTCTCTATCGTTTTGAGCTTTTTGACCAATTACGCTGTAAATATGAGCCATGCTTTCACCTACTGTAAAACTTCCAAATTCGGTAAAAATATGTGGCATTGGCACTTTTGCTTTTTTACAAGCATTTTTAATGTTACCAACAATTTCATTAATCATGAATTGATAGTCATATTCAAAACCTAGTGAATGCTTAATCGGAAATCCACCACCAATATTAATTGAATCTAACTCAGGACAAATTTTCTTTAATTGACAATATAGGTTAATGACTTTATTCAGTTCACTCCAATAATAAATATCATCTTTAATGCCTTTATTTAAAAAAATATGAAGCATTTTTAATTGAAACTTATCTTCAAATCCTTCAATTTCATCTACATAAAATTCAAGAATATCTTTTGGACGAATTCCTAAACGAGAAGTGAAAAAAGGAAAACTTGGTTCTTCTTCTGCTGCAACTCGTATACCTAATTTAAATGGTTGCTTTACCGATTTACGATAAGCCTGTAATTCTTCTTTATTATCTAATACAGGAATTACATTTTTAAAGCCAGTATTAATTAATCTAGCAATACGAGAAGTGTAAGATTTTTGCTTGTAACCATTGCAAATAACAAAGGTTTCTTTGTTAATTTTTCTACGCTTGTATAGTTGGTTTACAATTTCTATATCGTATGCAAATGAGGTTTCTAAATGTATTTGATGCTTTAAAGTTTCTTCTACAATAAAAGAAAAATGAGAACTTTTGGTACAGTAACAATAATTATACGATCCTTCGTATTTATGCTTTTTAAAAGCATTGGCAAACATTTGTTTTGCTTTATTTATTTGCATTCCTATTTTAGGTAAATAGGTAAGCTTTAAAGGCGTACCATATTTATCTATCAACGCTTTTACATCTACATCATTAAAAGTAAGATAACCATCTTCATTTCTTTTAAATCCTTCTTGTGGAAAGTGAAAGGTTTGGTCAACCAAAGAGGTGTAGGTATTGTTCATCTAAGAACTTGGTTTAAAAGTGTAAATCAAAAATTTAAAACCCTTTTTATTAAATAAAAACTCAATTAAGATTTGTTATTCATAAAAACGAACGCAAAAATAGTAGTTTGATAAATGTAAATGCATAAAAAAAGCTGAAGCATTATTACTTCAGCTTTTTTTATGATTTATTACTTGAAATGTATGAAATTATTTCACAGAATCTACAAGTGCCTTGAAGCTTTCTGGGTTATTCATCGCTAAATCTGCAAGTACTTTACGATTTAATTCGATACCCTTTTCGCTTAACTTATGAATAAATTGGCTATAAGTTAATCCTTCAGCTCTTACACCTGCATTAATCCGTGCAATCCATAGTTGACGGTATTCACGTTTTTTTAATTTACGTCCAACATAACTGTATGTTAAACCTTTTTCAACTATATTTTTGGCAACGGTATAAACGTTTTTACGTTTACCATAATAACCTTTGGCTTGTTCAAGAATTCTTTTTCTTCTTGCCCTTGATGCTACTGCATTTACTGAACGTGGCATAATTTATAATTTTGTAGTTCACATTTTAACTTAAAAACGCAAACTGATTTTTAAAAATGGGATGATGTGTTTAATAAAATGAACTTAGTAATATTGATGATTACGATTAGTTTATTTTAAACGTAATAAACGCATCACAAAATCTTTGTTTGCTGGTCCTACCATACCTTTTTGACGTAAGGCACGTTTACGCTTTGTAGATTTTTTGGTTAAAATGTGACGCTTAAAAGCTTTTTGGAAAGTGATTTCGCCAGTGCCTGTTACTTTAAAACGCTTTTTGGCACTTGAGTTTGTTTTTACTTTTGGCATAAAATAATCTGTTAAGATTATACCCTGCAGGCGTCTCGAACAGACGAGCACTTGTTGAGCCTTTTGGGAAATGGGCTGCAAAAGTAATGGGATTTCATGAAATTGTGAAATAAAAAATGCCTCATTACGAGGCATTTTACTATTCAGAATCTTTTTTCTTTTTTGCTGTTTTTGGCGTAAGCATCAAGAACATTCTTTTTCCTTCTAATTTTGGTAAACTTTCTGGTTGACCGCTATCGGCTAATCTTTCTGCAAACTTAAGAAGTACTAATTCTCCACGTTCTTTAAACATGATTGCCCTTCCCTTAAATTGAACATAAGCTTTCACCTTGTTTCCTTCTTTCAAAAACTTTTCTGCATGTTTTGCTTTAAAATCAAAATCATGATCATCTGTTCCTGGTGTAAAACGTACTTCCTTTACTTCACTTTGTTTAGCATTGGCTTTCATTTCTTTTTCTTTACGCTTTTTCTCGTAAAGAAATTTTTTGTAATCAATTGCCTTACAAACGGGAGGATCTGCATTAGGTGAAATTTCTACTAAATCCAATTCAAGAGACTGAGCAATTTTCAATGCTTCTTGAATAGGATAAATTCCTACAGTAACATTTTCACCAACTAAACGAACTTGTAAGGATCTAATTCTTTCGTTAATACGATGTTCTGGTTCTGGTTGTCTGTTAAAACGGGGATTGAATCTTCCTCCTCCTCCACCGCTGTTTGATTTAAATGGTAATGCCATTAAACTTGTTTGGTTAAAAAATTAGTTATCGAAAAACGAGCCATTTGGCACATATCGTTTTTCTAGTTATTGTTTTTAATTGCAAAACTTGATATATGAAATGGTGATTTAGACATACTATCCAAACAAACATCATACTTAACAAGCTTTACGCTACAACTGTTTTATAAAGCTACATTGAATGTTGCAAAAATCAGTTGTAGTGTAAAAATATATTATTCTGCACTTCTTCTCTCAAAAATTTCTTCGACAATGTTTTTCACAAATTCATCAACGGTTTGCTGACCTGCATCTCCTTTTCCTTGTCTTCTGATAGAAAGTTTGTTCTCAGCCACTTCTTTTTCTCCAATTACCAACATATATGGCACTCTATTCAACTCTGCCTCTCTAATTTTTTTACCAATCTTTTCTTGACGTTCGTCTATTTCTACACGAACCTTATGTTTACGTAGTGCAGCTTTAACTGCTTGTGCGTATTCTAAATATTTATCGCTAATTGGTAAAATTTTCACCTGCAATGGTGCTAACCAAACAGGAAATTTACCTGCATAGTGTTCTAACAAAAATCCAATAAAACGTTCATGTGTACCTAAAGGTGCTCTATGAATAATTAGTGGAATTTCTGGCTCATTATTTTGGTTAGTAAATGATAATTTAAAACTACGTGATTGAGCAAAATCTACCTGATTAGTAGCTAACGTAAATTCTCTACCGATTGCACTCCAAATTTGCACATCAATTTTTGGTCCATAAAAAGCACCTTCACCTTTTACTTCTACAAAAGGAACACCTGTTTCTATCAATACATTTCTTACCAAAGCCTCTGTTTCTAACCATAATTCAGGTTCGTTCACATATTTCTGACCCAATTTTTCTGGATCATGTAAGCTTAAACGCATCACATATTTTTCAATACCAAATATTTTAAAGTATTTCAAATACATTTCGTTTACAGCCTTAAACTCTTTTGCAAATTGCTCTTTACTGCAATAAATATGTGCATCGTTCATGTGTAAACAACGTACACGCATTAACCCAAATAATTCTCCACTTTGCTCGTATCTGTAACAAGTGCCATACTCAGCTAAGCGATACGGTAAATCTCTATAGCTTTTTAACTCTGCATCAAAAATTTTATGGTGATGCGGACAATTCATTGCTTTTAAATAATATTTTTCTCCATCTAATTCCATTGGTGGAAACATACTATCTGCATAATAAGGTAAATGTCCACTAGCTAAGTACAGGTTTTCTTTTGCAATATGAGGTGTAACTACTCTTTTGTAACCTGCCTCTTCTTCTGTTTCTTTGGCTAATTTTTCTAACTCTTCAATAATAACGGTACCATTTGGCATCCATAAAACCAATCCAGATCCAATATCATCGTTCATGGTATAAATGCCTAATTCTTTTCCTAATTTTCTATGATCGCGTTTTTTGGCTTCTTCAAGCATGAATAAATACTCATCTAACTCTTTTTGGTTTGGGAAAGTAATACCATATAAACGAGTTAATTGCTTGTTTTTTTCATCGCCTTTCCAATAAGCACCAGCTACACTTGTTAACTTAATTGCTTTAATAAAGCCAGTATGTGGAATATGTGGACCTCTACACAAATCGGTAAAATCGCCTTGCGTATAAAAGGTAATGCTTCCATTGTTCAAATTCGATAATAAATCAAGTTTATATTCATCTGCTTTATTTTCAAAATAAGCAGTAGCATCAGCTTTTGATATTTCTTTTCTAATGAATGGATTGTTCTTTTTCGCCAACTCATTCATTTTCTTTTCTAAAATAGCCAAATCGTCTTCCGACAATTTTCTATCTCCTAAATCCATATCATAATAAAATCCTTTTTCCAATGCAGGCCCAACCCAAAATTTTACACCAGGAAACATAGATTCTACAGCTTCTGCCATTAAATGTGCAGAAGAATGCCAAAATGTATTTTTCCCTTCTTGATCGTCCCACGTTATTAATTGTAGAGAAGCGTCTTCGGTTATTGGTCTTGTAACATCCCAAACCTCATTATTTACTTTGGCTACAAGCACTTTTCTTGCTAAGCCTTCACTAATTGATTTTGCAATATCTAAAGCAGAAACATTGCTTTCATATTGTCTTACTGCTCCATCTGGAAAACGTATATTCATCATAACATTTTTACCCTCTACGTATTTTAGGGATTGCAAATGTAACGATTGCAAAGACTTCTTTTATTCCAAAAAAATTGGAACGCACAAATCTTTTAACGGTTTATTTAAAACACAAACATTAATTTGCGTCGTTAGTTTAGATTATGAAATGGATTTTTACCCCTATAATTATTTTATTTTCTCTATCATTCTGTTATTCCCAGAACTTAACAGGAATTTGGCGTGGCTATTTTTTACAGAAAGATTTTGACATCTATTCTGGAAAATTCAGAGAAGACAGATACAAATACGAAGTGCAAATAAACAACCTTAAAAACAACGGTGTTGAAGGCGTAACATTTTCGTACAAAACAACCATATTTTACGGTAAAGCAGGAATGCAAGGTGTTTATAAAAAACAAACTAAAAGTTTGGTTTTGAGTGAAAACAAGATGATTGAACTAAAAATGAGTAGTCAATCTCAGGCCTGCTTAATGACTTGTTATTTAGATTATAAAAAAAGTGGGAAGACTGAAATCTTAACTGGTACTTATACAAGTTTTAATAACACAGAAAACTCAGATTGTGGTAGTGGAACTGTTTATTTAGAAAAAGTTACAACAACCGATTTTGTTAAAGAACCTTTTTTATTAAAAAAAGAAGCACCTAAAACTGCCAAAACCTCTCCTAATACAACTACACCAAAAGTCAAAGAACCTATTGCTAAAAAGCCTCTACCGAAAACAATTACAAAACCAGAAACAAAAAAGCCTGAAATAGTAAGAGGTCAAACCAAAAAACCATTGCTAAAACCAGGTGCAGAAGGCTTTATAGTTAGCAACAACGAAAAAAAGAACTCAACTCAACAAAAGCAGGAAATTACAATAATTGATACGGTTCAAAAGAATAAACCAACAGAAAAAATTGCCGAGATTAATATAGAAAAGGAATTACCGAAAGAAATAAAAACGGTAGATACACCACTTATTTTAAAAACAAGAATCAATCAACTCGCAAAAACATTGGTTGTAGATAATAAAGATGTGAGAATAGATTTTTACGATAATGGAGAAATTGATAACGATACCATATCTGTATATCATAATAATGTTGCTGTAATTAATAGAGGCAAGCTAAGCAACACCCCTATAACTTTAGAAATTAAATTGAGCGAACAAAATCCTTTATACGAATTGATTACTGTTGCTGAAAATTTGGGCGTTGTTCCACCAAATACGGCATTAATGGTTATTACTGCTGGCAAAAAAAGATATGAGATTGTAATTACATCTGACAACAGTCAAAATGCAAAAGTTATTATTGCTTATACGCCTCAAGAAATACAAGTGAAATAATTATTTATCGTTTTTGAAGGGTAAATACTACAAATGCGTTATTGTATACCGTATTTACTATTGGTTATTTTGTGTTGAAAATAAATGAAATTGATTTACATTTAAAATATTAAGTGTAAAATAGGAGATTAATATTTTCACCATTAACCTTTTAAAAAATTATCCATGTCATGCATACCCATTGCAATTGTCGATGATAAGAGATTACTAAGAAACTCTTTAGCAGAACAATTGAACTATTCGGGTAAAGTAAAAGTGATGTTAACGGCTGAAAACGGTATTGATTTTCTCCAAAAAATGGAAAGTACTGCCATTTCAGAAAGACCGATAATTGTGTTAATGGATATTGAGATGCCTCAAATGGATGGTTTAGAAACGGTGTTAATTGCAAAAGAACTGTATCCAGATATTCAATTTTTAATGCTTACTGTTTTTAGTGAAGAAGAAAAAATATTCGATGCAATAAAAGCAGGTGCTAGTGGCTATTTATTAAAAGACGAAAAGATTCCTAAAATTATTAATGCTATTTATGAAGTAGTAGAAGACGGTTCTGTACCAATGTCGCCAATAGTTGCTCGAAAAACCTTGTTGATGCTAAAATCTGGCACACACACACCTGCATCAACAAACCATCTAGAAACAACAGCTGAACAACATTTTCTTTCAGCTAGAGAAATGGAAATTTTAAATGGTATTGTAGATGGTTTAAACTACCATCAAATAGCAGAAAAATTGTTTTTAAGTCCACATACAGTTCGTAAACACATATCTAATATTTATGAAAAATTGCATGTAAGCAATAAAACTGCTGCTATAAAAATTGCATTAAAAAAACAATGGTTTCAACAATAAATAGCTCGTTTTAATTTTCTTATCCTTTTAAAATCGTTTTTAAACCTTTTATTGTTTGTAACATATTTCAAACTAGGTTTTCTTGGGGTATTTCAGCTAAGCCTTGTGTGCAAGCACAGGGCTTTTTTTGCAACAAAAAAGGCTGCCTCAAAATTGAAACAGCCTTTAAAATTATATACCCATCTGCTATCTAAAACTAAATGCTACACCTGCACTTGCACCTTTATAATTACCAAAAGTATAATCGCCATAAATTTTAAAGAAAGCCAAATTAAGGCGAACACCTGTTGTATTATTTACCCCACTTCCTGAAAAACTTAGAGTTGCAGGATCGGTGATAGTAGTAGAACCACCAACAGTGTATTGAACATTGTAATTGCCCAAAATATCTAAATTCGATTTTCCACTGCTATAGCCTACAGATGTATACACTTCTAAAATAGCCAATTTTGCCGATGCAATGGCTTGAACCGTAAATGCAGAAATACTGTATTTAGTTAATGCATTATTACTTGTAACGGTAGAACCTTTAACTTCTGGACGATAATTCACATCTATTTTAGAATATCCTGCTAATGCTGAAAAATGTAAGAATGGCACTTTTTTAATAAAAGGCAAATAATTTGAAAACTCATGTTGTACAGCTACTCCCATGATTCCAATATCTGAGCGATCACCAATATTTGTTTTAGGTAGGTAACGAACCTTTACATCGGTACTTTTAATTAATCCTAACCCAACTTGTACAATTGGTAAAGGCACCAATAACGCACTACCAGTTAGTTTTTTAAAATCACCACCAACACCATCAGGTGCTTTGAAAGTAGCAGTAGCAGGTAAATTGTTATTCGTGGTTACAACTTGTAAATTTTGAGCTGTATTCCCTCCGAAAAAAGTGGGCAAACTTGCACTAGTTGCTGTTGTTCCAGACAATCTTAATGTTTGATAATCAGCATTTCTAAATGCAAAGCTCTCTTTTCCAGAAGGAATAGAAGCCGTTTGTACACGAACAGAAATATCGAATCCCAGCTTTTTATGGGCTTTTGCAGTATTAAACCAACCTCTTGATAGGTTATAAATTTGGCCTTCACCAAATGGTCTAAAATATTCATTTGTAAATCGATTAATATCTTGCTTTGAGGAAGATAAAATTTGATTAATATCTTGTGCTTTTACAAGTGAAGAAGATAACAGCACCGAAGCCGCTAAGATTGTTTTTTTCATAAATAGTAGTTTTAACAAATTAAAAGTACGAGCATCAAAACATATTATACAAAATAATTTCATTCACTATAGTATTCAATGTATGAAACCATCTTTTCAATAAACGAATAATGGTTTTACAACCCCACTTTTGGCAAATGAATATGTAGCCATCCCAATTCTTTTAAAGCCAAATGTATTGCAGTCATGTGCATGGCTTGTACAAAAGCTCCAGATTCAAAAAGTTTTAAAAATTCTTCAATGCTAACCAATAAAACTTCTAAATCTTCACCTGCATCTAGTTGTTGGTCTTGTACCAATTCACCATCTAATGCTAAATACATGTGCATGGTATTGGTATTGGTAGATGGATTGGCCGATGTTGTTCCTAAATACGTAAACTTACTAAATTGATAGCCTGTTTCTTCTAACAATTCTCTAGCAATAGCGGCTTCATAATTAGCATCAGACTTATCTACACAACCACCTGGTATTTCATAAATGGTTTTTTGTAAAGCGTGTCTGTATTGCCTTTCTAAAATTATTTTTCCATCTTTTGTAAATGCAATAGCAGTTACCCAATCTGGAAATTCGTAGACATAATAAGGTGTAATAACCACACCATCAGGTTTTACACAAGTATCTACTCTAATAGTTGCCCAAGTATCTTTATGCAAGTATTTCGATTCCGTTAATTTCCAAGTTAAATCTCTCATTTACCAATTATTTCTTTCTTTTAGTGAAGTAATGTGTGCAGTATGATGTTTTCCATGCCAAGCATACATGCCTAATAAAAAATACAATGTCATTGTTTTGCCATGTTCAGGATGCACTACTGTTCGTTGCCATTGTTCATCGGTTAAATTTTTGATAGCATAATACCAACGTTCATGAACTGCATGTAAAAGTGTAATAGATACATTAATAGGTACATTTTGTACATCGTTCAATAAAGACCAAGCATTTTCATCGTAGGGTTTAATTGTCGGATTTTCTTCTGTTAAACCCAATTTAAAACGAGTATATGCATTTAAATGGCTATCAGCAATATGATGCACCAACTGCACCAAAGTCCATCCATTAGGTCTGTAAGGCGTTTGTAATTGTGCTTCGTCTAAATTTTCAATAGCCATTTCTACTGCTTTTGGCAAAAAGAGAATATCTAAAAGCCATTGTTCTTTTTGTTGGTTACTAAATGGCTGTGGAATATATTTCCCAATAGGATAACGCAAATCTTCCATTTTATTAATGCTATTAATTCGAGTAAAAATATACGAATAATTACAATTTTTTACATTATAAATTTGTATCAATAAAAAAAGTGATGGGCTTTCTACACCATCACTTTGTTAAGCTTTTGTTCCGGCTATTCGTTTGTAGTGCCTTTTTGCAAAAGGCAGCTACCACTTTTATCCGGCAGCCTTTCAGCTGTAAATCATTTTTCAACAATAAACAACAATCAATTATTCATTATCTGCTGGCTGACTGAATAATAAAGGAATAGAAAAACGTAAGCCCGACATTAAATTACTTTTCGACGAAACGCCATGCAAATAATCTACTCTCATAATCTTCAAAATATTTTCAACGCCAATAAATCCTTCGTAGAAATAGGCATTTTTATTCATGTACATACCATTTGCTCCCACTACTAAAAACCAGTTTAATTTTTTAATTACCGGAATTTTATTCGTCAACAATCCATTTAAATGATATTCTACATGGCCTGTTGAATACAAAGAATTGGTGTTGCTAAATTGGTAATAAGGCATTAATTGAAAACTTGATAAATACCTACTTGCCTGATAAGTTTGGTTACCCATAAAATGAGTGAAATCAGGTGTAAATGTTTTACGATCGTTTAAAAATCCACCCCATTCAAATTTGTAACTAAATCTTCCACCCAATTTAAGGTTCAAGTTATCATTAACAGAAACTTTCCATTTGGTATAATCTACATCACTACCTAAAATGCCGTTGATACCTTGAGTTAAAGAAATTCTAAATGTAGGATATTTTGAACCCAACATTATTTTACGATCTGGCAATTCTAAATATTTTGCACCTGGTCGCCAATAAACTGATACACTAGCAATAACAGCTTGGTGACGTTGAAAATTACCACCTGCAATTTCTGCAGGAAAATTAGGGGTAAACGCCCTGTTCTTATAATTGCTAAAACTATAATTGGTTGTATTTTCTAGTGGTTGACGGTTTTGAAATTTTAAACTAGAAACTACTGTAAACCCATCACTAAACGCTCTTGAATAATTTATTCTTGCAAATCCTGCTTGGTAAATTTTCATATAGTTACTTCTCCAAAACAACGTTGAAACGGTATTGCTTGAAGCGGTTATTGGAGCAGCATTATTTAGCTGATAAACATTAGACCCACCTGAAAAACTAATACTATTAAAGTATTTTTTTCCAAAATTATATTGAATAGATGTGTAACCATTTAAATGTTTATTGCTTAATCCATACCTAATTGTTGGAAAAATATAGAGCCTTTTTCTTCCTTCATATTCTTTTGCAAAAGTGGCAGATAAACTTAAAACATAACCTTCAACGGTATTGTAACTATTAAACGACTTTACCAAAGGCTCAAAAGACAAATCTGTTTTATTATACGAATGACCAAAACTTTGACCCGTTAAAAACAATTTACCAAGCGTAATTTTATTTCTACGTTTATCTAAGCTATCTAAATATTGAGGCGATTTCCTTACCTGTTCTAAACTATCTTTTCGTTTATAATCTCTTGCCTCAGATTCTAGCAATGGAATTGGACGAATGCTATCCCAATAAGCATTTGTTTTTTTATTAGAACTATCGTAAAATTTTAAAACCGTATTATCAAAAAATTTTTTCTTAAACACAGGTTCTAGTTGCATATCATCATACACTTGCAAAAAATTTCCAAAAAAGTCGAAGCCAAAAAACTTTCCTGCCGGATAAATTACTTGCTGTTTAATTACCCAAGTGTTTTTAAGAGGCACATACAATTGTTCAATATTCAATGTATCTAACAATTGCATTTGTTGTTCTTTTAATAAAGTAAGTTTCACACTTTGCAATCGCCATTCATTTTCTATGATATTAATGTAGCCTGTAAACAACGGTTCATAAGTACGTTTAGGAATAACTTTTATACGACTAATTTCTTTTCCATTTTCAAAAAATGTTCCCATAAACTTATACTTGTAAAAATTGAGGGCATTATTGGCAATTGGTGAAACAAAACCTCTCGGATTTAAACCGCTACCAATAGAAACAATATTGTTGTAGAAAGATATAATTTGTGGACTGCTAAACCCAAAACCATTGCTACTGCCACTTACTTTAGTAGAAATTACTTCTGTTTTTCTATTTTCTCCATCAACAGAATATTTTGCAATAGATTCTGATAAAAAAATGATTTTTCTTTTACTAGTATCTCCATCTTCAAAATCTACAGTTTGACCAAAAAACTTTTTTGGGTAATTGCGTAATTGCATTTGTCCTTTTATATACACTTGGCATTCAAACTTCTTAATTTCATTTTCATAGTCTTTTCTTTTTTCTATTGCTTTTCTAATAATAGCATAGGCAGGATCTTCACCACCACTTTTCACTTCTACTGCATTCATGGTATATTGTTGGTCTTGCAACACAAAATCTACCACCGTTTCTTTATCATTATTTACCACTACATTTTTTTCAACCGTTTGATAACCAACATGCTGACAAACCAATATGTATTTTCCTTTTTCTACAGAAATACTATATATTCCCTTAGAATTAGAAGTAGTGCCTTTAGCTGTTCCTTTTATTAAAATAGAAGTATAGGCCAATACATTTCCTTGAGCATCTTTTACAGTTCCTACAATAGTTCCGGCAAAACCAAGAACAGGAAAAAGCAATAATGATGCAATAATAAATTTCATGGATTTTCTGGTTTAAGAAATAAAGATGGTTACAAACAAAGTTTTGAAGATAAAATAATCAACAGCAAACAATACGTTAATGTTTGTTTTTTGTTACAACATTTTCACATTTTAATGTACCGATTTATAAAATATAAATCTCATTCACTTATTACAAAAAAATCCCTAACACATATAGTTAAAATGTGTTAGGGATTGCCAATAATTAGAAAAAGTTATTTAGTAGCTGCTGGCTTATTCAAAGCAGCAGACCACTCCATACTAATTGCACTTTTCTCAATTTTAAGATAGCTACCAGGATTCACTTCAATTTGCAAAGTTCCATCTTCATTTACTTTATTTACTGTTGCATGAATACCAGCAATGGTAACAACTTTAGCACCCTTCTCTAAGTTATCAATAAACTTCTTTTGTTCTTTTGCCTTTTTTGCTTGTGGACGAATCATAAACAACCAAAAAACAAGAATAATACCACCCATTAATACAAATTGTACCATTCCTCCTCCACCCTGTTGTGGATTTCCAGCTAATAAAATTGTGTTTAAATAAAACATATACTTTGTGTTTAAAATGATGAATTGTTATTAAAAAAATTAATTAAGACTTTTTCTCTGCAGGCATTGCATGTGGCACCACAATTTTATCGTTGCTTGGTGCACCTTTTACTTCACCCATAAATTTTAAATAATGTTCTGTACCATTTGATGTATTGGTAGTAACAATTATTGATTTTTCTACCGTTCCACCATGTGCTTTTTTACTATCAAAAGCTGCTGTTACCACACCTTCTTTACCCGGTGCAATAGGCTCTTTTGTATAATCTGCAACGGTGCATCCACAACCTGGTTTTGCATTGGTAATTACCAAAGGTTTATCACCAGTATTTTTGCAACGAAACTTTACTTGAATTGTTTCTCCCATGTTAATACTGCCAAAAGATACAATACTATCTAACCATTGAACGGTTGTGTAGTTGGTAGAATCTGCTGCTGCTTCAGCAGCATTTAATTGAACTTTTGTCTCGTTTTCACAAGAAACAGAGAAAAATGTAATACTTGCAAAACACAAAAAAGAAAGCAACTTCATACGAAATAAGTTTAAAGTTTATTATTTTTTTGTTTGTAATCTATTTTATTCAATTTATCATCTGCAACCAATTCTTTATGAATATTATCTAAAATACCATTTATAAATTGTCCACTTTGAGCTGTACTATACGCTTTCGCTAAATCGATATACTCATTAATGGTAACTTTTGTAGGTATAGTTTCAAAATACAAAAATTCGCATAAACCCATTTGCATTAATACCATATCTAAGGTAGCTATCCTCTCGGCATCCCAATTATTTAATTTTGGTTTAATGATATCTAATAAATGTTGCCTTTTATTAAAAGTGCTAATTAAGAGTGTTTTAGCAAACTGCCATTTATCGTCGCTAAGCATTTGTTGAAAATTTGCAGAAGCAGGCTTTGATAAAAAGCCATTTACGAGCTGTTCAATCATTTCACAGTCATCATCCCAATTATTAAATAGCTCTTCAATATGAGAGGTAAATACATCATCAGGAAGCATTAAATCTGAAAAAATAAACCGTAAAATATCTTTTTCGTTTTGCTTATCTCTATGCTGTGCTAAAATATATGCTTTGTAAGTATCACTTTCTACTAATTGATTGTAAATTCTCTTCAACACATTTTCTTCTAATAAATGTTTAGGATTTACTTCTTCTAAGGCTTTTATGAACGTAGGTAACTCTACAATTTGCCACAATAAACTGTTTCCAGACAATTTAGTATTAACATTTAAATCATTTGCCGATGGCAAATGCTTGTTAGCTTTGACCCTAGCATCGGTTTCAGCGTATCTTGCAACCTCGGTTAAAAAGTAAATAATGTAAACTAATAGTTCTTTGGTTTTATCAAAACTTTTTTGCAGTTCGTTTACGGGATTTTTTATTGCATTATCTTCTACGGCTGCATCCATCATATATAATAGTTGCATTACCTTAACTCTAATATTTCTTCTATTAATCATTCAAGAAAGAACTTTTTGTGAATTTCGGCTGCGAAGATAGGGGTCAGACATTACAAATTTAAGTTTACAGTTCAACAAATTATCTACTAAAAATAAAAAAGTCATACTAGATGGTTAGCTAGTATAACTTTTTTAATAGAGAAATTAGTTAAAATTAACGTTGTACTACTTGTGATCGTAGCGATTCTAAAACGGCACCTACTCTACCAATTAAATTTGCAGGCAAACCATTTTTTTGTGCACCAACCACCACATCTGCAATAAATGCGTCCATAGCTGCATTGTTGGCCTTACCATTCATTCTTGCATTTTGTGCAGGATCATGAGCTGCAATCATGTTTTTACCACTGTAAGTAAAGTTTTTAGCTCCTGTACCAACACATAAAAAGTCGGTTAATGTTTTGCTTAATGCAGCAAATCCAGTTAAATTTCCTGCACCAACTTCTGCTAGCAAAGGTTGAAAATAACTGTTAATTCTGCTATCAGCAGCAATTACAAACACTGTACTATCTACTACAGAACGAATACCTAATCGTCCTTTTTCAATCATAGTGTTGGTAGCTCTAGGGTCAACAACCATTTCTGTTCCTCCTAAAGAATCGTACAAGGTTTTTGTAACCGTTGTAGGTGCATCATCTTTTTTGCAAGATGTGTTTAAAATAGCTACTGTTGTAAAGCAGCAAAGAATGGCAATAAAACTTGCTTTTTTCATAATTGTGGTTTTTAAAATTAAAGATGTGATTGTATGTATCGATATAATTTGTTGCCAATAGATTCTACAATAATGGGACAACCACTATTTAAATCTGCAGTTGTAGGAATGTAACGAGCTACTTTGTAAGACAGGTTTTTGGTTAAATTAACAGCTATTGTAGATGCATTAATTTGTGCTGGATAAAAACCAATTACGGTAATGTTTGATGAAGGATTGCACAACACATATTGCACACCTTTTTGTTGATATAACCATTGGGTTACTTTGGCAGAATCTGATTTTGTAATAGGCTGCATAAAATCTAAACGAGCCATTGCTAATGTGGCATTGTCTACTTTTTTAGGTTGCATTACCATATATACATGTACTGCAACTGTTACCACAAATAATAAAAATGTAAATCCTACAATTTTTAATCCGAGTTGCCATTTTTTGTTTTTCATAAATGTGATTTTTGATAGAAGAAATAAAATGTTTTTTTACGGTTCTATGACATTTACGAAAAGCATATTTAGTTGGATTTATGAAAACAATATTTTTTATAAATAATTATTGTGATGGATGAAAAGCAGAAAAATTATCGATGTTTAAATGCTTTCAACTGAATTAGAATTATTGATCAGAAATAATAAATACACATTTTGTCAGTTTATAAAAACCAATGAATACAGTAAATACTGACAATTAACAAGGCGAAAAAAAGCAACACTGAAAATTTGACTTATAATTTTCACTGGCATAATTATGGCTAAGTAGGAAGAAAATTAATAACCATTAAATCTAAAATTTAATAATTATGGCATCAAAAAAACTTCAAATCACTCCTTTGCATGACAGAGTGATTGTAAAAGCAGCCGCTGCTGAAGAAAAAACTGCTGGTGGTATTATTATACCTGATACAGCAAAAGAAAAACCACAACGTGGTGTTGTTGTTGCTGCTGGTGTTGGTAAAAAAGATGAACCAATGACTGTAAAAGTTGGCGACACTGTATTGTATGGCAAATATGCTGGAACAGAAATAGCTGTTGATGGTCAGGATTTATTAATCATGAGAGAAAGTGATATTTTGGCAATTGTTTAGTCTGCATATTGTCTTGCTTACGAAGAAAGCAACTGATTATTAGTTGTATGATATTCTTCGTTCCTAAGAAAGACAAGTAGAACATTTTGATTCTTTGTTCTCCTAAATGTTGAATAAAGGACAAAACGTACAAGAGTGCGACGCAAAAGATGCTCAATAGCAGTACAAAAGTTGGTTACAAAAAACTTAATTACTAATTATTAATTCTTAATTGAATAAAAATGGCAAAACAAATTTTCTTCGACATCGAAGCAAGAAATAAAATGAAAAAAGGCGTTGACACTTTAGCTAACGCTGTGAAAGTAACACTTGGTCCTAAAGGACGTAATGTGGTTATTGAGAAAAAATTTGGTGCACCACAAGTAACTAAAGATGGTGTTTCTGTAGCAAAAGAAATTGAACTAGAAGACCCAATTGAAAATATGGGTGCTCAAATGGTAAAAGAAGTAGCAAGCAAAACCGCTGATATTGCTGGTGATGGTACTACTACTGCTACTGTTTTAGCTCAATCTATTATTAGTGAAGGTTTGAAAATGGTTGCTGCGGGTGCAAATCCAATGGATTTAAAACGTGGTATTGACAAAGCGGTTTCTTTAGTGGTTGAAAATTTAAAATCTCAATCTCAAACTGTAGGAAACGATAGCAAAAAAATTCAACAAGTTGCAACTATTTCTGCTAATAACGACGAAACAATTGGTAAATTAATTGCTGAAGCGTTTGCAAAAGTGGGTAAAGAAGGTGTAATAACTGTTGAAGAAGCAAAAGGTACTGATACAACTGTAGATATTGTTGAAGGTATGCAATTTGATAGAGGTTATGTATCTCCTTACTTTGTAACTAACAGCGAAAAAATGCAAACTGAATTGCAAAATCCTTATATATTAATTTATGATAAGAAGATTTCTGCAATGAAAGATATCTTACACATTTTAGAAAAAGTTGCACAAAGTGGTCGTCCGTTGTTAATTATTGCTGAAGATTTAGAAGGTGAAGCATTGGCAACATTGGTAGTAAACAAATTACGTGGTACTATTAAAGTAGCTGCTGTTAAAGCTCCTGGATTTGGTGATAGAAGAAAAGAAATGCTAACTGATATTGCTATCTTAACTGCTGGTACTGTAGTAAGTGAAGAACAAGGATTTAAATTAGAAAATGCTGATTTAACTTATTTAGGTCAAGCTGCTTCTGTAACTATCGACAAAGACAATACTACGATTGTTGGTGGAAAAGGCACTAAAAAAGCAATTACAGAACGTGTAAACCAAATTAAAGCTCAAGTAGAAAACACTACTTCTGACTACGATAAAGAAAAATTACAAGAGCGTTTAGCAAAATTAGCTGGTGGCGTTGCTGTATTGTATGTTGGTGCTGCTACTGAAGTAGAAATGAAAGAGAAGAAAGACAGAGTTGACGATGCATTACATGCTACAAGAGCTGCTGTCGAAGAAGGTATTGTACCAGGTGGTGGTGTTGCTTACATTAGAGCTATTGAAGCTTTAGAGCCAAAAGTAAAAGGTCAAATTGCTGATGAGCAAACTGGTATGGCTATTGTTCGTAGAGCTTTGGAAGCACCTATTAGAACATTAACTGAAAATGCTGGTATCGATGGTTCTATCGTTGTACAAAAAATTAGAGAAGGTAAAGCTGACTTTGGCTTTAATGCAAGAACTGAGGTTTACGAAAACTTATTTAAAGCTGGTGTTATTGACCCAACTAAAGTAAGCCGTGTAGCTTTAGAAAATGCATCTTCAATTGCAGGTATGTTGTTAACAACAGAGTGTGTAATTGCAGACAAACCTAAGAAAGAAGAAGCTCATGCTCATGGTGCACCTGATATGGGTGGCATGGGTGGCTACTAATCTTTAGCTATTTACATTTTACATATAAAAAAATGCCGTTTCAATTTTTTTGAAGCGGCATTTTTAAATACAGCAATTCACTAACAATTAAAATGCAGCAAGTATGTTACAAACACTTAAACATTGGTATTGTTATCTGAAAAAAATAATGGGTTATAAACAAAAAGATAATTGGGATGATAACCCTTTTATTATTCTATAATTAGTTGATTACAAAAGACCGTATTTTCAAAATCAAATACGGTCTTTTGTATTAAATAAACTGGTTATAAACAGGAATCCAAGATTTAAAAATTTGCTGAATGGTGTATTTCCGAGCTTGTTTATCTGAAAGTTGATAACTCCATTTCACCCGTTTATTGGTCTTTGCTCCTTCACCTGTGTTGTTATATTCTGCAAAAAAAGCTGTTGATTCATTTTCAGCATTATTCCAATTGTGCCAGCCTTCTGGTAAAATATGATTTCCAAGATCACAATTCATAAATACTACCTTAGCAAAAGCCCTCCAAGGTCGTCCTAAAAACTCTTTTTTACATTCATTGTTTGCTGTGATTTTACAGTTTAAGAACACAAATCCAAACTTTTGCCATGCAGATGTTGATGCCGCTGTAATGTAAGAATTACTTAAACAATGAATAGTACAAGCATCAAAGATGGCAGTAGCACCACCAAAAATAAAATCGGTAGTTCCTTCAATAAAGCAGCGAATATAATATTGTCTACTTCCATCATTTGCAACCAGTAATGTATCTTGATTACCTAAAATATTGCAGTTGTACATGCAAAATCTATCACCATCTACATGCAATGCAACTGCTTGCCCTACTCTACCTGCTGCATTTTTAATTGTTAAGTTTTCAATCGTTACATCATTTCCTTGCACATTCAAGGTATAGCTATTAAAAGTGGTCATTTTTCTTTTGCTCATGATTGTATCGGCATTCAAAAACTTACCTGAAAAATCTTCCCAAACTACCACCGTACTATCTTTATTTTCACCTTTAAATGTAACATTGGTAACCCAAGCAGGAATGGTAACTTTTTCGTGGTAAACACCATTTTTAATCATCACAACATTGTGTTGAGGCGAATAAGCTCTTAACGCATCAACAGCAGCCTGAATTGTTGTATAATTACCAGATCCATCTTTTGCTACAACAATTTGTTTGGGATAATTTTGAGTAAATGCAACTAGATATACAAACATAAAACCCACTAAAAGCAACAGTTTTTTATTCATGTAGTCGGCATTTGTACCCCTTTCAACTGCAGTGGCGTCGCACTCTTGTACTATAGAAATTCTATTCAGCATTGTGTAAAATTTGTGGCTGCTAAAAGTAATATAAACAACGTACAATAACACTCTTATTCAAACTAGTTATACAAAAACCTACACGAT
>Ga0114938_1000244_pt1 | contig 44198 bp, 23 predicted proteins | sample AshMeaBigSpring_FD_88675 | JGI IMG/M metagenome (GOLD analysis project Ga0114938, IMG submission 88675) | Groundwater microbial communities from Big Spring, Nevada to study Microbial Dark Matter (Phase II) - Ash Meadows Big Spring | ecosystem: Environmental > Aquatic > Deep subsurface >... | reverse complement strand
TATTCAACTTTTGTTTTCTATTGTTTCTAATGTGGTTAAAAAAGTTTTTTATGTTTTCATGAAAGTTTGCGCAATAAATTTGGTGTTCAGTGGATGTTTAATTGCGAAGCAAAAGAGGAAGTAAATTGAATCGATGTTAGAATAGAACAAATTTGTAATCGTATAATAATATTGATTCTGCATAAATACCTGAAAAAATTGAACAATATTCACATTCTGGTGTTAAAACTGTGGTTTAAGGCTTAGTTTGATAGCAAAGAATGAATTTTTTTGTTATATTTGAAGCTAAAATAGTAATAAATTGAATAAAATTACGAAAAATGATTTTCGATAAAGACATGATTGTGCAGTTGTATGCAGCACTGCCTGAAAAAATGAAGGCTGCAAAGGCAAATTTAAATCGCCCGTTAACATTAACCGAAAAAGTGCTTTATGCACACCTATCGGCAGGTGAAGAAATTAAAAACTACGAGCGTGGTGCTGATTATGTGAACTTTTCGCCCGACCGTGTGGCCATGCAGGATGCAACAGCTCAAATGGCTTTGTTGCAGTTGATGAATTCGGGACGACAAAAAGTGGCTGTACCTTCAACTGTTCATTGCGATCACTTAATACAAGCGCATGTGTCGGCTAATGTCGATTTAGCTACCGCTAACGATACTAATCGCGAAGTGTACGACTTTTTAAGTGCTGTATCGAATAAATTCGGAATTGGATTTTGGAAACCAGGAGCGGGTATTATTCATCAGGTTGTGTTGGAAAACTACGCTTTTCCGGGTGGAATGATGATAGGTACCGACTCTCACACCGTGAATGCGGGTGGTTTGGGTATGATAGCTATTGGTGTTGGTGGTGCCGATGCAGTGGATGTAATGGCTGGGATGCCTTGGGAGCTTAAAATGCCTAAACTTATTGGGGTGAAACTGACAGGCAAATTGTCGGGTTGGGCATCGCCTAAAGATGTGATTTTAAAATTGGCAGGTATACTTACTGTAAAAGGGGGTACCAATGCTGTAATCGAATATTTTGGCGAAGGAACAGAATCGCTTTCGGCAACTGGTAAAGGTACAATCTGTAACATGGGTGCTGAGGTAGGAGCAACAACTTCTATTTTTCCTTTCGATGCGAAGTCGGCTGCTTACCTTGAAGCAACAGGCCGTGCTGAAATAGCTGCTTTGGCTCTTCAAAACATTGAACATTTACAGGCCGATGCCGAAGTAGTGGCTAATCCTGAAAAATACTACGATCGTATTATCGAAATTAACTTAAGCGAGTTGGAGCCTTATGTGAATGGTCCATTTACACCCGATGCTGCTTATCCATTGTCGGAGTTTGCTCAAATTGTAAAAGAAAAAGGCTATCCACAAAAAATGGAAGTTGGCTTGATTGGTTCATGTACTAACTCATCGTACGAAGATTTAACACGTTCGGCATCCATTGTAAAACAAGCGAAAGCTGATGGGTTGAAGGTGGAAGCACAGTTTATTATCAATCCGGGTTCGGAGCAGGTACGCTACACAGCTGAACGCGACGGTATCATTGCCGAGTTTGAGTCGGTAGGTGGTATTGTAATGGCTAATGCTTGTGGACCATGTATCGGTCAGTGGAAACGTGAGATTGATGTGCCTGAGCGTCCAAATTCAATCATTACTTCCTTCAATCGTAACTTTGCTAAACGTGCGGATGGTAATCCGAATACCCATATATTTATTGGTTCACCCGAGGTGGTTACTGCACTTACCATTGCAGGCGACTTAACTTTTAATCCGCTGAAAGATAAGCTCATCAACGATAAAGGCGAACAAGTGATGTTGGCCGAACCACATGGTTTTGAGCTTCCTGTAAAAGGCTATGCCGTGGAAGATGCTGGTTACTTAGCTCCTGTAGCCGATGGTAGCAAAGTTGAAGTGAAAATTAGTCCTGACTCCAAACGTTTGCAGGTGTTAGCACCTTTTAGTGCGTGGGATGGTGCAGATTATATAGAACAACCCTTATTGATCAAAGTAAAAGGTAAATGTACAACCGACCATATTTCGATGGCTGGACCTTGGTTGCGTTTTCGCGGTCACTTGGATAATATCTCCGACAATATGTTGATAGGTGCTGTTAATACTTTTAATGATAAAACAAATTCGGTACTTGATGTAGCTACGGGCGAATACCTAGCAGTGCCTGCATTGGCGCGCAAATTCAAAGCTCAAGGCATCGGTTCGGTGGTTGTTGCCGAGGAGAATTATGGCGAAGGCTCAAGTCGCGAACATGCAGCTATGGAACCTCGACATTTGAATGTAAAAGCGATACTTGTAAAATCGTTTGCTCGTATTCACGAAACAAACTTGAAAAAACAAGGTATGCTTGCCCTTACTTTTGCCGATAAAAATGATTACGATAAAGTACGTGAGGATGATAAAATAAGCATTGTGGGCTTAAGCAGTTTTGCGCCGGGTAAAAACTTACAAATTGTACTCACGCATGCCGATGGAACTAAAGAGCAGTTTGAAGCGGTGCATACTTATAATGAAGCTCAAATAGCATGGTTTAAGGCGGGTAGTGCATTAAATGGCTTAAGCTAAGATGTTAGACTTTTTTTCTATTGATTAATGATAAATTACAACTAAAATAACAGAAATAAGATAGTATGGCAAACGAGAAGGATTTTTTGATTTATAAGCTATCGGAAACGATTAAAACAACGAGTCGGATTGATAAAGAGTTGTTCACCAAGTTTAATGTAAAACGTGGACTCCGTAACGAAGACCACTCTGGTGTGATTGCAGGTTTAACAAAAGTTGGTGATGTTGTTGGATATGAGCGATTGCCCGAAGGTGGTTTGAAAGCTATTCCAGGTAAATTATTGTATCGTGGCATTGAGGTGGCCGATTTGGCGCATGGTTTTCAGGCAGAGAACCGTACAGGTTTCGAAGAAACTGCATTCTTGTTGCTTTCAGGTTATTTACCCGATGCCGAAGAATTGCGTGTTTTTACACGTATTCTTACGGATAACATGCCACTTGAGCAAAAAATGCGTATGAATATTATCGACCTTGAGGGGCTCGATATTATGAATATTCTAGCACGTTCGGTACTCGAAATGTATACTTTTGATGCAAGTGCTGATGATATTTCGCGTGACAATTTAATTCGTCAGTCGATTGAGCTTATTTCAAAATTTCCAACGATTATTGCTTATGCGTATAATATTCACCGTTTTAGTCAGCAAGGCCGTTCGTTAAATATTCGTCACCCTAAAGAAGGAGCGTCTATTGCCGAGAACTTTTTGTATATGATGAAAGGTTCGGGTAATTATTCGGATTTGGATGTGAAAATTCTCGATTTGTGTTTGATACTACATGCCGAACACGGTGGAGGTAACAATTCTACCTTTACAGTTCGTGTGGTAAGTTCTACATTAACGGATACTTATTCGGCTATAGCTGCTGGTATTGGTTCGTTGAAAGGTCCATTGCATGGTGGTGCTAACATTAAGGTAAACGAGATGTTTGCTCATTTAAAGAAAGCCATTAAAAACTGGGACGATGTGGAAGAGATTGATCGTTATCTAAACAAAATGTTGAATAAAGAGGCTTATAATAAAACAGGTCTTATTTATGGTATCGGTCATGCTGTATACACAATATCAGATCCACGCTCGTTGTTGTTGAAAGAAATGGCTCGAAAGTTGGCTGAAGAAAAAGGCTTGCAGAAAGAGTTTAACTTCCTTGAATTGCTTGATGAACGTGCTGTGAATGCGTTTATGAGCTTTAAAGGTTCTGATATCAACAAGCAAGTTTGTACCAATGTCGATTTCTATTCGGGCTTTGTGTACGATGCTATGGGTTTACCTACCGAAGTGTATACACCGCTATTTGCTATGTCGCGTATCACAGGCTGGACTGCTCACCGTATTGAGGAGTTGAACTTTGGAAGCAAACGTATTATTCGTCCAGCTTACAAAAATGTGGGTGACAAGAAAGAGTTTATCCCTATGTCGAAAAGATAATAAAATTTAGATTTCAAATTAAAGCAATGGAAGGGTATCTTTTCGTTGCTTTAATTAAAATGCTAGCATAAAATATGAGTAAAATAAAAGTACAAAACCCCGTTGTAGAACTCGACGGCGACGAAATGACCCGTATTATCTGGTCGTTTATCAAAGAACAATTGATTCTTCCTTATCTGGACTTAGACATTAAGTATTACGATTTAGGCATGGAAAACCGCGATGCTACCAACGACGAAGTAACTGTTGAGGCTGCAAACGCAATTAACAAATACAATGTTGGTATTAAATGTGCCACCATTACACCCGACGAAGATCGTGTAAAAGAATTTGGATTGAAAAAAATGTGGAAATCGCCTAATGGTACTTTGCGTAACATTATTGGTGGTACTGTTTTTCGTGAGCCAATTATCTGTTCAAACGTTCCTCGCTTAGTGCCAGGATGGACTCAACCTATCGTTATCGGCCGTCATGCATTTGGCGATCAATACAAAGCTACGGATGTGGTGCTAAAAGGAAAAGGAACCTTGAAAATGAGCTTTACCAACGAAGCGGGCGAAACGCAAGAGTGGGAAGTGTTTAACTTCAAGGGCGACGGCGTAGCAATGAGCATGTACAATACCGACGAGTCGATTTATGGCTTTGCTCAATCGTCGTTTCAAGTAGCCTTAGAGAAAAAATGGCCTTTGTATTTGTCTACTAAAAATACCATACTGAAAGCATACGATGGACGTTTTAAAGATATTTTTCAAGAAGTATACGAGAAAGAATTTAAATCGAAATTCGAAGCAGCAGGTATTGTGTATGAACATCGTTTGATTGACGACATGGTAGCTTCGGCGCTTAAATGGAATGGTGGTTTTGTGTGGGCTTGTAAGAACTACGATGGCGATGTACAATCGGATACAGTAGCGCAAGGTTTTGGATCGTTAGGCTTGATGTCGTCGGTACTGGTTACGCCTGATGGTAAAACAGTAGAGGCGGAGGCAGCTCACGGAACTGTTACACGTCACTACCGTCAGCACCAACAAGGCAAGGAAACATCGACTAATCCGATAGCATCAATTTTTGCATGGACACGTGGTTTAGCTCATCGTGCGAAGTTGGATGGCAACGAAGCATTAGCGAACTTCTGTACTAAATTGGAACAAGTATGCGTGGAGACCGTTGAGGCTGGTGAAATGACCAAAGATTTGGCAATTTTAGTGCATGGCGATAAAACAACGAAAGCAGATTATTTAAATACACAAGATTTCTTAGCTGCGATCAAACGTAATTTGGATCAGAAACTAAGCTAATACAGCTAAAGAATACAATATTAAAAGCGGGTTAATTCAAAACTGAATTAACCCGCTTTTTATTAGATAAGCTAGATCTTATAATTCCCAAGCCAAAGCACTTGCGCCAAGAATGGCAGCATCAGCTTCTTTCAACTCAGAGAACAAAAGTTTGATTTTACCTCTCCACAATGGAAGTAAGTTAGCATCCATACTTTCGCGAATAGGATCCATGATTAAATCGCCCGCTTTGGTTAATCCACCAAACATAACAATAGCCTCAGGAGCACTAAAAGCTACGAAATCAGCTAAGCTCTGTCCAAGAATTTTACCTGTGTAGGCAAAAATATCCAAAGCAACTTCATCGCCCTCCATAGCAGCATCAAATACATCTTTTGATGTGATGCTTTCAACCGGTATGTTGCGTAATAAGCTTTCTTTTGTTGATGCGCTAAGAATTTCGCGAGCCGAACGAGCTACGCCTGTTGCTGAACAATAGGTTTCGAGGCAACCGTGTTTGCTACAGCCACAAAGGCGACCATTTTCGCGAACAGCAGTAGTGTGACCAAGTTCGCCTGCAAAACCATCGTACCCGTATACCACTTTGCCATCGATAATAATACCACTACCTACACCTGTACCAAGTGTAATCATAATGAAGTTTTTCATTCCACGTGCAGCGCCGTAAGTCATTTCGCCTACAGCAGCAGCATTTGCATCGTTTGTAAGTGCTGCAGGAATGCCGAATTTATCTGTCATTAATTGGGTAAAAGGAACAATGCCTTTCCAAGGAAGATTAGGAGCATGCTCGATATTGCCATTATAATAATTGCCATTTGGAGCACCCACACCAATGCCTTTGAACAGTTCAAGGCCACCAGCTGCGTCAATAAGTTTCATCATTTCAGTATGTAAATCTTGTACATACAGATTGATATCGGCGTGTGTAGCCGTTTTAATTGCGCTTTTCGATATTACATTACCACGAGCATCAACCACACCAAATACAGTGTTAGTACCGCCCATATCCATTCCGATAACATAAGGTTTTTCCATAATTTCTTTCATTTCGTGTTTCAAGTTCCAAATTCCATATTTCATGACTTAAACAACATGAAACATGGAACCCGAAATAATTAATTATATTTATTCTACTGGAATATCTTTGTTTACGTTTTTACAACCAACTAAAGCATACCACAATAAATAAGCCAAACAAGCAAACATTACCCAGTAGCTGTTGATGTATCCGAAGTGGTCAGAAACCCAACCTTGAATAAGTGGAACGATTCCACCACCCATTACCATTACCATAAAGATACCTGACGCAGCAGCAGTGTATTTACCTAAGCCCTCAACAGCAAGGTTGAAAATACCTCCCCACATAATTGAAGTGCAAAGCCCACATAATACAAAAAACACCACACTAAGTGGAACAGCTACATTGATAACAGGAACAGTAACTGCAATGCTAGTTGGTGTGAAAATAGCCAAGCTGATAAAAATTAAACCTAATATTGATACTGTTTTCATCATGGTTTTACTAGATACTTTTGATCCTAGGAAGCCACCAAATAAACGGCCAACTAACATTAATAACCAATAAATACCTACAATACTTCCAGCTAAAGTTGCATCAATACCTAAACCTGGGTTTTCGGCAGTAGTTGAAGCTGTCATATATAAGTTAGCTGTACTAGGAATACCAATTTCGATACCTACATAAATAAAGATAGCAATAGCACCAAAAATAAAGTGACGGAACGAAAGTGGACTATGTTTGTGTTTTACTTGACGCTCAGCAGCTGTTTCTTTGTGTGGTTCAGGAATTTTTACAAACGAAAGAACGACAAATGCCAATGCGAAAATACCCATTGCAAGGAAAAGGGCAGGATTTGCTTTTTCGATTGTACGACCCGCTTCGGCACCCATTAAATAACCTACTAACATAGGAGTGATAGTAGCACCAATAGAGTTAATTGAGCCACCGAATTGAAGTAGTTTGTTTCCAGAGTTTCCTCCACCACCTAAGGTGTTTAGCATTGGGTTAACAACTGTATTCAACATACACATTGAAAAACCTGAAATAAATGCTCCTGTCAAATATACGGTAAATGAACCAGCTTGACCTGAAAAGAATTGTACTGATACACCAACAAAACCAACTGCAATTGCAGCTAATGCTGTTACTTTGTAACCCCACTTTTTAAGCATAATACCAGCTGGTATACCCATAAAAGCGTAGGCAATGAAATTTCCTAAAAACCCTAATTGAGATTCAAAGTTTGAAGCTCCAAATTGTTGTGCTACAATGACACCCATTGGACTTGGAAGCCCTGTTACGAATGCGATCATAAAGAAAAGCGCAAACATCATTGCAATAGGCAATGCGTAATTTTTGTTTTCTGTACTCATGTGAATTAATTTTTTTGTTTTTGATTATTTTAGATTGAATTTGATGATTTATTGTTGAATTTTTTAGACTTGCAAATTTAACAATTTTATTATGTAGATATAGTAAAAACTTGGGCTAAAAAAATGTTTTACAACAGCTTTTTAGCCCAAGTTATTCAATCATACTTATTGTAAAAATTGATTATAAATTAGCAAATAAAAATTCGCTCATTCGTGTATATAAATGTCGTCGGGTTTGTGTACCCAAAATGCTATGGTTTTTATCGGTATATAACTGCATTTCAAACTGTTTGTCGGCTTCAACTAATTTTTGAATGTATAGCATGGTGTTTTGTACGTGAACGTTGTCGTCGGCGGTTCCATGTATAATTAATAAGCGACCATTGAGTTGTGATGCGGAGTTGATTGCTGATGTTTGTTTGTAACCGTCGAAGTTTTCTTGTGGACGATTCATAAAGCGTTCGGTATAAGCCGTATTGTATAGTCCCCAGTCGGTAACGGGTGCAACACTAATGCCTGCCTTGAATACTTTTTTGCCAGTACTCATGCTCCATAGGGTCATTGAACCACCAAAACTCCAGCCCCAAATGCCAATGCGCTCTTTGTCGATAAACGATTGACTGCCTAGGTAGTTGGCTGTTTCAACTTGATCTTTTGTTTCCAAAACTCCTAATTTTTCGTAGGTGCATTTTCGGAAATCAGCTCCACGTGCACCGGTACCACGACCGTCAACACAAACCACCACATAACCTTTGCTAGCTAAGTAATACTCCCAGCCGATATCCCATTTGTCAAGTGCTTGTTGTGAGTTTGGCCCGCTGTATTGAACTTGTAAAACCGGGTATTTTTTATTGCTATCGAAATTGTTGGGTTTCACCATCCATCCATTTAGTTGTACGCTCTCAGATGTTTTGAAGCTAAAGAATGATTTTTGAGGCAGATTTAAGGCCACTACTTCTTTTTTTAGCGCATCGTTCGTTTCAATGGTGCGAATAGATGCTCCAGTAACTGACCGTATGCTGTACACGTTCGGTTGTGTAAGTGAACTTGCATTGCTCGTGAAAAGACTGTAATTGCTATTAAATACAGCCGAGTGTGTTCCTTTTCCGTCGGTGAGGCGAGTTGTTTTGCCTTTTAAATCAACAGCAAAAATGTCGCGTTGCATAGGCGAAGTTTGTGCTGCCTGAAAGTAAAGAAGCTTTTTTACTTCGTCATAGCCATAAAAATCGGTAATATCCCAGTTGCCCTTTGTTAATTGTTTGACAACTTGCCCTGTAATGCGGTATTGGTACAGATGGTTGTAGCCATCTTTTTCGGAAACGGCAAAAAAGAACTGATTGTCGGCACTGAAAGTTAAGTAGTCGAGATTCTCGTAGTTGACATATCGTTTGTCCTGTTCGCGTAAAATGAGTTTACTTACAGTTGATCGACCATCGGCAATCATCATGTCCATACGGTTTTGATTGCGGTTGAGTTTGAAAATGGCAAGCTGATCAGGTGCATTGGTCCATTTAATGCGTGGAACGTAGAAATCTTCATCTGCGTCGCCAATTTTCACGGTACGAGTGGTTTTGTTGAAGTCGTCGTACACGCAAACTTGTACTTTGGAATTTGTTTCGCCAGCTTTCGGATATTTAAACTTCATCAGGTCAGGATAAAGCTGCAAATCGTCTTTGCTTTTTGTATTGTTGAATAGTTGAAACGAGAATTCCTTTACGTCTGATTCGTTGAATTTGGTAAAAGCTAACAGTTTGCTGTCTATGCTCCATGCAAAGTGGCGAGTAGCTTCAAATTCTTCTTCGTACACCCAATCGGGGGTTCCGTTAATTACTTTACCTTCTTCACCGTCTTTTGTGATTTGTATTTCGGTTTTAAAATCTACTTTGTAAATAAAAAGGTTGTTTTTACGAGCAAAGGCAACATAACGACTATCGGGCGAAAAGAGAGGAACTTCTTGAGCTCCATTTTCAGATAGTGATTCTATTTCTTTTCGTTTGATGTCGTAAATATAGTAATCGGCAGTAAATGTGCGTCGATAACGGTAGTTTGCATTGTTGAATACAAGCAGTTTTTGTTCGTTAGGGCTAAATTCATACCCACTAATTTTTTTGATAGGGCATTTTTTAGCTTGATGAACACTGAAAAGTGTATCTACAAATGCGCCTGTTTTGTAATTGTACTTTACCACCGCATTTCCGTTAACAAGTGTTGTGTAATGCTCACCATCATTCATCGAAATAGGCATTTCGATGCGTTTAGCGCGGTATTTACCGTCGGTGATGTCATGCAATAGGTTTCCAAAAAGTGACACTGCTGCAACGCAGCCAATTAAAAATAGTCCAGTTCGTTTCATTTGTTTATAATTAGCCTACAAGCTCCCTTAGGGAGAAATGAAGTTTATATCAGTAATTGTCTTTATCTCATTACAAATATATAAGAAATAAAGCACTAGCTCTCTTTTCGCATCCAAAGTTTTATAACCATTAACATTTTTATTGGCTAGTGCAATCTTTTACAAGAACTTAATTGGTATTATCTTTGTTAGTAATTTCAAATCATCAGCATAAAAATGCATTTTTGTGTTTGTAAATTGCTGAATATAAAATAAATATCTAAAGTAAATATGCTAAATAAAGTATTTCAACTCACCGATTTTTTACCAACTACCAAAAAAGAATTAGAACTCCGTAGTTGGGACGAAGTGGATGTAGTTTTTTTTACGGGCGATGCCTACATTGATCATCCTGCTTTTGGTGCAGCCGTAATTGGTCGCATACTCGAAGCTGAGGGTTTGCGTGTAGCCATTGTGCCACAACCAAACTGGCGCGACGACCTGCGCGATTTTAAAAAAATGGGTCGTCCTCGTCTGTTTTTTGCCGTATCGGCAGGTAATATGGATTCGATGGTGAATCATTATACTGCCAATAAACGATTGCGCTCGGACGATGCTTATTCGCCTGATGGTAAGCCTAATATGCGTCCTGATTATGCTACGATAACTTATTGCAATATCATTCGTAAATTATATCCCGAAGTGCCTATTGTGATAGGTGGTATTGAAGCCTCTCTGCGTCGATTTACACACTACGACTATTGGTCGGATAAATTGATGCCTAGTATTTTAGTTGATTCAAAGGCCGATATTTTAATTTATGGCAATGGCGAAAAACCTATACGCGAATTAGTTCGTAAAATTAGAGATGGTGAAAGTGTAAAACAGATTACGGATATACCGCAAACATCCTTTTTAGCAAAGGAAATCCCAGAGTCGAAATTTAAAGACATCACACTTGTTGATCATGAAACATGTTTGAAAGATAAGAAGTTGTATGCTTCCAATTTTAAACATATTGAGGTGGAGAGTAACCGGATTGAAGCCGATCGTTTGCTACAAAAAACCGGGAATCGCTGGGTAGTGGTAAATCCACCTTATGAACCACTTTCGGAAGCTGAACTCGACGCTTCGTTTGACTTGCCGTATACGCGTGTGCCGCACCCGAAATACAAGGGCAAAACCATACCTGCATTTGAAATGATTAAGTTTTCGGTGAATTTGCACCGAGGTTGTTTTGGAGGTTGTGCTTTTTGTACCATTTCGGCACATCAGGGCAAGCATATTGTATCGCGAAGCAAAGAGTCAATTTTAAATGAGGTTAAAAAAGTGACTGAGATGCCTGATTTTAAAGGGTATTTAAGCGACTTGGGTGGCCCATCGGCCAATATGTATGGGTTGAAAGGTATTGATATGGAGATTTGTAGAAAATGCAAGAAACCTTCGTGTATTCATCCGAAAGTGTGCTTTAATTTAGATACGAATCATAGTAGACTAATTGATATTTATCGTTCGGTTGATAAGTTACCTGGAATTAAAAAATCATTTGTTGGGAGCGGAGTGAGGTACGATTTACTTTTGAGTGATTCAAAAAGCGAGGAAGCGAATAAAAGTCATGCCGAATATATCAAAGAATTAATCAGCAAGCACGTTTCTGGTCGTTTGAAAATTGCACCTGAGCATACTTCGGATAAGGTTTTGTATTTAATGCGTAAGCCTTCGTTTGGCTATTTTGCTAAGTTTAAAGAGCAGTTTGAGCGTATAAATCGCGAAGCTGGTTTAAATCAACAGCTGATACCTTACTTTATTTCGAGTCACCCTGGCTGCCACAACGAGGATATGGCTGAGCTTGCAACGCTTACCAAAAAGATGGACTTTAAACTGGAGCAGGTGCAGGATTTTACACCTACACCAATGACTTTGGCAACCGAAATTTACTATTCGGGTTACCATCCTTATACTTTAGAGCCTACTTTTACAGCTAAAAGTAAGGAGGAGAAATTGGATCAACGTAAATTCTTTTTCTGGTATAAGCAAGAGTTTAAGGGGGCTATTATTAGGGATTTACAAAAAATGAAACGTCCTGATTTACAGAGTAAATTGTTTGGTCGATAAGCAATTTGATTGATATAAAAAAGCGGATAGAAAGTAATTTCAGTACTTTCTATCCGCTTTTTAATTATGATATATTTAATATTTTAGAATGCTCTTTCAAGAATGCGACGACTAACCTCTGGAGTTATTTTGCCCGTTTCTGACAGTTTAGTCATGCCGTGAGCTTCGAGTTGCGCCACAATTTTATCCACCGCATCCTTGCCGATTCCATATTGCGAAAGTTTTGTATGAACACCTAAACTTGCAAAGAATTCGCTAGTTTTTGTAATTGCTAACTCAATTTTTTCGTTGTCGGTACCCGTAGTAATGCCCCATACTCGTTCGGCAAACTGTAATAGTTTAGCTGCTTTTTGTTCTTTCATTTCAGTAAGTAATGCAGGATGTACAATAGCTAATGTTTGCGCATGATCTAAACCATAAAGAGCGGTCATTTCATGTCCAATCATATGTGTAGCCCAATCTTGCGGTACACCAACGCCAATGATACCATTTAGTGCCATAGTTGCACTCCATACCATGTTAGCGCGTGCATCGTAGTTTTCGGGTTCGTCGATGTTTTGCTTGCCAATTTCAATCAATGTTTGCAAGATACCTTCGGCCATTCTATCCTGAATGCGAGCATCCACCGGAAAAGTAAGATATTGCTCCGTTGTGTGTACAAAAGCATCCACAATGCCATTTGCAACTTGCTTAATAGGCAGGGTGTAGGTTACCGTAGGATCGAGAACGGAAAATAACGGAAATGCTAGGTTGCTCATCACAGGGAATTTTCCATTGCCGTAGCTGATAACAGCTCCGTCGTTCATTTCTGATCCAGTAGCAGGTAGTGTGAGTACGGCGCCGATAGGTAGCACTTTTTCAACCGTACTGTTTGTGATTCTATTAAAACCGAATTTCAATAGGTCGGTAGCGTCACCTTTGTAGTGCGAAGCCAATGTTATAAATTTTGTACCATCAATAACAGAGCCACCACCAACAGCCATCAGAAAGGTGATGTCGTTTTGGCGAATGACCTCCACTGCTTTCATCAAGGTTTCGTAGTGTGGGTTAGGTTCTATGCCGCCAAACTCAAGCACCTCGCGTTGTCCTAGAGCTGTACGTACTTGTTCGATAACTCCATTGCGTTTAGCACTCCCTCCACCGTAGGTAATTAATACTTTGGCATCGGCAGGTAGATAACTGTCAATTTTGCTTATCTGGTCTTTGCCAAATAAGATTGTAGTCGGATTGTAGAAAGTGAAATTAAACATATGCTAAATTTTTTAATGAGTAATTTTAGACTATAAACCAATCATTTGATAATGTTGTTCGGTTGGTTTTGTTTATTTATTGTTTGCTAAACATTATTTATATCCAACGTTTTTGTTAGAAGCAACAAAGAAAAAAGCGAGTTAATTACATTGTAATTAACTCGCTTTTGGCGGAGAGAGAGGTTTGTGAACCTCCTATGTTATCCTATTGTAATTCAGTTATTTACTATTCAATACACCCTTAGGGGGTACGAATTAGGAAATATACTAAAAAGATCACTTTTTGACTGTCAATGACTTACACTTGTCTGCTTAACTTTCAAGTTCAAAAATACATAAATATTTTGACATACGCAAGTATCATATTACTAAATATTTATACATGGTGCAAGGTGCAAGTTTCTATATAGAAACGCTTGCACCTTGCACTAATAAATTACCTCTTTTGTTCATTAGGTAAATACCCAAAAAACTTTTTAAAAGTTACAGTAAAATAGGAAGGAGTATTATAACCAACCATGTAGCTTATTTCGGCTATTGTATATTTATTTGTTTTAAGTAGATCTACTGCTTTTTCCATTCGAATACGTCTAATAAATTCTACGACCGATTCGCCAACAATTGCCCTTAATTTTTGTTGAGCTCCGGTACGACTAATTGCCATTGACCGACAGAAATCATCAACGCCAAATTCAACATTATCAATGTTGTCGTTTACTGTTTTAAAAGCTTTGTTTATAAATTCTCTGTCGAGTTCAGAAAATGCAAGTTTATCATCTTCAAGAATTTCACCTGTTTTATAATGTGCCTTCACACGTTCGCGCATGGCAAACATATTATGAATTTTCGATTTTAAAATTGAAAGCACAAAGGGTTTTGCAATATAATCATCAGCTCCCATTTTTAGCCCATAATTTTCAGATTCACTTTCGTCCTTGGCTGTAAGTATTATGACCGGAATGTGAGAAAACTTAATATTTCGTTTTATCGTGTTGCACAATGTAATGCCATCCATTTCGGGCATCATTAAATCGGTAATTACCATATCAATGTGTTGGGTTTTTAATATCTCCAATGCCTCTTTACCTTGCTTGGCTCTCAAAATATTATAATTTGATGACAAGGAATCTGTCAGATAACTTAAAATATCAGGATTATCATCGACTATTAAAATTGAATAGTTATATTTTTCAATACTCATGTTTTCAGAGCTATCATCCTGAAGTGCCAATAAGTCCAGATCTATTTGTTCATAATTAATTGTTTTGAGGTCATCTGTTTTTTCAACCTGCTCGTAACCAGATTTAGGTAAAGCAACAATAAAATTTGAACCTGATTTGCCATCACTCTCAACCGATATTTTACCATGATGCAAATCAACTAATCGTTTTACAAACGATAATCCAATACCAGTACCATACTGATTTTGTTCAACCTGATAAAAACGGTCGAAAATGTGTATTAATTTTTCTTTTGGTATTCCAAATCCCGAGTCGGCAACTTCAAAAAATAAATTTAAATCGTTCTCGTACACTTTAAGTGTAATTTTGCCGGTTGGAGGTGTGTTTTTGAAAGCATTTGAAAGCAGGTTAGAGAGTATTCTTTCTAAATAATTTAGATCTATCTGGTATAATTTGTTTACTATACGTGTATCAAATTCAAAATCGATATTTTTTTGTTTAGCTAATTTTTCGAACATAGAAAATATATCAAAAACAACCGGAGTAAGTTCAATTAAGGTTGTTTGCAGAGGTAAAAATCCAAGTTCAGCTTTCCGAAAATTTAAAAACTGGTTTACCAAATGTAAGAGTTTTTGTGTGTTTTTATGCACATATCTCAATTGTTGTTTAAGCCATTGGTCGGGAATAATACTTTCGAGCATTTCTTTTACAGGTGCCGATATAAGTGTTAACGGAGTGCGAAATTCGTGCGAGATATTGACAAAGAAACGAATTTGTTGTTCGTGTATTTGTTTGTCCCGTTCTTTCTCGAGATGTTCTATACGTAATTGATGTTCAACTTTTTGGCGTACCCATATCATACGAAGAATATAATAAGCCACTGATCCTATTACTAATATCCATAATATTATAGCCCACCAGGTAGCCCACCAGGGTGATAATACCTGAATATAAAGAGCTGATGTAGAGTCTGACCATTTTCCATCATTATTACGCGACGTTACCAATAATGTATATTTCCCCGGATTAAGATTTGAGTAGGTTACTTCACGCAGATTTGTTTCGAACCATTCTTTATCAAAACCTTCGAGTTTATATCTATATACATTGTTGCCGGCAGAAATATAATTGACTACGGTAAACCCAACTACAATACTGTTTTGATTATGTTTTAGCTTAACAGTTGATGTATTTATCAGACTATTTTCAAGAATTTGAGTATTGTCGAGCGGTTTTACAATTCGATTGAAAACTTTTAGTGTTGTAAAGTGTACAGGGGGTGAAAAATTATTGAACATCAAATTATCCGGATTAAAATAATTAACTCCATTCATTCCGCCAATAAATATTTCATTCGAATTAGTTTTACAAAAAGCACTTTCGTTGAATTGATTACTTAGCAAGCCATCTATTGTAAAAAAGTTGCGTATTGTTGAATCATTGCGATTAATACACGATAAACCATTGTTGGTAGTAGCCCACATTTCATTACCATTAGGTATAATACCATACACGTAATCGTTTGGCAATCCGTTATGAATTGTAATTTTTCTAAAATTTCCTGTATTTTTTTCCTGTATGATAATTCCTTTTGAGGTGGCTATCCAGATATTTCCATCAACATCCTCGGAAAAAAAATTAATAATCTGATTTCGTGGATTATAAATCGGGTTCCTTTTAAAATCGATAAGTTTTCCGCTTTTTGGAGAATAAGAAATAAAGCCATCAAAAAGACCTATCCAGATAATACCGTTTGAAGAGCGGAAAAGATGTGTAACTCGCTTTTGGTTAGTCAACTCATAAAGTTCTGTATTTGAAGTTTTTGTAAATATTTTGCCATCAAACTCACACAAACCATTTAATGTTCCTACCCAATATCTTCCCGGCTCAATGCGTAATAATGAAAGAATAGCATCGCTAATTATTGAACTGTTTTTTTCGTTCCAAAATTGTAATACACCTTTATTTTTGTCCACCAGCGCTAAACCACCTTTATTTGTACCAACATATGCAGAAGAAACAGAAATATGCAAAATTGATTTTATATTATTTGACAAAAGGTTTTTAAACTGAGGATTTGAGGTGTTGATATACCTGAACTTATTTTCGGCTCTATTAAATATATTTATACCATTATCATTTGTGCCTATCCATATATCACCACTTATATCCTCACTTATAACTGAAATAATTTTATCATTTAATCCGTAACCAAATGGTATATTTTTAATTTTCGAAAATTTACTTTTAGTCGGATTCAAATAATTTACACCTCCATAGTAAGTACCAACCCACATACCTCCCTGATTATCTGGAAATAAACACCTTATGGAGTTTTGACTAAGCGATTCACTATCCAATTCGCTATGCTTGAAAGTTGTTCGAATCTTTTCGGTTACATCTAATATCGAAATTCCGTTAACAGTGCCAATCCATAAATTTGATTTCGAATCGTATGAAAGTGAACGAACACTATTGCTACAAATACGTTTTTCAGAAATACTTGTCTGGTTAAATACTTCAACAATAGTAAGTAAATTGTCAAGTTTATACATCCCGTTATTTTCGGTTCCCACCCAAAAACCACTTTTCGAGGATAAAATACAGTTGATTTTTTGATTTGTAAGTATTGGAGTAGTTGGCTTTAGTGTGTTCTTTGAAAGTTGATACACAAATAGTCCGCTCGAAGTACCCAAGAGCATATTGTCTTGATTAATTAACAGTGAGCTATATATACCCTGCTTTTTGTTCTTAAAAATATCTTTCCGAATGTATTTTCCACTATTAGTATTAAAATAGCTAATTGCATATCTATCAATCAACAACAATATGGAGTCGTTTTTTTCTACAATCTTTGTTACGTAATACGAACTCGAGTTTTGTAAATAATTTATGAAATTGTTTTTATTCTCGTTGAAGCATGAAATTCCATTGCGGGTTCCAATCCACAATTGACCTTTTTTGGTTCTGCAAAGTGAAAATATAAAATTTGATGGCAAGGAGGTTGAGTCATTTTCCTGCATTCTGAATTGTTCGAAACCATAACTATCGAATCGATTCAGACCTTCGTTTGTTGCTACCCATAAAAAGCCCCTACCATCCTGAAGTATATCAGATACTGAACTATTTGTAAGGCCCTGATCGATGGAGTAACTTGTAAATCCGTAGCGTACCATCGCACCTGTGCTTAAAGAGACGAATAAAATTGAAAGTAATAGGATTATTTTTTTCATATCATTAATAAAATTAACTGACACAAAAGTAAAAAATTTAAATCGTATAGAAACTTATAAAAAGCTAATTATTGAATTGAATTATGCGAATGTTCAATTTTGAAAGTGATTTGTTCAATATTGATATTCAAAAGTTGGTTTTGATAGCATTCACTGTATTTTTTAATACACAATATGAATTTAGATGTAGTATTTTTGCTTAGTAAAAAATCAATCAAAATATTATGTATAAAATCAACTCTGCATTTTTAATTTCGGCATCGGTACTTGGTCTGTTTTCGTGTTCGCGAAGTGCAAACAAAAATACAAAACAGCCCAATATACTTTTGATTGTGACCGACGACCACAGTACGGCTGCAATTAGTAGTTATGGCAGCAAACTAATTGAAACACCCAATATTGATCGTTTGGCTAACGAAGGCATATTATTCGAAAACTGCTATGCAACAAATTCAATCTCAGGTCCTTCGCGTGCATGTATTCTTACCGGAAAGTTTAGCCATTTACATGGATTTACCGACAATGCTCAAACCTTTGATGGTAATCAACAAACTTTCCCTAAAATTCTTCAAAAAGCAGGCTATCAAACTGCTATAATCGGGAAATGGCACTTAAATTCAGAGCCACAAGGTTTCGATTATTGGAGTGTTCTGAAGGCTCAGGGCGAATATTATCAACCTTTGTTTGTTGAAAAAGATGGCGAGAAAATAGTACAAGGCTATGCTACTGATGTAATTACAGATAAAAGTATCGATTTTTTGAAAAACAGAGATTTGAAAAAACCATTTTTATTGCTCTCGTACCACAAGGCACCTCACCGGAGCTGGATGCCTGCACTCCGACATTTACGGAAATTCCAAAATACTGTTTTTCCGGAACCTGAAACACTCTTTGATGATTATAATACCCGCTCCCGCGCCGCTTATGACCAGGAAATGGAATTGTATGATGACTTATGGATTGAGGAAGACCTAAAAATACTCTCCAAAGAAGAACTCGAAAAACCCTTTACAACTACGGACGACACCAATGCTAATAAGGTAGATGTGAAATCGGCAAACAACAGAAACTTTGGTATTAACAGATATAGAGCTTCATATTCGCGCCTGACCGAAAGTGAGAAAAAAGAATGGTATGCCTATTATAAACAGCGTATAGAAGAATATAGTAAAATAAAGAAAGACAGAAAATCCCTTATTCGTTGGAAATATCAGCAATACATGCGCGATTATTGTGCAACTATTGCTGCAGTAGATGAAAATATCGGAAAACTAATCAGCTATTTAGAAAAAACAGGTGAACTGGATAATACAATAATAGTATATACTAGCGATCAGGGATTCTTTTTGGGTGAACATGGATGGTTCGACAAACGATTTATGTACGAAGAGTCGATGCGAATGCCATTTATTGTGCGATTCCCCAAAGCGATCAATGCAGGAACAAGAACAAAAGCACTTGCAATGAATATTGATTTAGCTCCAACGTTTATAGATTATGCAGGCGTTAAAACACCAATCGAAATTCAGGGCATGTCATTGCGTCCGATTTTAGAAAGCAAAGGAATTGAACCCGAAAACTGGCGTAAAGAAGTATATTATCATTACTACGAATACCCCTCGTGGCATAGCGTAAAGCGGCATTATGGCATTCGAACCAACAGATATAAACTGATTCATTTTTATTACGATATTGATTCTTGGGAATTGTATGATTTAGAAAAAGACCCTTATGAAATAAACAATATTATAAACAATCCGGCATATACCAAAATTAAAGAGGAATTAATGTATCAATTACAACAAACACAGCAGAAATACAAAGACACAGATCCGAATGAAAAAAACAAAACTCATTTTGAAGGTGCAAATGCAATATAAAAGTCAATCTTTAAACTCTAAATAATTTATGTTAATGAAAAAATTAGTATTATCCTCATTTCTACTGATAGCTTGGCTGCTATCAGTATCAGCTGCAACCATTAAAGGTGTAGTGGTTGACAAAAAAGGCGAAACCATATTGGGAGCCACCGTGATTGTAAAAAACACAACAAATGGAACTGTAACAAACCTGAATGGTGAGTTTACACTTCAAATTTCTGAACCATCAAAAGCCATATTGGTGGTTTCATTTATCGGACTTCAAACCAAAGAAGTTAAAGTTGATGACAAAACATTTCTAAAAATCACACTCGAAGATGGAGCTATTCAGTTAGACGAAGTAGTAGCTATCGGCTATGGTAGTTCCAAACGTAAAGACCTCACAGGTTCGGTGGTATCGGTGCGTACCGAAGATATTAGTAAGGTACCAACAGCCAATATAGGGCAGGCGTTAGCCGGTCGTGTAGCAGGCGTTCAGGTATCGCAAACCGATGGTGAGCCAGGTGCAGCCATTTCGATACGTGTGCGAGGCGGAATTTCAATTACCCAAAGCAATGAGCCACTTTACATTGTAGATGGTTTCCCTATGGAAGATGGGCTGAATACAATTGACCCTGGTGATATTGAAAGTATTGATATTCTTAAAGATGCTTCTTCTACCGCTATCTATGGTTCGCGAGGTGCAAATGGTGTAATTGTAATTACAACCAAAAGTAATACGGGTACTAAAGAGAAGTTATCAGTATCGTACGAAAATTTTCTCGGCTTTAAAACTATTTCGAAATGGTTGGATGTATTAAGTCCGCAGGAATTTGTTTTTGCCGATTTGGAGCGAACCAAAGATGATGTAGCCAGACTAAACACATTTACTACCCGATATGGTGCTCGTGATCAGATAATTCAAAATTGGGGCACATCCGATGCCATTGATTGGCAGCAGGTAACACTTGGCAGAGAAACTTTTACTCAAAACCATCGTATAACGTTAAATGGAGGTGGAAAAGAATTGAAATATAACTTATCGTACAGCAGATTTGATGATAAGGGATTTATGCCTAATAGCGACTTTACAAAGAATAATTTTAAACTTAGGGTCGACCATAATTCTTCAAAAAAAGTAAGTATATCGGCAAATGTAAATTACGACGATAACAGAGTTCGAGGTTTAGGAACTTCGGAAAGTGGCGAACGTTTCAATAAAATGAACCATATTCTTCAATATCGTCCGGTAGGAGGATTAACACTTACAAACCAACAATTGCTCGAAGGCGAAGACCCTGCACTGCTTGATGATCAGGGTAATGCCATGCAAAACCCGTTGATTTCGGCAGAGCAAGAAAAGAAAGATGTAATGACACGTACATTTATGGGGGGTGGAAGCCTGAAAATTAAGATTTTTAAAAATCTTTCATTTAGTTCAAATATCGGACTTCGCTATCAAAACAGAAGAACCGGAACTTTTATGGGTGAGCGTTCTTCAACTGCCATACGTAATGGATTTACCAGTGGGCGATTGAGAAATGATGAATATGGCTCGTTTCAACTATCGAATGTATTCCAACACGATTATAAAAACAAAAAACATACGCTTACCTCGATGATTGGTCAGGAATACGTATCGCGATGGTCTCAATATTTTGAGGCGTCTGCCGATAAGTTTCCGAACAACGATATCGGTTTAAATAATATGGGAGTAGCTGAAGTAGCAGGAAAGCCCTATTCAGGATTCAACGACGACGATCGCATTTTATCATTTTTCGGACGTATGAATTATTCGTATAGTTCAAAATACATACTTAGTGTATCTCTACGTGCCGATGGTTCCTCGAAATTCGGTGCCAATCATAAATGGGGATATTTTCCGGCAGCATCGGCGGCGTGGCGCATAAGCGACGAAAAACTTATTAAAGACCTTCATATATTCTCTGATCTGAAATTACGTGCCGGATATGGTTTAGCAGGTAATAATAGAATAGCTTCATACCTTTCGCTTGCGGTACTATCGCCACAAACATATCCTATCGGGAATGTAAACGGCACAGGATATGCATCGTCTCAAATTCCTAACAGCGACTTAAGATGGGAAGCAAATCAAACGCTCAATTTAGGATTAGACATGGGATTTCTGAATCAACGAATTACTTTGACTCCCGAAGTTTATTTAAACCGCAGTAATGATTTGTTACTCAGTACAGCACTACCTCTTTCATCGGGCTTTACTACTATGATGCAAAATATTGGAGCTACCGAAAACAAAGGTATCGACTTAACAATCAATACGGTAAATATTCAAAAGAAAAATTTCAGATGGACAACTAACTTTAATATTTCCCGCAACATTAATAAAGTCATTGCATTATCGGGCGAACAAAAATTTTTGACAGAAGCAGTTTTTGGCTATAATCAAAAAAACTATGTAGTAGAAGTTGGTCAACCATTGGGACGAATGTACGGATTTATTACCGAAGGATTGTATACAGTCGACGATTTTGATTATAATACCGCAACAAAGACCTATACCATTAAACCTACAGTTCCACACAATCCGAGTAACAAACCACAGCCCGGATCGTGGAAATTTAAGAACGTAGATGCCAGCGACAATGTAATTAATGATAACGACCGCACAGTAATGGGCGATGCTAATCCGTTGTTTTATGGAGGATTAACTAATAATTTTACCATCGGAAATTTTGATTTCTCATTCTTCATAAATTACAGCTACGGAAATGATATTCTAAATGCTACAAAACTGTATAATTCATTAGTAGGTGGAATCAACCGCAATGCCTTGAACGTAGTCAATTCGGCAAACCGTTGGGTAAATTACGACATTACTACCGGTCAGAAAATTGTAGATCCCGAAATATTAGCTTCGATGAATCAGGGCAAAAAAATAGCCTCGATTTATGATTTAGAATCCGGCGACCTTTATATTCATTCATGGGCTGTTGAAGATGGTTCTTTTATTCGTTTGAATAATGTTACTTTAGGTTATTCGTTGCCTAAATCGCTATGCGAACGGCTAAATATTCAAAAATTGCGCTTGTACGGGACCGCCAATAATTTGTATGTATTTACAAAATATACCGGTTACGACCCTGAAGTAGGAACCCGAAATTCGAACCTTACACCCGGAGTAGATTGGGGAGCATATCCTCGTAGTTTATCAGTTGTTTTTGGTTTAAATGTCATACTTTAAAAAAATATTACAGTCATGAAAAAAATAATATATTCAATATTTGCAGTATTATCTCTGACTTCATTGCAATCGTGCAAAGATGTTTTGATAGAAACACCGGAATCGCAGTACAGTTTGAGCAACTTTTTTATATCTGTCGACAACGCAAACCGTTCTATTTTAGGAATTTTAGATGCATTTTCGCGAACACATCATTACGGACACAATGAAATGGCTGCTCAGGCGTGCGATGATATTTATTATATTCGCGATGGGGCAACAACCGACAATTCTGTTCGAGATATTGCACATTATAAATTTACAACCTCAAATCAAACAGTAGAGCAATTATGGAAATGGAAATATGTAGTCATCGACCGTGCAAACTTTGCTATTGCTGGTATTCAACAAATGAGCCAATATAAAGAAGGTAATGAAAAACTACATCAATACGAAGCAGAAGCACGTTTTTTGCGCGCATTATGTGCATTCGATTTAGTGAAAGATTGGGGCGATGTTCCTATTAAAACAAATTACACCGAGGTAATTGGCGACGCCTACGGCCAAAGAGTTGATCGCGAATCAATATACAATCAAATAGTTATAGACCTCGATTGGGCTATCAATAATCTTCCTTGGGCTACAACTTCAAGCTCGCCTGAACGTGTAACAAAAGGAGCTGCTCACGGACTGATGATGCGCATTTTACTTACCCGGTCGGGCTACAGATTAAATATGGATGGAACATATACAAGACCAGATGATGTAAAGCGCACTGAATATCTGCAAAAAGCACTCCAATCGTGGGAAGCTTTCAAAACGATAGGCTATCACAGTTTTTATACAACTGGATATGCGCAACTCTTTAAAGACTATGGTGCTTTAAAATTGGACTCAAAAGAAAGTCTGTTTGAAATAGCATTTCATTATTTATCGATGGGAGGATATGGCGAAGATGTTGGCTATTGGGGTGTGTTCAACGGTCCACAGGTAGATGTAAAAAGTACGCTGGGACGGGCAAACTCGTTTTTCAGATTAATTCCTGACTGGGCTGGTTTTTATGCCGATGGCGATGTGCGTAAAGATGTAAATATTTGTACATACAGGATTGACGCCAATACTGCTAAGGTAAATGTTTCAGCAGCTGATTACTCTCCCGGCAAATGGCGCAGAGAATGGCAAACCGGTACATTTCCTGAAATCAATTCATCAAATTTTAATTTTGTATATCTTCGGTATTCCGATGTTGTGTTAATGGCGTCGGAAATTTACAACGAACTTGGTGATGTGGCGAATGCTGTTTTGTTATTAAATCAGGTTCGCGAAAGAGCTGGTATCACTAAAATTGAATCGGATTTGAGTAATTATACTACGTATTACAAAGCTCCCAAAGTATGGGATTTAGCATTTATTGACGACAGCACACCACAAGGTAAAATTAGAACTGCCTTGTATTGGGAACGCGGTTTTGAACTTTGCTACGAGTTAGTACGCAAAAACGATTTAAAACGATGGGGAGTATTATACGAAGCAATTCAACTTGCTGCCAGTAAAACATCAAATACAACTACTAAAGCTAATTATTTTGCGGCTAAAAATTTTGTAAAAGGTACGCACGAACTTTTGTGTGTTCCGCTGAGTGAAATTCAAACCAACAAAGCACTTAATGCAACAAATAATCCGGGATATTAATAAAAAAACAAACAGATGAAACGAATAATTTTAAGTTTACTGATTACATTTTCAGTATTTAATGCAGCAGAAGCTAAAACATTTTTAGTATCGCTCAAAAGTGATAACACCTCATGGAAACACTTAAAAAAGAACAGCGAACTCATAAAATATCAATGCAACGAGAATTTAAACGAAATGTGGTATTTAGTGCAGCCCGGCGATATATTGTGGGTGGCTAAAGGCACATACAAAAGTTCTAAAATTTTATTAGCAAAACAAGCAGTTATTATTTACGGTGGATTTGCAGGTACCGAAAATAAACCCGAAGAACGTGCGCTGTTCGACCGAGATAACAACGGCAAAATTGAACCATGGGAATTTCAGAACGAAACAGTGATTGATGGTAGTCAGATTAATACAAATATTGTAGGTATTGGTGTTGAATCAACTGATTTTACATTGGATGGTTTAGTATTCAGCGGCGCAAAACTTAAACAAAACCAGGAAGCTATGGCAGCTGCCGGTGGCGCCATATATATGAATACTAAAAATGGCCTTGTATCGAAATGTGTTATCGAAAACTGCTCGGCTACAGCTGCAAGAGCTGGGTCGCAGGGTGGTGGAATAGCCATAATAGAGGGTAAAATTGACTATTGCTTAATACAGGATTGCAAACTAAGTGGAATTACAGGAAAAACACTTGGGGCAGGTGTATATTTGAATGGAGAAAATGCTATTATGACCAATTCGGTTGTTCGAAACAATAACTTAGAATCGTTTGTAGTACCACAAATGAATGGTGGCGGTGTTGCCATTAACAAAGGTAAAGCCGAAAATTGTATTATTGTAAACAACTCAACAGTAGGAAATGGTGGCGGTGTAGTGCTTATCAGCAACGGACGTCTAATAAATAGTATTGTTGCGAATAATACAGCTGCAACGAATGGTGGTGGAGTATTTATTTTTGATGCAGGAACTGTTCAGAATTGTACAATTTGGAACAATTACGATTCGGAAGCTAAATTACTGAACGATATTGTAAAAAATGGAAACCAACCATCGGAAGTGAGCAACAATACACTTGGGCAAGAAAGTAGCATTTTTCTGAAAGAACCTTACAAAAACAAATATGTAGCACCTGCAAAAAAACTTTTTGCAGTTCCATTTTCCACAATTGGATTTGGCAATACGCCCGAACTAAAGGAAAAAATTAAAGCTGCAAATTGGGATATAAAGTAATAAATTTCGTTTACAAGATTATAAATGTCGCAATTCAAAATTATTTTTATCATTATTCTGTTAACTGTTTTTGTACGTGTTGAAGCTCAACCGTACAAAAACAGTGCTTTAACCATTGAATTAAGGGTTAAAGACCTATTATCGCGTATGACGTTGGAAGAAAAAGTTGCTCAATTGAATAATATTTACCTGCAATACATTTTGAACGATAAATATGGAGCGACTTACAAGTTAGAACAAAGAGGATTAGGTGGATTGAGTTATGGTAGGTTCAATGATACAGTTCCACCTGTCGAAGTTGCTCGGCAGATGAATTTTCTTCATCGCGAGTTTCAAAAAACACGTTTGGGCATTCCTCCCCTTATTCATGCCGAAGGGCTGCATGGAATATGTGGTTCGGGATTCACCGTTTTTCCGCAAAGTATCGGGCTTGCCAGTACATGGAATCCGGCAATGATGGAAAAAGTATCAGCTGCCATTGCCGACGAAGCCAAAGCTGTTGGATTCAGGCAGTTACTTTCACCGGTTCTAAATTTACTTCGCGACCCACGTTGGGGACGTGCCGAAGAAACTTATGGAGAGGATCCTTATTTAGTATCGCGAATGGGTGTGGCTTATGCTAAACCTATCGAGAAAAAAGGCGTAATTACTACTGCAAAACATTTTGAACTTAACTTTACGCATGGCGGCAGGGAAAGCAACGAAGCACATTACTCCGAACGCATAATGCGCGAAATCTATTTTCCGGCCTACGAAGCTATTATAAAAGAAGGTGGTTGTCGTTCCGTAATGATGGCTTACAATGCTGTGGATGGAGTACCGTGTGCCAGCAATAAATGGCTGATGACAGATATTTTACGAAATGATTTCGGATTTAAAGGTTTTATTGTGTCCGATTATTGGGCATTGGATAAAATAGAGAGTCGCCATCACACTGCAGATAGTCGTATACAGATTGCTGCAAATGCACTTAATGCAGGATTAGACAAAGAACTTCCGAACGAGGATTTTTACAATAAACCGCTTTTAGAGGCAATTAAAACCGGACTTGTAAAACCGGAAACCTTAGATAGTGCTGTTGCACGTTACTTGCGTATTAAATTTGAACTGGGATTGTTCGAAAACCCTTTTTGTGACGAAAATCAGGTTGAAAAAATTATTCAATCAAAAAAACATTTGGATATAGCATATCAATCTGGTTTAGAGTCGCTTGTTTTACTTAAAAATGACAATCAAACATTACCCTTCAAAAAATCGATACGTAAATTATTAGTTATTGGAAATGATGTAAACAATTACCATTTTGGAGGTTACAGTGCCTGGAACGTGAAAGGGACTTCGCTGCTCGAAGGACTACAAAAAAAAGGGAAAACCAATGGTTTTGAAGTAGTTCATTTAAAGGCTACCGATTTTACGTTTAATAAATATCCGGTTGTACCAGCTTCAAATTTATTTCGCAAAGATGAAAAGGGCAATTTGGTTCAAGGCGTAAAAGTCGAATATTTTGGAAATACAGAATTGACAGGAAAACCTTCTTCGACAAATATTGAATCCAAAATTGAGTTTTTCGGACGCGCTTATGTCGATGGAGCACGCGAAGGCACGGAAGTAAAAAAATCAGGTGTCCGTTGGAGTGGATATTTTCAGGCGCCCGAAAGCCATACAGGTAAACTTGCTTTTCGTAGTTCAGGCGGTGTGCGCATGAAAATTGATGGTAAAGTACTGATTGACCAATGGGGGAATGGGGAACTTCGACGAACCATTGAGCCCGAAGTAACTTTTACGTTTAAAAAAGGAAAGTTTTATCAGTTTGAAATTGAAACATACAACATTGCTACTTACGGTTTGGAACGATTTTTTATGTGGGATGCTTTGCCATACAAACTTTCAGCCAACGGAAAAGCTGCTAAGTTAGCAAAAGAATGCGATGCCATTGTTTTTGCAGGTTTTATTTCGGAAGGCGAATTTTCGGACAGAGGGTTGCTGAACTTGTCGCCAACACAAGAGCAGATGATTCAAACTTTATCGGAAACTGCTAAACCAATGGCAGTCGTATTTTTGGCGGGTGGTGTTATCAATGCCACCAATTGGGTGGATAAAGTTCCAGCAATTGTGGAAGCTTGGTATCCGGGGCAGTTTGGCGGTGATGTGATTGCCGATGTGCTCTTTGGCGATTACAATCCAGGCGGAAAGTTACCGGTTAATTTCCCTGTTCACGAAGCCCAATTGCCGCTTTATTACAATGCAAAACCGGCTGGAAGAGGTTTTTTTGATTATAATAATCTGACAGGATTTCCTTTGTTTCCATTTGGTCATGGGTTGAGTTATACCACTTTCGAATACTCTAATCTTCGTTTTTCCTCAGAAAAAGTTCAATCGACTGATACCATTTGGGTTTCGGTGGATGTAAAAAATTCGGGAGAAGTTGCTGGCGATGAAGTGGTTCAGCTTTACTTAAAAGATGAATACGGTTCGTTGTCGCGACCATTGATGGAACTCAAAGGTTTTGAACGGATTAATCTTCGAAAAGCAGAGTCCAAAACGGTTCAATTCAAACTCGGTTTTGATGAATTGAAAATGCTTGATTCAAAAATGAAATGGATAGTTGAGCCCGGAACTTTTGAAGTTATGGTTGGAAGTTCGTCGCGCGATATTCGTTTGAGAAAGAAATTTGAAGTAATTAATTGATATTTAGTTTGTTAATTTGAAAATTAAGAAAATGAGAAATTATAAGTTGCCTTTCATCCTATTTTTGTTGCTTGCAACTACTGTTGTAATGAAAACTTTCGCAGCAGAAGATGGCCATACCAAAAAGTTGCAGGATATTTACACCAAAGATTATTTAGCCAAATCCTTACCCGATGATTTTAGTTGGGTTCCTTTTCCTGATTATACCGACAGGGCTGGTTGGGAAACCTTGCTCGGCGAAGATAAAGAAATAAAGATAAAAGCGGCCGAAGCATTACTCAAATACCAATGGAAAGTAGTAAAAGCAACCGATTATTTGGAGTTTTCGCGTTCAGGAAATCGGGTTATTATGCAGGATATTCACAATGCCAATATTCAGGCTCTCGAAGCATTGATGTGGGGTGAGTTGGCTGATGGAAAAGGACGATTTATGGATCAAATTATCAACGGCTCATTCTTTTTGTGTGAAATGACAACCTGGGCACTTTCAGCTCATATTTACGGTTATCCTTTACGTATGAAAGTACCAGAAAACACTCCCTACAACCTCGATTTATGGACAGGAAGGGTTGGGGGAATGCTCTCGTGGTGCAATTATTTTTTCCGAAAGGAAATGAATAAAGTTTCACCTGCTATTTCGAAAAGAATAGAGAATGAAATAACGACTCGAATAACCGATGCTTATCTGAACAATGATAAATTTTGGTGGATGGGTTTGGATGACACTAATAATGTTGTAAATAATTGGAATCCTTGGATTAACGGAAATGTACTTCAGTGTTTTTTGTTAATTGAATCGAATAAACAAAAACGTATTGATGGAATTTACAAATCCATTCGTTCGTTGGACGTTTTTGTAAAGGGTTATCCCGAAGATGGAGCGATAGACGAGGGACCAGGCTATTGGAACAGAGCTGCAGGAGCGATGTTCGAATACCTTGAATTGCTAAATATGGCAACAAAAAACACTGCGAATGAATGGGTTACACCAAAAACAAAACGTATGATAAATTACTTGCTTGATGCATATATTGGTAATGAGTGGGTAGTGAATTACAATGATGCCGGAGCAAAATTATCGGCACAACCCTACTTAATGTATCGGTATTCAAAAGCAATAGGCGACCAGAATTTAATGAACTTTGCTGCTAATGTAAACCGAACTACCACTGCCCGACCAGATAATATCGGTGATTTTATGCGCGAAATGCTTGATTATAAAACAAAACCTGAAATTGATAAATCGTCGGATAAATATTCGAAAAATAAAATTGCCTGGTATCCCGATGCGCAACACGCATTTTTGAATGAAGGACGTTTATCACTTGCCATTAAAGCATCGCACAACGGTGAAAGCCATAATCACAACGATGTGGGGCATTTTATACTTTCGGTTGCCAACGAACCTGTTATAATCGATTTAGGACAGGCAGTTTATTCAGGATCGGCGGCAGGCAAACACAACGAACGCATTAACATTCGTAGCAAATATCACAATGTGCCAATGATCAATGGTTTTGAGCAGGCTACAGGTAAAGATGCAAAAGCTCAAAATGTGCAGTTCGACGAAAAAAAGCAATTGTTTCAGGCTAATTTAGCCAAAGCATACCCTGCTGAAGCTGCTGTAACAAGTTGGATACGAAAAGTTCAGCTTACGAAAAAGGAAATGACCTTGACTGATGAATATCAATTGACAGAATATAAAAATTTATCTTCGATTAACCTCATGACGCGTGCCGAAGTAAAAATAACAGAAAAAAATGATGTCTTTTTACAGTATAATGGCAGTACATTGCGTGTTATATTTGATAAAAATCAACTTGAGCCAACCATTGAAACAGTTAAACTTACCGATAGATATTTAAGTCGTAGCTGGGGCGAGGTGGTAACGCTTTTGTCATTTAAAATTAAAAGTCAGGAAAAATCAGGAATAGTAACCATAAAATTTGTGGATTAATGAAAACGTATAACTTTTCAAAATTCTGCATTACCGGCTTAGCATTAAGCACTTATGCTTTTTCTGCTCAAAAACCAGCACGGCCAAATGTAATTGTAATCCTATCCGACGATATGGGTTATTCCGATTTGGGTTGTTTTGGGTCGGAAATTAAAACACCAAATATTGATCGGTTAGCAGCAAATGGCCTTCGCTTTACCCAATTTTACAATACGCCACGTTCAAGCCCTACGAGAGCAAGTTTGCTTACAGGTTTATACCCACATCAGGCAGGTATGGGGCATCTGGCTACTCAAACTTACAGTCAGGCCGGATATTACAATGACCTGAGTAAAAATGCTGTAACAATGGCCGAAGTTTTTAAAAACTCAGGTTATTCAACCTACATGACTGGTAAATGGCATATCGCTAAAAATATACTTCCACAAGGCGACAGAAGTAATTGGCCACTGAATCGCGGATTCGAACGCTTCTTCGGAACACTCACCGGTGCAGGTAGTTTTTACGACCCGGGGGCAATGATGAGTAACAATACATTTATTGCACCTACAAAAGATTTTTATTATACCGATGCTATCAGCGACTCAACTGTAAAGTTCATTCGCGAACATAAAGCAGAAAAACCATTCTTTTTTTATGTGGCATACACGGCTGCTCACTGGCCTCTCCATGCTCCCGAACATAAAATACAAAAATACAATGGGGTATACAAGAATGGCTGGGATAGTATTCGCTATCAACGGTTCAGAAAACTAAAATCATTAGGAATTATACGGAACGATGCTGTGCTAACAGAAAGGGCTGTGAAAATTCCTGCCTGGGAGAATGAACCTCTCAAGGAATGGCAACAACGTCGAATGCAGGTATATGCAGCCATGATTGACGTAATGGATCAGGGTATCGGACGAATTATTGATGCCCTCGATAAAAAAGGCGAACTTGAGAACACGCTTATCTTTTTTATGCAGGACAATGGTGCATGTGCCGAAGAAATTGAAACCAATTATCTGGTAAAAGAACTAACTTCCGAACAGAAAATATTAAAACCGATGAAGGCTGATTCCGTTTTTATGGAAAAAAAGCCTGATTATACACGCGATGGAATATTTATCAGAGGTGGGCGCGGATTAATGCCCGGTGCAGCCGATACATGGCTTTCGTATGGCGAAGAATGGGCAAATGTGAGCAATACACCTTACAGAATGTATAAGCATTGGACCCACGAGGGCGGTATTGCCACTCCACTTATTGCTTATTGGCCTTTGGGTATAAAACAAAAAGGAGAACTCAGAAAGCAACCTTCAAACATTATCGATATTATGGCTACCTGTGTTGATATTTGTGGGTTAAATTATCCAACCAACTACAACAATAACAAGATTTCACCCTACGAAGGTGTAAGTTTAAAACCAGCATTTTCGAATAAAAAGCTCAACAGAGAATTCATTTTCTGGGAACATGAAAGCAACAGAGCACTACGTATGGGCAAGTGGAAATTAGTATCCAAAACAAAAAAAATGATGCAATTCACTGCCGAAGATAATAAAAACTGGGAACTATATAATCTTGAAAATGACCCAACAGAAACCAAAAATTTAGCAGAACTTTATCCCAAACAAGTAGAAAAGATGAAAACGATCTGGGAAAAAGAAGCGCTGAGAATAATGGCTAAACCATGGCCATGGGATAAAGAATAAATTATTAACACAATAAATATTTAATTAAAAATGAATAATTTCGCACACAAAATCAGTAAGTTAGCATTTGTTGCAGGAATGCTTTGCATTTTCCCACTTCAATCAGCTGCTAATGATAAGCTGCAGTCTAGCATCGAAAACTCAACCAATAAGGCAATAGCGCATTACAAAAATCAGATTTCTACTATCGAAGCAGCCAATAAATTTATAAACCCTATTTCATTTCAAAAAGGCAGAGGCATCCTTTGGGGCTCAAAAGAAGATTGGCGCGTTGGCTTTTTCCCCGGTTCGCTTTGGTATTTATACGAACTGAGTGGTGATAAGAGTCTGTTACCTTTTGCCAACGAATATTCACATGCACTTTCGTACATTCAATATGTTACCGACAATCACGATGTTGGATTTATGGCTTCATGCAGTTTCGGTAATGGATATCGCATTACCAAAGGTGAACTTTACAAAGAATGGACGATTCGTACTGCAAAGTCACTTTCTACTCGCTTTCGTACTGGCGCAGGTGTTATTCAGTCGTGGGATGTGGATAAAGATTGGCAAGCAACACGAGGCTGGGAGTGTCCGGTTATTATCGATAATATGATGAATCTGGAATTGTTGTTCGATGCCACAAAGTTTACGGGCGATTCTTCGTATTATAAAATTGCTGTAAGTCATGCTAATAAAACCATGCAAGAGCATTTTCGCACCAATGGAAGTTGCTATCATGTAGTAGATTACAACTTGCGTGATGGTTCAGTGAGAAAAAAACAAACGGCACAGGGTTATTCTGATAATTCAGCATGGGCACGTGGGCAATCGTGGGCTATTTATGGCTTTACAACTTGTTATCGATATACAAAAGATAAAAAATACTTGAACCAAGCTTTGAAAACGCTTGATTTTGTGATGAACAACGAAAACATGCCTAATGATTTGGTCCCTTATTGGGATTTCGATGCACCAAAAATTCCCAACGAACCACGCGATGCTTCCACAGCGGCAATAATTGCATCGGCACTTTACGAATTGCAACAATATGTTGATGCTAAACAAGCTCAGGTACTTTTAAGCTATGCAGATAAAATGATTATTAGCTTAGCCTCAACCAAATATTCTGCTAAGGTAGGTACAAATGGAAATTTCCTTTTAATGCATTCGGTGAGCAGTATTCCTCATAATTCGGAAATTGATGTGGCTCTGAATTATGCCGATTATTACTTTTTTGAAGCATTGAAACGCCGTTCCGATTTGATGAAATTGAAATAAAATCAAAATATTTCGATTATGATAAAAAATTTGATATTTAAAAATAGCTTTTTACTGCTTTTGTTGTTACCTATTTATGTTTATCCACAGCAAATCATTGAAAATAAAACTTTTACAAAAGGTTTTACGCTGGAAAACAAAAAAAATATTGTAATACGTAATTGTACTTTCGGGAATAAAGAAGGTAGAATTGGTTTTAATATTCAGAATTGTGAAAATATCCGTATCGAAAACTGTAAAATAGCAGGTGTTGGCAATGAATCTTACTCGGACTATTATAAAAGCACACTTCTGCCTACCGATAGTACCGATTTTGCTGTAATGAAAGGTAATTTCAATGCAATTGGATTGTTTTTGATGAATTGCAAAAATATTACTGTGAAAAGCTGCGAAATCATAGACGTATTCGGTCAGGGCCTGAAGGTTGCAGGCGACAATGCTGATAAAGTCTCAGGAATAATTATTGACAGTTGCCGATTGGCATATATTTATGATGATGGTATAAAAGTGGAAGTTGAAAACGATCAGTCTGATTTTGACAAAGTACTTCCTATGAAAAACGTGGTTATAAAAAATAACATAATTCACGATATTGGTTTGGGAATCACGCAATTGCCTTATGCCCGACACGGAATGTATGTAAAGTCGCGCGACGCACTTATCGAAGGAAATACTATATATAACTGCTTTTACGGAGAAGGTATATCGTTGCGAAATGCAGGTTTGGTACGTAACAATAAAGTCTGGAATTGCTATATTGGATGTATAGGTTTTTGGCCACAAACAAATACAAGTGGCAGTTCAAAAACGGTAATAATTGAGAATAATATTTGCCGTCAGGATTACAACTTAGATTTAAAAATGCGTCATATTTATTTTCCTGCCAACGATCCGGTTATTAAATTCAACATTATTCAATGGCGATTTTTCGAAACAGATAGAACTGTGGCAGCTATCGATAAGTTTGTTATAAGAAACAACACTTTGATTGCCGGCCCCGATTATCGCACTTCGCAAGCCATGATGGTAGCCTTCGAACAACCCAAGAAAAATCAGATACTTGTTTTGGAAGGTAACGAAATGATTGATAAATCGGGCAATAACATGTATTTTATCAATATTCCAAAATTAAAAAATGAAGCAAAAAAGTAATATATTCTAATACACATGCAATCAGGTTCAACGAACTCCATTATGAAAAAAACATTCATTAGTTTAGCTTTAATTGTAGGTTTTGTATATACAGTTATGTCTCAAAATTCTACTGAGAGCCTTCCTACCCATATTATAAGAAAAGGACTTCCTTTTACATTTGAAAAACTAAAAGCAGGAAAAAATGTAACCATAGTTTATTTGGGTGGAAGTATTACCAATCACGAAGGATATCGAGTTTATACAACCGATTGGTTCAAAAGCCAATTTCCGACTTCCAAAATTACCTCGATCAATGCGGGTATTGGAGGTACTGGTTCCGATTTGGGGGTTTTTCGGATGAAAAATGATGTGCTGCAATACAAGCCCGACCTTGTGTTTGTGGAATTTGCTGTAAATGATGCCAATACCGATTCGTTGATTATTTGCAACGCCATGGAAGGAATAGTGCGAAAAATTAAGAAGAATAATCCAAAAACGGAAGTGTGTTTTCTGTACACCATCAACAAACCCATGTTGCAGGATATGACTCAAAACCGATTATTTCGTTCAATGCGCATAATGGAGGTTATTGCATCGCATTACAATATTCCGAGCATTAATTTTGGTGTTGATATTGTCAAATTGCTCAAAAATGATAGGTTGATTTTTCAAGGAGAAAAAGGAAAAGAATATGATGGAAAAATTGTGTTTACAAACGATGGAACACATCCTACTATCAATCAAGGACATAAATTATATGCCGAAACATTTATTGCTGCCATACAAAATATCAGTACAAAAACCGGAAAATCTTCGCTTAAAATTCCTAAACCGCTTTTCGATGGATTCTTTGAAAAATCCGATACCTTTTCACCATTGCAATTTTCAAAATCGGCTGGTTGGCAGCCGATACCGGAAACACATTTGTTTTACAAAACGAATAAAACAAGATGCCCTGATTTGATTTTAACAACTAGCCCCAATGACTCTATTACACTAAAGTTCAAAGGGAAATATATGGGTGTTTACGATATAATTGGTCCGAACTCTGTAGGTTTTACGGTATCGGTTGATGGTAAAAAACCATTTACAGTGCAGCGATTTGATAAATACGCCACCTATTATCGGAATAGTTATACGCTGTTGCCTGTTATGTCGGACAACATTCATACAATAACCATAAAAATGAGCACTCAACCAATTGATAAATTGAAAATATTGAGCACAAAAACTGATAATGTAATTGATGAAAATATTCAAAATCAATTGAAAGATAACGTTTTATATATTGGCAATTTTTTAATATCCGGGAAAATTTTTAAATAAGTAATACAACGATTATATAAGCTTTAAACAAATTAAATATGACATCAAAGGAAAGACTTCAGGCAACATTAAATCACATTCAACCCGATAAATTGGTTGTTGATTTTGGCACAACCGGTGTAACAGGCATACATTGTAAAATAGTACAGGAACTCCGCGATTTTTATGGGTTAAAAAAAATACCTGTAAGAATAATTGAACCATTTCAAATGTTAGGGGAAGTGGATGAGGAATTACGTGATATTATGGGAGTTGATACTCTCGGAGTATTTGGTTCGCATAATATGTTCGATATTGACGAAACTGAAACGCATATACAAACCACACCCTGGGGTCAACAAGTTACAATTGCCCGGGAAATTGATTTAACTCAGGATAAAAATGGCGATATATATGTATATGCACAGGCAAATCATAATTTTCCTCCGAGTGCAGTGATGCCCAACGGATGTTATTTTATGAATGCAATTGAACGACAAACTGAGTTCGATGAAGATAAATTAAATCCGGCAGATAATCTGGAGGAAATTGGATATATTTCGGACAGCGAAATAGCATTTTTGTGTCAGAAAATTGAAGGTTTGGATTATTCAAAAAAAGGTGTAATAGCAAGTTTTGGTTCTACAGCATTAGGTGATATTGCATTTATTCCGGGAATGGGTTTGCCACAACCTAAAGGTATTCGTACGGTTGAAGAATGGTATATGTCAACTATAATCAGACAGGATTATATACATCAGATTTTTGAAAAACAAATTGATATTGCTATCCAAAACTACGAGAAACTATGGAAGGCGATCGGAAATAAAGTGGATGTGGTTTTTACTTGCGGTACCGATTTTGGAACACAAAACTCACAATTTTGTTCTCCTGAGACATTTGATGAGCTTTGGTTACCTCATTACAAACGAATGAATGACTGGATACATAAAAATACAACATGGAAAGTATTCAAACATTCTTGTGGGGCTATTTTGCCAATACTTCCGGGACTTATAGAAGCCGGATTCGACATTATTAACCCTGTACAGATCAATGCTAAAGATATGGATACTCAATTACTTAAAACGGAATTTGGTAAAAATGTAACATTCTGGGGTGGAGGCATTGATACTCAAAAAGTATTGCCTAATGCTTCTGTTTCGGAAGTTAAAAAACATGTTTTGAACCAATGTGAGATTTTATCAAAGAATGGTGGATTCGTTTTTAATACTGTTCATAATGTTCAAGCAAATGTTCCTATACAAAATCTGATTGCTACAATCGAAGCAGTTAGGGAGTTTAATAATTAAGTAACAAATAATCACGTAATTTCTTCCTTTGCATTAAATTTGTACTGAATGACACTAAAATCACGTATCTCTGCTTTACTTATTTGTTATCTGATAAGTTCTTTAATTGTGTTTTCAACTAATTATTATATCTCGGGAGCGGGCGACGACAGCTTTAACGGAACATCGAAAAATACACCATGGAAAACGATTGGAAAATTAAATAGTTCGTGGTCGTTAATGGCGCCGGGCGATAGCGTTCTGTTTCGTCGTGGCGATACATTCAGAGGGATGATTCAGCCTGGATTAAGCGGAACTCTATCTTTGCCTTGTGTAATAAGTGCTTATGGAAGCGGTGAAAACCCCGTTATATCCGGTTCTAAATTAGTTACATCATGGTCGGTTTATTCAGGAAATATTTGGAAAGCCACCTTAACAGGCTTCAGTGCCGACCCTATCGAATCTATATATGCTAATAAGCTACTGCTCGAGCCTGCCCGCGAACCAAACAACAATTTTTATAATACCACTTCGAACGGAACTACTACCACACTTAACAGTACTGAACTTAATCAGGCAAATGACTATTGGACTGGTGCCACACTCGTTCATAGGGTTCGTAACTGGGTGTGGGACAAGGTTGTTGTTCAAAGCAGTACCAACGGTCAGCTTGTAATACCTTCAAGCGCTGCCCTGCTTTTTACAACACAAAGTGGTAGAGGTTTTTACTTTATCAACAAACTAAGTTTTCTGGATGCCGCCAACGAATGGTATTACGACCCTACCAATAAAATAATGTATACATGGTTTCCTGACAATGCGAACCCGACCGGTTTAACTGTAGAAGTTCCTGTGAAAGACTATCGCTATGGCATATTATTTAATTTTATGAATAATTGGACAGTCGAAAATTTAACGTTTACGCAAGGAGCCTGGGGTGGCATCAGAGCAAATTCGACTAATAATATTACAATCAGGAATTGTGTATTCGATAAAAATTCGGGAGTTGGTATTGTGATAAATGTTGGTGAAAATGTAAAAATACAAAACAATACAATCAGAAATACCATAAATAGCGGAATTAGAGCCAACAGCCTCAAATATTACGAAATTTCGAACAATAAGATTTCGAATTGCGGATTACCAACAAGCTATATTGATGGTTACGACCGTTGGGGTATTTCAGTTAACCCTGGCGTTAAAGGAAAAATTAAATACAATACAATTGACACTGTTGGTTCATCCGGAATTGCGCTAACAGACTCACTGTCTGTGATTGAAAAAAATGTGATCAGAAATTCGTGTTACAAAATTTCGGACAATGGTGGGATATATTTAGTTGAGGCAGGTAAAAGTGTAACAACAACCCGAATTTATGGCGATACTATCCGAAATAATTTCATATCAGATACGTACGGCAATTACGATGCCGCCAATCGGTCAACATGGGTACAGGGAATGGATATTTCCGATTATTCGGGCAATTGTGTTATTGAAAACAATACTGTTTATAATAACGAAGAGTATGGCCTTAAACTTTTTGGGGCATTTAATATTAAAATCAGGAATAATGTTTTATTTGCAAACGGTGAAGCTCAGATTGGCATTGGTACTAAGTCATCGTTGTTTGCCGAATCGGTAGTTAAAAACAATTTAATCACCGATAATTTACTGGCATGTAACAATCATTTGCAGATTCCTTTTAAGATTTACTCCGATTACGACACATACAATTTTGGAACTTACGATAACAATTTATATTACAATCCTTATGGAAAATATACGGTTGATTTAAGCTGGGGCTCGGCTGGCATCCAATACGCTGGTAGCTTTTTAAGTCGTTGGAAGGTTTTGCAACCAAGTCAAAATGCAAATTCAACCGAAATTAGCCCATTTCTGAGTGCATATAAGGTGAATAATGTAATTGGTCAAAATAAAATTACAAATGGAAATTTCAACTCAACAATTGTTGGATGGTCGCAGCTTTTAGGTAGTTCGTGGATTGGAACCGGTGGAATTGATGGTGGAACTTATCAGATTGGAAACAGCACTACAGGTATGCTAACAAATTATTCCAATTCGTTTACTGTCGAAACCGGAAAAACATACCGTCTGAAATTTTCGTGCAAAGCAAGTCGCCCGGCTAAAGTATCGACTAAAATATGTCAGCAGTATTTCGGCACAGCTTATAGCGACGAACGATTTTTTGAATTGAAAACAACAGTCGAAAACTACGAACATGTTTTTAAAGCTACAAAAGATGCATCCGATGCATCAGTCATATTTTTAACTACCGACGATGATATACAGTTTACTTATTATTTGGACAATATTGAGTTAGTAGAAGTTGAGGCATCTGAAATTGATAGCAACGATCAAATTCGACTGTATACAAATCCTTCTGATAATGTAATTACCATCAATAGTTTAAACGAAAAATTGACCGATATTTATACCAATCAGGCGTTAAATTCATTCGAGTTACAACCATGGACATCGCGTGTTGTGCTAATTGAAAAACTTCCGTTAGCTACTCAAAATATGATTATAAGCGACTCAACTATCAGAGTATTTCCGATTCCTTCAAAAAACTTCTTGTATATAGAAACAGGAATGTTGGATAAAATCCGATATGAAATTTGTAATACTTCGGCTAAAATATTGATGTCTGGTTTTGTTTTAAACCAATATCAATCTTTAAATATCGAGATGTTGCCTCAGGGGATTTATTTTATCAAATTTTATTCAAAAAGCGGATACTGTCTGAATACACAAAAACTTGTAAAATTGTAATTGCTTTATGAATATTGTATTAAAAAAAAATGGTATTATTCTACTTTCAGTTCTACTTTCATTGCAGTTTTCAAAAGCAGCTTCACCAGTCAATTATGCAAACCCTTTCTGGGGTTGGGGCACAGGTAACGTTAGTCCGGCAGCCATGGTGCCAATGGGTGCTGTCAAGCTATCGCCGACAATGGAGTTGAACACCGAAAAAAACTCGGGTTATTATAAAGGAAAACCTATATTAGGGTTTACCCATACCCAAACTTCGGGAACCGGAGGTGCACCACGTTACGGAAACTTAATGGTGACGCCATTGTTTTCAATAAACCAAACGACTAAACAGGCAGCAAGTTATCAAAACGAACTGGCAAGTCCCGGCATTTATTCTACAACTTTAGTAAATGGTAACGAACGAATTATTACAGACCTTACTGCATCGCATTGGGTGGGCATTCATCATTATACCTGGCAAAATGTGGACTCGACAGCTAACTCTGTTTCTGTTTTGTTGAATTTAAGCTTTAATCACACTCGTATCAAAAACGGGAAACCACAAACCTATACTTCGGATGGAGAATATCGATATAATGACAATATTCTTTCAGGTTCTATGGATTGTCTTGGTGGCTGGGGTGGCGCTTGTCCGTATCGCTTGTTTTTTGCAATTGCATCAACTGATGCTTTAGGCATTTTAAATGAAAGTAGTTCGTTGGAAATAAACAAAAAGTATAAAATACCAACTAATGCCGAAGGGAATTCTCCTGAACTTTTACGGCTCAATTTTCCTGTTTCGAAAGCCAAAACAGGGATTGAACTCAGGGTAGCCATTTCATATTTATCTGAAGCTGATGCGTTGAATTCTCTTGATACATCCAAACAATTATCGTTTCCTCAAATTGTTCAAAAAGCTCAGATTGCTTGGTCGAACTACCTCGATGCGGTGCAGATTGAAGGTGGCGATGAGGCAGACAAGGTTAAGTTTTATAGTGCATTGCGAAATACACTGATAATGCCCACCAACGTTTCGAAGCACGTGAAAGATTTCGAAACGGACGACGAACATTTTTGGGATTATTACGCCACATGGGATTTGTATCGTTCGTCAATGCCTTTATATACATTGTTTTATCCTAATTTGCAACAAAAACTCATTCGTTCCTATTTAAATATCTATAAACAAAAAGGCTGGTTGCCCGATGCCTGGATTGCCGGAAATTATGCCACTGTGCAGGGAGGGAGCAATGCCGATGTGGTACTTGCGGATGCTATTGTCAAAAAATTAGGCGGATTTGATGATCGGCTTGCTTTGGAAGCTATGTTGAAGAATGCCGAACAACCATCCGACGACCCCAAAGTTAAGGGACGGTTTATTCAAACAAAAACAAACAAGGGTTATCGGATGTCACTGTCGGTAAAGGGTTCGGTATCGAGAGCGGTAGAATATGCTTATAACGACTATTGTATTGCGCAGGTTGCCAACATTTTAAAGAACAAAAAGATAAAAAAAGAATATTCAAAATTATCCGACCAAATTTTCGAACTGTACCATCCTGATTATAATATGTTTTGGGCTAAAGATGCAAACAGTAATTGGCAAACGGACTTTTCGCCTGTTTCAAAAAGTACGAATATTTCCAACGACCCCTATTTCTACGAAGGAGGAAGTATAATTTATTCAGCCTGGCTGCCTCAGAATATGCAAAAATATATCCAACTTTCGGGTGGCACAGATGGCTACGAGAAACGTTTAGATTCCATTTTTGCAAAAAAATACTTTAAACTCACCAACGAACCCGAATTTATTTTACCCTATTTGTACAATTATGTGGGCAAACATGCCAAAACGTTGGATGCGTTGTATCAATGCGACAAACTGTTCGGAGTTGATAAGAACGGACTTCCCGGGCAGGACGACTCTGGTGCTATGTCGGCATGGTACGTGTTTCGCTGTTTGGGCTTTTTCCCCGTGGCAGGACAGGATTTGTATTTGCTTGGCGCACCTGTTTTTGATAAAATATCATTTATAAAACAAAACGGTGCGCTGTTTACAATTGAACGTAAAAATTCAGGCAAATCCAATAAATATGTCAAACAAATTCTGCTAGATGGCAAAGCACTCAATAGACTTTGGATTAGACACAGCGAGATTTTAGTGGCTAATTCAATTACATTCGAAATGACAGATGTGCCTTCAATTCTCTTTTGAATTTTAAAATCAAATTATTATGCGAAAATCAATAATTCTTTTCCAGTTCTTTTCTCTTTCAATGTTGTTGGCAGCCAATAATTATCCTGATTGGCTCAACAAGGCGGCTTTTTATCAGATTTATCCCCAAAGTTTTAAGGACTCAAATGGCGATGGTATTGGCGATTTGAATGGAATTAGTCAAAAACTCGATTATTTGTCAGATTTAGGTGTCACCGCTATTTGGTTAAATCCAATTTTCGACTCTCGATTTAAAGATGCAGGTTATGATGTATCGGACTTTTATAAAATCGCACCACGCTACGGGAATAAATCCGATTTGGTAAAACTAATCCAGAAAGCACATAGTAAAGACATAAAAGTAGTGTTGGATTTGGTGGCCGGGCATACTTCCGATCAGCATAAGTGGTTCAAAAAGTCCGCTTCCGGAAAGAAAAATATATTTACAGATTTTTATATTTGGACAAAAAGTAAAAACGTACGTCCCGAAAATTATGTAACCGGAGTTTATGATAGAGATGCATCCTACTTGAAAAACTTTTTCGATTGCCAACCTGCTTTGAATTACGGATTTGCAGTCACCAATAATGCATGGGAGCAAGCACTTGGAGCAACAGGTCCAACAGCTGTAAAAAACGAGATGATCAAAATTATTGATTACTGGATGCAGCTGGGCGTGGATGGTTTCAGGGTCGATATGGCAAGTTCGTTGATTAAAAACGACAGTAATTTTATCCACACCAAACAATTATGGAAAGAGATACGTAATTGGTTCAGCACCAAATATCCGCAAGGTGTTTTAATAGCCGAATGGAGCAATCCGAAGCAATCAGTCGAAGCGGGTTTTATGATTGATTTTATGATGCACTTCAATGTGCCCGGATATCCATCGCTTTTTTTCAACAATGGCGGTGTGTTCAAGAAAGAAAAATGCTATTTTGATGCCAATGCATCAGGCGAACCGTTTGAATTTATTACTAACTACACCGAACAGGTACAAGCGGTTACCAATCGTGGATTTGTATCGGTACCAACTGGCAATCACGATATTAACCGACTCAATTCAGGAAGCCGAAACACTGATGAGCAACTTAAAACTGCACTATTTTTTCTACTTACGCTCAAAGGAATACCCTTTATCTACTATGGCGATGAAATTGGAATACCTTATACAGAAAACCTTGCGGATAAAGAAGGCAGCGTGTTAGTAAATTTCGGAAACGAAAATCGGGCAGGTTCACGTACACCAATGCAATGGAATGTATCAGCAAATGCAGGTTTTTCGACTAGTAGTAAGAATCAACTTTATTTACCGGTAAATAATTCTTATATTTCGCGAAATGTTTCTCAACAGCTTGAAGACAAAAATTCAATTTTGAATTTTGTGAAGCAATTATTAAAGCTAAGAACAGACATCACAGCTCTTGGAAACACCGGTAATATACTGTTTCTTAATCAAAAAGGACAGAATTATCCACTCTGTTACAAACGAATGGACAAAACTTCGGTCTATCTGTTAGTTACCAATCCTACAAATAACATCCAAACAATCGAAATTGAATTTACAGGTAATAGTATAAACAATATAATCGCAAACAAGATAAAAACTGAACTTAAAAACAAGACAATAAAAGTCGAAACAGGCGCTTTTGGATATGGAATTTTTAAGCTTCTATAAATTCTGTTTTTTATACAACTAATTTGCTTCGAGTTAGCGATATCCAATTGAAAACCGCAGAACCTAATTGAAAAAAGCAGGTTTTTTTGTCAGTTGTTCAAATTTGAGATTCTTATGTCTGATTTTAATACTTGTCATTTTGCATTAAGACTACTTTTGCAAAAAAAATGATAAGAATGAGATTGATTTTACAATTAACTTTATGTTTTGTTTTTGTAATTAATTTAAATTCAACCAATTATTATATTTCCGATGCTGGTAACGATGCCAACAATGGTACTTCAAAAACAACGTCATGGAAATCGATAAGTAAGTTGAATAGTAGTTGGGCATCCGTTTTACCCGGCGATAGCATCTTATTTCGTCGAGGTGATACTTTCAGGGGAATGATGCAGCCGTCGGTAAGTGGTAGCTTAT
>Ga0114938_1000243_pt1 | contig 44276 bp, 30 predicted proteins | sample AshMeaBigSpring_FD_88675 | JGI IMG/M metagenome (GOLD analysis project Ga0114938, IMG submission 88675) | Groundwater microbial communities from Big Spring, Nevada to study Microbial Dark Matter (Phase II) - Ash Meadows Big Spring | ecosystem: Environmental > Aquatic > Deep subsurface >... | reverse complement strand
TATGAAGCCGAGTTACTGACCAGTGACGAATACATTGATCGTTTCATAGCTCCTGCCGGCCTGACAGGTCTTTGGCAAGTTGAGAAGCGTGGAGAAGCAGGAAAATTGTCGGCCGATGAGCGTAAGCAGTTGGATATCAAATACGCACGCACCTATTCATTCTGGTTAGATATAAAGATTATTTTCAGAACGCTGACCGCATTCATTCAAAAGGAAAATGTTTAATCAAGTTGCCAATTCGGTATGCTAGATAGAATCCTACATATAATAGATAATATACTGATAATCGGTACCTGTTTTTACACTCTTTATCTATTCATCTTAGCTGTTGCTTCTCACTTTCGGAAAAGGATCAGCTATGCTAAATCAGAAAGATTGAATCGCATACTTGTGCTTATTCCTACCGACAGTCAATTTCTACAAAGCAATTATCCATGTTATGAAACCGTCACCTATACCGACAGAGCAACAGTAATTAAAGAGATAGACGAGAACAAATACGATATAGCAGTGTTATTAGGGAGGATCAAACAACTATCGCCACTGTTTTTAGAAAAAATAAACGATGCTTTCAATGCCGGAGTGAAAGCTGCGCAACTACACAGCATTCTAGAAAAGCGTTCAACATTCTCAAGCAAACTTCAGGCAATCAGAGGAGAAGTCAACAATAGTTTATACCAAAAAGGCAATATACAGATTGGCTGTTCAGGTTCACTTACGGGACCGGATATAGCGATTGATATGAAGTGGTTAAAGAAAAACCAGAAATCTTCGAAAAGTAATCTGGAGAAAAAGCTCTTTAAGCAACAGATCGATATTGAATATTTAGAAGACGTATGTGTATACCGCGAGAAGTACGAACCTTATTGGTTTATACCCAAACGGATGAAGGTGCTTTCCAAACTAAAAACCACTTTACTTTATGGAAGTTGGAGCTATATCAACCGATGCATACAGTGGTTGTTACCCAGTCCCCGCTCCTGCTTGATCGTAACATCTATGTGGACACTTATTATTTTATTTTATGATTGGGAAGAATCTTTCAAATGGTTTAACCTACTTTTTGTACTCTTATTTACCATCTGTTTAGCCATTCCAGACTATTTAGTAGAGGATAAAAAAAGAAAAAAGTTTTAGCTTATGAAAGAAAAAAATCATTCATTAAAAGAAGTGATAAAAGCGCATCCAAGCATCAAGCATGTCTTGCATCGTTTTATCATGCATCCCATAAAGACACGTCCTAATTGGTGGATTCGGCTTTTCTCTTTCCTCTATCTAAAACGAGGGAAGGGTTCTGTTATCTATAGAAGCGTTCGAAAAGATCTTCCACCATTCAACCATTTTTCCTTAGGCTGTTATTCTGTAGTAGAATCTTATAGCTGTCTGAACAATGCAGTAGGCGATCTGACAATCGGAGATTACACACGTATCGGTCTTCACAACACCCTTATTGGTCCGGCTCATATTGGCAATCATGTAAACTTAGCCCAAAACATTACAGTGACAGGGCTCAACCACAACTACCTAGATGTAAGTTGTAGAATCGATGAGCAAGGAGTAAGCACCGAAAAGGTTGTTATTAATGATGATGTATGGATAGGAGCAAACAGTGTGATTCTTCCAGGCGTGATCATTGGTGAGCACAGCGTCATTGCAGCAGGAAGTGTCGTCTGTCGCTCTGTCCCACCCTATTCCATTTGTGCAGGCGTTCCAGCAAAAGTCATCAAGACGTACAATTTCAGTACCGAAAAATGGGAAAAAATATAAGTAAATAATAGCACGCAATCATAAATAGTGATAAGATACAACAGATTCAATATCAATATACCTAGAATATGCGATTGTGAATAAGCACCACCCATACTATCTTTGTAGTATCAGAATTGAATTAATTAGTCATAATTTTATTACGTAACCACATTTTAGTAAATGATATAAAGTCCCGTCGAAGTGATTTCGCCGGGATTTTGAATATAAAGTAACCGCGTTTCCAGTATCTCACTTTTCAGTAATAGGAATAAAAAAAAACGAGTCGATTCCTATTGGAATTGCTCGCCTCTACATCAGAAAAGCCCTTTTGGCTTTTCTTTTCTTCATTTTTCCTGAAAACGAATACTCTTTTTACCTATTAAGACTTACACCTACTGTAACTCTTTTTACCTTCTAATTAACTAAAAAACCTTTTATTGAAACACTTATACTTTTATTACCTTAAAAAAGGCTAATACCTTTTATTTTACAAAATTGTATAAATTATTTAGAGCAATTTCCCAATTGCACTGCAAAGATATATATAATATTCAAAAGAGAAAACGGCTTTTACATTCTATAACATATTTTATACTATAGATTCTTCACTTCATCGAGTGTAACCAATTTATTTACAATCGCATAAATAGTGAGACCTGCCGCACTATGAATCTGCAACTTTTTGCTAATATTTCTGCGATGTGTTATAATGGTATGTATCGAAAGAAAAAGTTTCTCGGCAATTTCCTTATTCGTCAGACCTTTCACAACACAAACAATGACCTCTTTCTCTCGTTGACTTAAAGTCTCAGTATTCTCCAATTCCTCATCCGGTTGTTCAGGTTCGTGTAAGGACTTAATCTTTGCCGTCAGAGTGTCGAGATTATCAAAAATAGAGATTGAATCATCATATTTAGTCAGCAACGAAGCATCCACAAAAGAGCTAACCAATGCAAACAAGTGTATTCGTTTATCGCACGCCGTTTCTCGAAAGCGATCGACATCAAAATAATTGCCAAAAGTTGGATTAACAATCAGAGCATCCAGATGCTGAGTGCGCAAACAATCATTAAGAGCCTCAACCGAAAGAAGTTCGATAGGTTGCACTTTAACATTTGGAAGACGTTTAAGAGCAGCAGCTAAGCCACTCCGGATAATCACAGAAGTGTCGGCAATTGCAACACGAACGACATCACTATTCTTCATTTCCTCTAACCCTCCTTTCAAGTTCCAGGATTGCAGGAACAAAAATATAATCCTCTACCATGCAATGCGATTCCAGTCCCTCTTCACAAGCATATATATCAAAAAGAGCTGCATTCAGAAGATTCATATTCGCTTTAGGAGGACAATACTTAATGATAATATTTTTCAGTTCAGTCAATTTCTCGCCCACCTGATCATGATGTTTTGAGAAAGTACTGATCTGATATTTACCAGACACCTGATTTCGAAGAAGTTCATCGACATACTTAAACACTGTTCTCTCCTCGTACCCCATATGTTTGCGTACCTCCTGCGTATATTCATCGAAAAACTTAAGAATCAGAAAAGCGACCTCATTTTGGGCACAATCGATAGCTTCAATCAATTTGCGACGAATAGCAGGCAGACAGAAATCAAGAAAGTAACTGTGAGCTTGACGCAAATAGTCGACTAACGCCGGAATTGAGATATCCTTATCACTGCTATCCAGACGAGAGAAACCCTCGGCAATAAAGTTCACAATAATAAGAAAAGTCCGGCAATCCACACCATTCAACTCACACACCTCTTTCACTGTTTTATCACCAAAGCCCAATGAAAAACCAAAACGACTGATCACCTGTAACAACGAATAATTATCGCTAATGAGATCAGCCATCTTATCCGTCGGTCTATATTTTTGTAAATAATCCATTCCAATTTATTTAAAATTATCGCAAAAGAACAAATAAAATCATTGTCACACAATCACCATTTGTAGGTATTCTCTCTTCACAAAACGATCTTTAGAGTGAAAACGGCTAAAAGAACAAATTCTTCTAGCCGTACCATTCAATCAATTATATAATCAATACCTATGTAAGTCTGACTTTAAAATATGAAAACTGAGAAATGTAAGACTAAAGCAAGACCAATGTAAGTCAAAAATAAGACTAAGTTTGAAACAACAATCGTAAACTTTCATAAGCCTTTGTATATATAACAATTGAACATCTATAAAACACTAACAAACAATGCTTTTTTTTAATAACTTAACTTTATTCCTGCAAAATAGCTTCGCGGAAGTGACGGTCCGTACATATAACCAGAGTCGCGTTTAGGTCCTTTGTCAAAATCATTCTGAAAAGCATTCAGCATGTTCTGCACCCCAGTATTCAGCTGTAGCTTCACTGCTTTTGTCACTTTGAAGTCGTAGGCAAGTTTCACACCCATATCGAAGAAATCCTTCGTCTTTTCAGTTCTGGGTGCATCAATAAATCCAGCTTCATGAGGCACCGTCATCGTGCCCGTATATGTACCCGAAAAAGCAATAGACAAAGGTTTGATAGGCATATAAGTTGCAGTAAAATAGCCATAAGCATCAGGAGTACGCATCATTTTCTTCACTGCAGGAGCATCAGGGTTCCATTCCAAAGGCACGTCGTAGCGACTTGTTTGCAGTGTAACCCCCGCTTGCAACTGAAATAAAGAAAGATAAGCCAGTTTACCTTCCATGTTAATCCCCATCACTTTTGCACCCGGTTTATTAGTACGCGTACGAGTAAGAATGCCGTTAACCGTCTCCCCATCAGTCAAGAAGAAAACATCCGAGAGTTTAGTATAAAAGCCCTCCACCAAGAAATTAGTTTGGAAAGCCCCTAGACGATGATAAATATCGGCAGAAGCACTAAAACTTTGTGATTTCTCCTCCTTCAGGTTTTTATCAAGAACGATCATAGCCACATTACCGCCCACATTCTCAACATGTAGATCCTCATCGAAAGCTTGAGGAGCCCTGAATCCCGACGCATAGCTCAAGCGGAAATTAATATCCTTTGTAGGGTTATAGCGCAAGTTCACCCTCGGACTAAAAATGAGATGATCGATCAGGTTATGCTTATCCAAGCGTCCGCCCAGCAAGAAACCCCAATGATCATTTTTCCATTCATTTTGAAAGAATGCACTATAAATATTAACATGCTGTTTCACTGTACGCTTATAGCCCCACATATTATCATTTAGTCGGTCCTGATTAAACTCTACCCCGGCAGTCAGCTCGGCAGGCATAAAAAGCAGTTTATCAACATTCAGCACATACTGAGAACCAGCCATCCAGTTAAAATCGGTCGTTTTACCATAAGCGTTTAAGTCGCGCCCTCCCCCATAATAACTATCCCGATTGATATGTTGAGCAGAAGCAAAAACATTGAATCGGTGTTTGTCATTAGGAGAGAAAAGGTCGAATTTCACCCCGCCGCCATTGATAGAGTGCTTTGTTTGTTCAGCAATATTAGCTTGATGAGGAGGTAAATTAAGAGAATCACCTCCCCGTCTAAATTCCTCCATATGATGATATTCTAGAGTCAACTTAGAGTAAGGGCTCATTTTCAAGAAAGAACGAAAGCCCACAGTTTGTCCGTGAATAACGGGTAGTTCCGTATATCCATCACCATCATGATCGTAAGCTGAGCGATGTCTATTTTGACCGAAGATATACAATCCCGCTTTCTGATCATCAGTGATCAGCGAAGCATTCAGAGCCGTATTATTATCGAACGCGTTCATGCCACCCACACCGGTGATTGTATGAGATAACATACCAGAATTTCTGATTGGTTCCTTCGTAATAATATTGATAGTACCGGCAATCGCCGAAGATCCAAACAGAGCCGATCCGCCACCTCTCATCACCTCCACCCGGTCAATCATGCTGGCAGGAATCTGTTCGATGCCATATACACCGGACAGAGCACTAAATACCGGTCGTGAGTCGAGTAAGATCTGGGTGTAAGGTCCGTCCAGACCATTAATACGCACCTGTTGGAACCCACAGTTTTGGCAGTTCGATTCCACACGAACCCCTGGTTGGAAGTTCAGACCTTGAGCCAGCGTACTAGAGTTGGTTGTATCGAAGAGCTTCATATCCACCACATTCACAAGTGTAGGAGCCAGTCTACGAGTCGTTTCATTCCTGTTAGCCGACACCACCACCCCATCAAGAGCGATCGCATCCTCCTCAATCTCAAAATCCTCTTCAAGCGTTTTCCCTTTCTTCAGACTCACGTTCCGTCTGACCGTCTTATAGCCAACGGCACTTACCTCTATCACAAAGTTACCCTCCGGCAAGTTCTTCAAGAAATAATGTCCCGTCACATCAGTCACTGTTCCTATCGTTGTACCTTTCAAGGCAACGGTCACATACGACAAATGTTCTTTTGTACTCTTATCCAAAATATGACCTACAACATTAGCATCCGATTTTTTCAGTTCGGGATACTCAGGATACTCGGCCTTTACTTGCGACAAAGCACAGCAAAAGCACACGAGAGCTAAAATATATTTTTTCATTTTCGTTCGTTAAATTTTATTGGATTAAATTCGAATAATCACACCCATTTAAGTTTATTCATTTGAACTCACTTATTTAGCTTATTCGGTTCAGTTTATTCGATTCAGCTTATTCGGTTCAGCTTATTCGAATAAACTTGATAGGATACTTAGATGAGTATTTACTTATTATTTGTCAAGTAAACACACTGATAGCAATGAGTTAACATAAATAACTCACCACAGAAAAAAGAAAGATATGTATTAAAATACTGCAGGTGGTGCTCTTAAGGAAGTGATGCCATGATTAGGAGAATTTAATCTGAAGCAGAAAGAATCTCCCAACAAGACAAATAATAAAATAGGAATAAAATGAGATAAGAAACATAAGCCGCCCGCATAATCACTGTCGAACAAAGAGAGTGAATGAATCAGATGAAATTCAACCGAAGTATGATTATGAGCGGCATGTTTGTTATAAGGATGTGAGTGTACGATCGTCACCCCATTCACCATATGGGTATGACTAAAAGAGGTGATAGCAACCAGATACGTCAAGAAGAGTACCGGAAGAAATATCCTCATTATGTCTTGTAACAATCGTTTCACGTTTTTACTTTTTACCTTTAGAAAGGCAAAGATAAGAACTCTTTTTGAGTCATGCAATCCCCACAAATAATGATTTATGGAGAACAACACGATTTTGATTTATTTCAGAATATTCAAACAAATATAGACAATCTAAGTGCTCGAAACAATTAAGACAATCAAGATAATCAACGTACTTAAACCAATCAAGACAGTTTTATTAATCTAGATACTCGATGTAATCTAGCTAGCAACGTTTATATTCGCAATCCGCCCCTTTCGACTCCATTTCAAGCGTCACATGACTAATATCCAGATGCGACAACTCTTCTTTCACCCTCTGTTTCACGGTTTCCAGATCACCCATCTCATCCAAGACAATATGAACAGTCAGCGCCGTTTCAGTGGTACTCAAAGCCCAGATATGCAAGTGATGACATCCAGCCACACCCGGTTGTGCCAATATGGTCTGTTCCACCTCTTTCGTATGAAGTCCCGCCGGAACCCCATCCAATGAAAGGCGAAAACTATCACGAAGCAACGACCAAGTCGATACCACAATTACTGCAGCAATAACCAAACCAACGATCGGGTCGATAATATTCAGCCCAGTGTACATGATACCCACCCCAGAGACCACAACACCCACAGAGACCAAAGCATCGGCCGCCATGTGCAAATAAGCCCCTTTCACATTCAAGTCTTTATCCTTATCTTTCATAAACATCCAAGCAGTAGCAGCGTTGATCAGCACTCCTACTCCAGCCGTCCATGCAACAGCTGCCCCTTCTACAGCAACCGGGTTTGCCAACTTCTCAATACTCTCCCCAACAATCACCCCCACAGCTATCAGTAAGATGACAGCATTCAGCAAAGAGACTAGAATCGTACTCTTTTTATATCCGTACGTATATTTATCATTGGGGCGTATCTTTCCCAGACGAAAAGCCAGCATAGCTAGCACAAGACCTGCCACGTCACTAAGGTTATGTCCGGCATCCGAGATCAATCCTAAAGAGTTATAATAAAAACCAACAAGAAACTCGATAAGGACAAAGGCCACATTAAGAGAAATACCAATGATAAAAGCCTTATTGAGAGAAGTAAGGTGCAGCCCATGCTGGTGAGAATGTCCGTGATCAGATTCCATATTTCAAAAAGGTTTTAAAATAAGCAATAGATACCATACAAATATATAAAACGATGTAAATCCACATTTGTAAAATGATAGATCAGTTGCCAAACAAACTTCAGATCTACAACCGTCAAAGATAATAGATAAAAATCAAAAGTCAAATCAATAATAGAAATAAAACAATGCATACAACTGAGTATAAACAAAATCCTCCTTATCTTTATAAGATGTAAATCTTAAGAGATAAGGAGGAAAGATCAGATTCATTCAGTGATAAATATCAAAAACTTATCATAGATATTTGGAACTAACCTGGCCTATTTAGTAGGATTTTGAGTCAGTTTTCCAGGATAAGAATTAATAGCACTCTGAGGTATATAGTAAACAACACGATAATCAGAAGCAGCAATATCTTCAAATTGTTTATGTGGTCCAGGGTAATGACGGATCAAAGATTTCCCATTTCGGAACACATCATAACTACGTTCAGCCTGGAAAGCAAGTTCCAATTGGCGTTCTTTATCCACTCGTTGAGCAGCATTCGTTGGAGTCAAAGAACTATATGCACCACCAACAATTGCCCGTTCACGAATTTTATTTAAATCGGTCAGCGCTTCATTCAATCGATTCAATTTCACATACGCTTCAGCACGATTCAGATAAATTTCACCTAGTCGACTAATAACCGGAGAGTGCAAATGACTATCTTCACCTTCTCTAGAGCATTTGGTAATATAAAACTGAGGATAAACACGATTTAGTGTGATAAAATAATCGATCACCCCAGTATAAGTATTCCCATCCTTATATTTTATCGAATAAATTTCCTGAGCAGCATCAACGGGTGTCAAAACATAAGTTTGGTCTTCATCTTTACAACTGATAGTACCTCCGTTTCTGATTAATTCAGCTTGCACATAATTTAAGGTCGTTTCAGTATTTTTCTTAATAAAACGAAAAACCTCTTTATGGTCACTTTGATAAGTCGGTTCAATGAAAGCAGCGCGTGCATCCACTATTTTGAGGTGATCTGGGCGCCAATCATTTCTTCCTGTCTCATTCAGAAGATCGATATATTTAGCACTCGCATACATTTCGCCCCAGCCCATTCCGCCAATATTTGCGTACATGCCTCCAACTCCATAATAATGATCGTATCCAGAGAACTCAGAAGCCACACGTTTAATTGCAAAAATTGTTTCTTTATTATTATCAACAACAACCCTATTATATTTCATAAATTCATCTCTGTTGAGCAAAGAATATTTAGATGAATTAATCACTTTAGTAGCATAGTCAACTGCAAGTTGAGCATATTCAGCATTAGGTTTCTCATAAGTGCCACTCATATAAAGGTAAATACGTGATAACAAAGCCTCTGCAGCCTCCTTCGAAGCGTAAATATTACCCTTATCAATAGTCAAAAGACTTTCAGCTTTTTTCAAATCATTGATTGCCTGTGCATAAGTCTCTTTCACGGTAGAGCGATCGGGCAACTGAAGGTTAATCATATCTTTAGGAGTACCATTCACTATAGGCACACCGAGATTTTTATCCGGTTCCTGATAATAAGGTCTACCATAAGCCCTACACAAATAAAAATACATCATTCCCCTCACGAAGTAACATTCGCCTAATTTATTATTAATTTCCTTATCATTTCCTTCAGGTATAAGATTGAGAATATTTGAAGCTTGAGCGATCGCTTTGTAGCCAGAGTCCCAGAAGTTTTGTAAGCGATAATTATTAGGAGTACGAGAGAATGAGATAAATTCATAGAAAGCATCGGTCGACGATCCACGAATCATCATATTATCTCCGGCATACTCACCACAACGATGCATCGGATCCGACCAAGCTTTAAGTTGCGCATACATTCCGTTTAGCAAGGCATCCAAAGACGTATTAGGATCTTTTGTAATCTCTTCTGATATCATTGAATCGTTAGGTAAACGTTCAATATCACAAGCTGTAAAGGCCACAGCTACAAAAAGTAATATTACTATTTTTTTCATATTATCAAACATTTATTAAAAAGAAAGATTAAACCCAAACATAAACTTACGAGTAGCCGGATAGACAGATGGACCTGCTGTCCCCATTACTGTTCCTTCATCGGATGCCGGAATTTCAGGGTCAACTCCGGAATAATCAGCAATAGTAAACAAGTTCTCACCAGTAAAGAAGAGTCTTAAATTGTTTATGTTATACTTATTAAGTTTAAGATTATACCCTATAGTAAGCGAACGCATCTTGAGGAAGTCACTACTTTCCAAGTATCTTGAAGATGCAGAATTTCCTTTATCTTGATTGTTATATCTTGCAATTGGATGAGTTGCAATATCTCCTTTTTTCTCCCAGCGTTTCCAGTCATCTTGCAGTTTCATCTGATTACGATCACAATAGGTACCATCAGAGTCATATTCTTGACGAGAATAATTATAGATCTGTCCACCCAATGAATACCCAAAGTTAGCCGTTAAATCTATGTTTTTCCATGAGAAGAAAGTACTAATGCCACCAAACAAATCTGGAGAAGCTTTACCACATTTTGTGTAAGTAGCGTCTGCATATTTGGAAGTCGTTGTTCTTTTGATCGTATTTGTTTTTTCATCCTTAGTTTCCACCCACCACATAGGCATTCCATCATCTGGATTTACTCCTGCCCATTCTTTTAAATAATAAGTATCAATAGGAAATCCCGGTTCAAGCACCCTTTGTGCGGTTCCGGCAATTGTTGAACCATCAGAAATAATCACCGGTTTTACAAAATACTGTCCATTAGCATCTATCGATTTAAATAATTTCTGAAGTTTGTTCTTATTATGTCCTATATTAATGTCCACTCCCCAATTTAAATCTTTAGTTCTGATCAGATCGCCTCCAATAGATAGTTCGATACCTGTATTTTTCATTTCACCAATATTACGCCACATAGCAGTAACCCCAGTTAATCCACTAACAGGTACTGCATAGATAATATTATCGGTATTCTTGATATAAAAGTCGAAGTTCATTCGGAAACGATTCTGCCACATTGATAGATCTAATCCCAAACCTGTTGTGTATGTTTTTTCCCAGGTAAGATCTTTGTTACCTACACTACTAATCAGTGCTCCTGGATTTTCGTTATAGCCAGCAGAAACTTTGTACAAATCATATTGAGGATATAGTGAACTAGGGCGATTTCCAACCGATCCATAAGAAGCACGCAACTTCATTAAATTAATAAATTTCAGGCCAAACCACTCTTCACGGTGAATATTCCATCCTCCACTAATAGAGAAGAAGTTACCATATTTAGCATTATCTCCGAAGTTAGATGCTCCATCTCTACGGAACGATACTTGGGCCAGATATTTATCATCATATGAATAGTTGGCATTCATCAAAAACGACTGTAAAGCCCATTCTTGTATTCTACCTTTAGTTCTTTCAGGTTTAGAAACCACATCAAGAACCTCAAAACCAGGCATAAGCCCAGTGCCATAAACATCAAGGGTTTTATCACTGTAGTCATTAAACTCGTAAGCTGCCAAGCCATTGATAGCATGTTTTCCAAAAGATTTATTAAATCGTAGAATTTGGTTTGTATATCTTTTTACAATATCCAAACGATATTCTTGCAAGCGTCCATTTGCATCTCCACCACCACTAGAGCGTGGATCGGAGTAACTGTTTGATGAGTATCCCGTATACCTATAACTATTAACCGAAGCAAAAGTCAGCCAGTCTGTAAACTTCACATCAAAATCCAAATTACCCATAAATTCATAATTTCTAGAAGCCGAATGATCCCATTGCAGATCGTACAAGTAATTAGTGGAAGCTGAGTTAACCCAACCCTCATAACGATGAGGCACCAAATTTCCATTCTTATCATAGGGACTATCCCATGGCAACATAGAATACATAGAAGTGACAGAGTATTCCCGGTCTTTAATATCTCGGCGCGATCCGGATAACGTTGGTTTTATTTTCAACCACTTATTGGGAGAATAAACCGTTTTGAGAAGGAAGTTATAACGAGAGTAATCGTAACCTTTTACAGCACCCTCTTCATCATAATAGCCAACCGAAATAAAAGACTGTAGCTGTTCACTTCCTCCTTGTACAGAAAGGTTGTAATCCTGAGTAAATCCACTTTGAGTAGCCAATTTCCACCAATCGAAATTACTATCACGCAATTCCGGTTTCCAACGAGGAAAAGCAATCTCAGAAGCGTTCGCAAATGATGAGTAGTAATCGTATAATTCACTTCCATTCATCATTTTCAGATTGCCATTATTCAGTTGATTAACTCCCATCTTAGCAGACAAGTTCACCGACAATTTATTAGCCATCGGTCTTTTAGTGGTAACAACAATCACACCATTTGCCCCTTGCGATCCATAGATAGCTGTAGAAGCGGCATCTTTAAGTACAGTCATCGTTTCCACATCACTCGGGTTAAGTTGACCCGGAGCAGAACCGACGATCACACCATCAATTACCCACAGAGGAGATGCGGTTCCGCTAAGAGATGCTTGTCCACGAATGACAACAGCACCATTGGCACCGGGTTTTCCAGAACCTGGAGAGACATAAACTCCTGGAATTTTACTATTCAAAAGATTTTCAATAGATGGAGTGGTTGCATCTTTCAATTTATCACTTTTTATTGTCTGCAATGCACCCGTTAAGCTTTCCCGTCTTTGAGTGCTATAACCTACCACAACCACTTCGTCAAGAGTCTTATTGTCTTCGTTTAAAGTAATCTTATAATTAGTAGTTTCAGCTTTGACAGCAACCGTTTGAGTAACGTATCCAATATAAGAAACCTGCAATTCTTTGCCATTAGTCGACAACTCAAAGTTCCCGTCAATATCAGTGATTGTACCATTCTGAGTATTTCCTTTTTCCAAAACAGAAGCACCAATAATAGGATCGCCATTTGCGTCCACAACTTTTCCTTTAATTTTCTTTACTTGTTGTTGATGATTATTTTGCAGATTAGTATTAGCATTTGCATTAGAGCCAACAGAAACGATTATTTGATTTTCTTCAATCTTATAGGTGTATCCTGTATTATAGAAAATCTGATCAAGAATCTTTTCAATTGGTTGATCGGTAGCATTTATGCTAATTTTCTTATCAAGCTTTACCTGATTGTTATTATAAAAAAATGTAAACCCACTTTTATGCTCCAATTCATTGATTACACTTTGAATAGGAACATTAACTCTTTTAATTGTAATTTGTGATACTAATGCGAAAGCTTCGAGAGGTATCGCACATGCAAAACAAATGGCAGTCACGATAGCCAATTGTTTCTTCATTCTTCGCCAACTGAATAGTTGTTGATTGAATTTTCTCATAAGGCAAATAGTTATTAGATTTAAAATAAAGTCAATTAACACAAGATGTGTTACTATGATATTTTTTAGTGTTTTTCAAATGTTTTTATAGTATATATAATAAATACACTTCACGATTAGTTATCCCCCATAAAAAAATAAAAAAATTATATTTGTAATCAAGAAGATGAGTTGTAAGTGCATTGTGCGTACAACTATAAAGTGAGTATTATGTTACTTTAGCAAGTTGACACTTTGACACTTTGCTATTTAGGCTGCCTCAGAATCTACTTATTCTGAAAGAATGTCCAGGCACCACTTTTTTTTGCATTGTAGGTCGATTAGGATTTATCACAAAGAAACGAACAATAGGAAAAGCCTATCACAGTGCGAACTTAATACAAATAGCGTAAGCCACACACACACTATTTGCAAAATTAGTTTCCAAGACGATAGTTTATTCTCGTTCATTTTTCCTCATCAACTAGAATAAATGTTGCTAAAATCTAAGACTTTATCTTCTTCCGGCTCGCCAAATATTGCGTTTTAGGAAAATAGAAGGTGCAGTTGAGCTAAACTGAGCTTCTATTGGCACTGAACTAACGCTCTATTCGAGCGTAACAGAGCTTCTATTCGGTCCCAATAGAGCTTCAACTCAGACCAAACTGAAGCTCTGTTGGGACAGAATGCAGCATGTATTTACCCCAAAGAAAATTTTATTTGGCTGAATATAATCCAGTTTCAATTGCCATTCTTGGAAAATCTATTTTATTAGACAACTTTTCATCGAATAATTACATATTATCGAGTTATAAGGCATTTCTCGCAGACAAAAACTGCAAGAAATGGAGTAAAAAAGGCTCTATTTATCGCCATTCGACTTAATCACCTGCTATTTATGCGCTTTTTAGCAAAGAACAAGTTAGCATTTTTAATCTTTTTACTACAATCAGTAAGCGTAAAGCTGTTTCCGCTTACTATTTGAATTCACTTATTTCTATTTCATTTAAACTCTTGAACACTGATGAACACTGATGAATACTGATGGATAATTGATTTCTTTCGAATGGATAATCTTTTGAATTAAGACATTTGAATGGATTTAGCTGAAGAGCTACGACATGATGACTCCTATTATTTTGGGTATACGGTCCTATCTCTTCCGAGATACGGTGACATTTCTTCCGAGATACGGTCCGTTTTGTTTCGAGATACGGTGCTATTTGCTCCGAGATACGGTCCTATTTCTTTCGAGGTACGGTAACATTTGCCGAGATGAAGGTACTTAGTCAGGGTACTTAGTCAGGAAACTTAATAAATGAGCCACTGAACGTAATCGAACAGTGGCTCATTCCCCTTAAACACTTCTAAACAAAATAGTGATATGATATGATGTGAAATAAAAACGTGATATGATATTTGCTTATTTATTGCATATTGCTTATTGCTTATTGCTTATTACTTGCTTATTTCTTACGAGCTTCTGCAATATAGCTTAATGATTCGGCACATTTAGCTGAAACGTACGCCCAATCTTCGGCTTCTACTTTATCTTTGGGGAATAACTTCGATCCCATTCCTACACAGAATACCCCTGCTTTGATCCATGCAGTGAGGTTTTCTTGGGTGGGTTCTACCCCGCCTGTTACCATCAACTTCGACCAAGGCATCGGTGCCATCAATCCTTTCACAAAGTTAGGTCCGTATACATCGCCTGGGAATACTTTACAAAGATCGCATCCTACTTCTTGTGCAAAACCGACTTCAGATACACTACCGCATCCGGGTGTGTAAGCTATCAGACGGCGATTACAGATTTTAGCGATCTCGGGATTGAACAAGGGACCTACTACAAAGTTTGCCCCCAACTGAATATACATCGCTGCTGTTGCAGGATCGACAATCGAACCGATTCCAATCGCCATCTCCGGACATTCTTTAGCTGCGTATTTCACGATCTCAGCAAATACTTCTTGTGCAAAATCGCCACGGTTAGTGAATTCGAACGCACGAACTCCTCCCTCGTAACAAGCTTTGACTACTTTCTTTGCTACTTCTGCTTCTTTATGATAAAACACGGGAACCATCCCTGTAGCTTTCATCTTTTCTAAAACTGCTATTTTATCGAACTTTGCCATTTTCTTTCTATTTTACGAACTGTTTTTATTATTAATGTTCTTTGCACCACAATCAATTGCTGCTCTTTGTGCATTGTGCTCTATCGCTTATATTCTAGCGTTGTACTCTACCGCTAGCATCGTAGCATTGCAATCTACAGCTTACGTCGTAGCAGTGCAATCTACCGCTTACGTCTTAGCGTTGTACTCTACCGCTAGCATCGCCACCAGACAAAGCCTCAACTTCTTCTACCGATACTAGATTGAAGTCGCCATTGACAGTGTGTTTTAAAGCTGATGCAGCTACAGCAAATTCTAATGCTTCGCCTTGGTTGGGTTTAGTTAAAAGTCCGTGAATGATACCACCTGAGAATGAATCGCCACCTCCTACTCGGTCGATGATTGGATCGATATCATAACGTTTGGATGTATAAAACTCTTTTCCATCATAAATCATGGCTTTCCAACCATTGTGTGTAGCGGAGAAAGATTCGCGAAGGGTAGAGACCACATATTTAAACCCAAATTCTGTCATCATCTGTTGGAAGATTCCTTTGTAACCTTCGGCATCAGTATGACCTCCCTCTACATCTGCATCGGGCTTGAATCCTAAGCAAAGCTCTGCATCTTCTTCGTTACCGATACATACATCGACATACTTCATCAAAGGTTTCATAATCGACTGTGCCTTTTCTTTGGTCCACAACTTCTTGCGGAAGTTTAAATCGACAGAAACAATGACTCCGTGACGTTTGGCTGCTTCACAAGCCAGACGAGTCAGTTCGGCTGCTTTATCGGAGATAGCAGGGGTGATACCTGACCAATGAAACCAATTGGCATCTTTCATGATGGCATCAAAGTCGAAATCTGCTGCATCGGCTTCAGCGATTGATGAATGGGCACGATCGTATATCACTTTACTGGGACGCATAGAAGCACCTGTCTCTAAATAATAGATACCAACCCGATCGCCACCACGTGCAATAAAATCGGTGTTTACTCCATATTTACGCAATGCATTCACTGCCGACTGACCAATCTCATGCTTCGGAAGCTTGGTTACAAAATAAGCTTCGTGTCCGTAATTCGCACAACTAACTGCTACATTGGCTTCTCCACCTCCGTAAACTACATCGAACGAATCGGATTGTACAAACCGAGTATTACCCGGAGTGGATAATCTAAGCATGATCTCGCCTAAAGTAACGACTTTCTTTCCCATAATCTTATATTTTATATTTTATCAAAGTAATTAATCAAACTCATACATATCATTTGCAAAGCAATTAATAACGTTTGCAAAGTAATTAATATCGTTTGCAAAGCAATTAATAACGCTTGCAAAGTAATTAGCATCATTTGCTTAGTAATTAATACGGTGACTCAGTAATTAATATAGCTTGCTAATATTTTATAATTTTCGCCCAAAAACAAGGATTAACAAACTATATATCTGATATTTAAACACCAAACAAACAATAAACACACAATTTCCGTGTGCGGGCACAAAGATACAACAAATTTCGTAATTACAAAAAATGTTATATATTTGTATCGTACATTTTGAAAGGATTACTCTATTTCTGTGTACGAACACAACTCTTTTATAATAATATAATAGGTAAGCATTATGAATAAGTTACCCGACAGAATCAGAATCAAAGATATCGCCCGCTTAGCGGACGTATCGGTCGGAACTGTAGACAGAGTTATCCACGGTCGTAGCGGAGTTTCGGAAACCAGCCGAAAGAGAGTGGAGGAAATCTTAAAGCAACTGAATTACCAACCTAATATGTATGCCAGTGCATTGGCATCCAACAAGAAGTATTTTTTCTGCTGCCTGCTCCCTTGCCATCTGGAAGGTGAATATTGGAGTGCCGTGGAGAAAGGGATCTATCAAGCTGTGCAGGCTTTCTCCGATTTCAACGCTTCGGTGAAGATCTACTATTACGACCCATACGACTATCATTCGTTTGTCAATACCGGGAAAACAATCTTGCTCGATGAACCGGATGGGGTAATCATGGCACCTACTATTCCTGCATACACGAAAGAATTTACTGATTTGCTTCTGGAAGCGAACATCCCTTATATTTATCTGGATTATAACATCAACGAGGCTCCTCCTCTTGCATTCTTCGGTCAGAACTCTCATCAAAGTGGATACTTTGCCGCCCGAATGCTGATGTTGTTGGCTGCTAATGAGAAACAAATCGTAATCTTCCGAAAGATTCATGAGGGAATAGTAGGTTCGAACCAACAGGAAAACAGAGAAATTGGGTTCCGTAGGTATATGCAGGAGCATCATCCGGACTGCAAGATTCTGGAACTAAACCTGAATGCTGAGTCGAACGACGAGGATGGTTTAATGCTGGATAAGTTCTTTATGGAGCACCCGTCGGTTAAGAATGGTATTACTTTCAACTCGAAAGCTTATATCATCGGTGAGTATCTGCTAAACAATAAACGTTCCGACTTCAAACTGATTGGATACGACTTGCTGGATAGGAATATCTGCTGCATGAAGAAGGGCTCGATTGCTTTCCTGATCGCTCAACAACCGGAGCTACAAGGATACAACGGTATTAAAGCACTGTGCAATCATTTGATCTTTAAAAAAGAGGTTGCTGCTGTGAACTACATGCCCATCGATCTGCTAACAGCTGAAACAATCGATTATTATCACAATAAATAGCCCCAAAGAAACAAAAGAGCAAGCTATTGATATACAAGCAACTGATGTAAAAGCTGCTGACGTACAACAGATAAAAGTTGATGTAATGCTAATCTTATTTAATATTTAATACCTAAAAAACAGCCTAAAAATGGGAAAGATGTTTCTGAAAATTCATTCGATGGACAATGTCGCAGTCGCCATCGCAAATTTACCAGCCGGTGAAGTATTGGTGGTGGATGATTTGAATATCACACTTAGAGAAGAAATACCGGCAGGGCATAAGTTTGCGCTAAAGGATTTCGAATCAGGAGAAAATGTGATCAAATACGGACACCCTATCGGACATACTACGGTATCGGTGAAGCAAGGTGACTGGATGAATGAAAGAAACATCCAAACGAATCTGGAAGGACTGCTGAGTTATTCATACCACCCGAAACTGACTATTACGGAAGAGCCTGAGAAGAATTTGACATTTAAAGGTTATCGCCGTAAGAATGGCGAAGTGGGGATCAGAAATGAGATTTGGATCATCCCTACGGTGGGTTGTGTTAATGGTATTGTCAATCAGTTGGCCGATGGTCTACGAAGGGAAACGGGAAATATGGGAGTGGATGCAATTGTTGCTTTTCCACACAACTATGGTTGTTCGCAGTTGGGCGACGATCACGAGAATACCAAAAAGATTCTTCGGGATATGGTTCTTCATCCCAATGCCGGTGCAGTACTAGTGGTGGGACTGGGATGCGAAAACAACCAACCGGACGTATTCCGTGAGTTCTTGGGCGATTATGATCACGATCGAATCAAATTTATCGTTACTCAGAAAGTGGAAGATGAGTATGAAGAGGGAATGGAGATTTTACGGGAACTGTATTCCATCGCTGCTAATGATCGACGGACAGACGTGCCTTTATCGGAACTACGCATCGGACTGAAATGCGGTGGTTCGGATGGTTTTTCGGGTATCACCGCCAATCCGCTACTGGGACTTTTCTCCGACTTCCTGATCGCTCAAGGCGGTACCAGCGTACTGACAGAAGTTCCGGAAATGTTTGGCGCAGAAACAATCTTGATGAACCGTTGCAAAAACCAAGAGTTGTTTGAGCAAACCGTACATCTGATAAACGATTTTAAAGAATATTTCTTATCACACGGTGAACCCGTTGGCGAAAATCCTTCCCCGGGCAATAAAGCAGGGGGAATCTCTACTCTTGAGGAGAAAGCGCTGGGATGTACACAGAAATGTGGAAAAAGTGATGTTGTAGGTGTGATGGCTTACGGCGAACGACTACAAACAAAAGGGCTCAACTTACTGTCTGCTCCTGGTAACGATCTGGTGGCTTCTACCGCGTTGGCAGCATGTGGATGCCACATGGTTCTATTCACTACGGGAAGAGGAACGCCTTTTGGCTCATTTGTACCTACTATGAAAATATCAACCAACACTTCTTTAGCTCTTCGCAAACCGGGATGGATCGACTTCAACGCGGGAGTAATAGTAGAAGACGAATCAATGGAACAAACCTGCCGACGTTTTATCGACTATGTGATTCAAGTGGCGAGTGGCGAACTTGTGAATAACGAAAAGAAAAGTTATCGCGAGATCGCAATATTTAAAACAGGTGTCACGCTGTAACTCACAAGAAAGAGAGATGAAAAGGAAGGGATGATGAAGAGAAATAAAAGAAGAAGAACGGAGGATGATGTATGAAGTATGGAGTAAATAAACAGGTGCTACTCATTACTGCGGGTCTGGTATGGATCATCGCAGGTGCAAATATTCTAAGAATCGGACTTCTCACAGGTTTCGATACGACAGAAAATTGGATGTTTAAAGTTGGCGAAGCAATTGTCATCTTTTTACTATTCTTCATACTTGTCTTCAAAAAGCTATACTATAAACATACTCGACGCATTGAGATGAAAAAGAAAGAGAAACACTGTCCTTTTGCTTTCTTCGATGCTAAAGGTTGGATCGTCATGTTTTTTATGATTACCCTAGGGGTTGTGACAAGAAAATTCCACCTTCTACCGGACAAGTTTATCTCGGTGTTTTATACGGGACTTTCGGTAGCTCTAATGCTTACAGGTGCACTATTTATACGATATTGGTACAGAGTAAGAAAGAATCGCTAACTAAAAAGTCGTAACGAATCATTTGAGGAAACTGCAAAAACGAATAGTTTGGGGCAATTGCAAAAACGAATAGTTTGGGGCAATTGCAAAAACGAATAGTTTGGGGCAATCGCAAAAACTACTAATAGAGTAACCGCAAATCTTATTGCATTGGTATTTTTTATTGTCTTTCCAACAAATTGGACTGCCTTTTGTTTTTTTATTATAACTTTGCAGGAAGTCGATGGATCGGACATTGACTTAGAATTATAGTAGAGAAAGATAAAAAAAGAAGGGAAAGGGAAAAACAGAATGGAAGCAGAAAGAATAGAGTTAAAAAAAGGAGATATCAAAGAGTTTATCCGTTTTCAGAGGAACGAAATCACGGAAAGTATGGTTTATGAGAAATTAGCTTCTATTGAAAAGAATGAAGCAAACAAAAAGACTCTTCGACTCATCTCCAAAGAGGAGAAAGCTCATTACGAGATCCTTAAAAAATATACTAAAATTGATGTCGCGCCCAATCGTTATCGTATCTTTGGTTTCTACCTACTTGCACGAATACTAGGCATTACTTTTGCAATCAAACTGATGGAGTCGGGCGAAGGAAATGCTCATAAAAGTTATGCTCACTATAAAGATCACCCTGAGCTTATCAAACTGTCACAGGAAGAAGAAGTCCACGAATCGAAGTTGATCGGTTTAATCAATGAGGAACGATTGGAATATATGGGCTCGGTTGTACTTGGGTTAAATGATGCATTGGTCGAGTTCACGGGTGCATTGGCAGGATTCACCTTGGCTTTGAGCGATAGCAAACTGATTGCTCTTACCGGCAGTATTACCGGAATTGCTGCTGCGCTGTCAATGGCTTCTTCCGAGTATCTTTCCACCAAATCGGAAGGTGGCGATGAGAAACACCCAGTGAAAGCTGCGGTGTACACTGGTATAGCCTATATCATTACTGTTGTTGCACTGGTTACTCCGTTCATACTTATCAGCAATGTGATAGCAGCATTGGGTGTGATGCTGGTAATGGCACTACTAATCATTGCTCTATTCAATTATTACTATTCAGTAGCTCGCGGTGAGAGTTTCCGCAAACGCTTCACCGAGATGGCAGTATTAAGTTTCAGCGTGGCAACTGTCAGTTTTCTGATCGGTTTTGCATTGAAGAAGTTTACCGGTATAGAAGCATAATATCTTTGAGATCTGAATCTGTTTGAGATCTGAATCTGTTTGATATCTGAATATCTTTATATTTGTATATTCTTATATTTGTATATCTTTATATCTTTGAGATCGATTTAGGATCTATAACAATAATGACTAATCATAAATAATGGGCAACAACAATGAGGGAATATATAATCGCAGATAATCAGGATATCACTAAAGCAGGAATGATGTTTCTGCTTAGCAAATCTAAGGAGGTGGCAGCTCTGTTGGAAGCTGATAACAAGACAGAGTTGATCAACCTACTGCGAATATATCCCAAAGCAGTGGTCATTATCGACTATACACTTTTCAATTTCTCAGGTGCCGATGAACTGCTTGTATTGAACGAACGCTATAAAGAAGTGGATTGGCTACTCTTCTCCGATGAGTTGAGCCTGCATTTTATTCGTCAGATCGTCTTTAGCAGTACGGCATTTGGAGTAATCATGAAAGATAGCTCAAAGGAAGAGATACAAACAGCCCTTCAATGCTCATCGAAGAAGCAACGTTTTATATGTAATCATGTGAGCAACCTGCTCCTTGCTAACTCAAGCACAATCACGTCGACCACTCATGCGCCCATGGATGACAGATTATTGACTCAATCGGAAAAGATCATTTTAAAAGAGATTGCGCTGGGAAAAACGACGAAGGAGATTGCAGCCGAAAAGAATTTGAGTTTTCATACCATCAACAGCCATCGCAAAAACATATTTAGGAAACTAGGGGTAAACAATGTGCACGAAGCTACCAAATATGCTATGCGCGCGGGGATTGTCGATCTGGCTGAATATTATATCTAAACAGTAAGAACTTCTTAGAGATATCTTTGTAAAGGTAAACTTCTTAAAGGTTACTTAAGGTTACTTCTTAAAGAGAGATTTCTCCACTGCCAAAGCAGATTTTGGCATCTTGATCGTAGATCACTCCAAACTGACCAGGGGCAATGCCTTGTAGCTTGTCGGACGAAAGGATGCGAAACTTATTCTCCTCTTTTATCAATCTTCCTTCGATAAACTCGGGTGTATGACGGATCTTGAAGGTAATCGGTACTTCCTGTTCTACCTCTTTCCAGGGATTATCGGTAATAAAATGAAAGTCGTTCATATAGAATTCATTCCCATACTGAGTTTCCACTCCGTAACCATGGGAAACATATATGATGTTTTCTGCGATATCTTTTTTGATTACAAACCACGGACCGCCACTCAAGCCAAGACCTTTCCGCTGACCGATGGTATGGAACCAATATCCGCGATGCGTACCGATCTTTTTTCCTGTTTCTAACTCTACGATGGGACCTTCCTTCTCACCTAAAAATCGACGAACAAAATCATTGTAGTTGATCTTCCCTAAGAAACAGATGCCCTGACTATCTTTTCGCTTAGCGCTAGGTAAGCCGGCATCTAATGCAATCTGACGCACTTCATTTTTCTCAAGCATTCCAATAGGAAACATCAGCTTCGAAACTTGCAGATAATTGATCTGTGCCAGAAAGTCGGTCTGATCTTTCACCGGATCTTTAGCAGTACCCAACCAGACTTTACCGTCTTTTTGTATAGTGGTGGCATAATGACCGGTAGCAGTAAAATCGAACTCCTTCCCTACTTGCTGTTCGAAGCAACCAAACTTAATCAGTTTGTTGCACATCACATCGGGATTGGGTGTCAAGCCTTTGCTTATCTTATCTATGGCATAAGCAGCTACATTATCCCAATATTCACGATGCAGATCGACGATCTCGAAAGGCAACCCGTACTTACGTGCGATAAAGGAAGCCATCTCAATATCTTCTTCAGCCGAACAGTCCATATAGTCTGCTCCGTCCATACCAATCTTTATGTAAAAAAGTGAGGGCTTATACCCTTGCTCGCAAAGAAGGTGTACAACAACTGAGCTGTCGACACCTCCAGATAGCAATGCTGCTACATTCATAATACAACTTTTACTAAAAAACTAAATCACTCATTCAAAACTAAATCATTCAATTCAAACTCCAAATCTTAATTTTATAGAATGATTATTTTCGCTTATATAAATTCTTTTATATAGAACTAATGCCTATTGAAAACTTTTATGATGCAAAGGTAAACAATTCCAGCATCACATCCTATCACATCTTAAAGGCATTTTTATACCACATTTGTGGTAGATTAAAAGGGAAAAGTATTTAATATTACAAGAAAACCTACAAAATGATAAAACAATTTAGACAAAAAAGCAATTAAAGGAGCAACGAATATAAAAATTATTACTACTTTTGGATTCGTTACGGAATACTAAACCAGCATAATTATAACTGTTTTTCACTACTGATTTACAAATGACCCATTAGGTTCATAATAAATTAAATCATATATTTGTGCCGAAACAATGGGCCAATTAATCACGCCCTAACGACCCAATTATGTGAACTGTTATGATTAGACTAATACTTTTAACTGACTTTACTGAATCCTTTTCATATAATCTATTAAAAGGCATTCTAGCTTATTCGAAAAGCCATGAGCCTTGGGTTGTTTGTAGGATGCCTCCCTCATATAAAACTACTTATGGGATTGAAGGGGTACTAAAATGGGCAAAGGCATGGGAGGCAGATGCTATTATTGGTCGATTTGATAATGATGATAATGTAGATCTATTTCGCAAAAACGGAATCATTGCCATTGCACAAGATTATAAATCAAGGTTCGATATTATTCCTAACATAACGGGTGATTATCGGAAAACAGGGAAGATGGCTGCTGAGTTTTTCTTAAGCAAAGGATTTCAGCATTTTGCTTTTTATGGCTATCGGGATACAGTATGGTCTCAAGAACGGTGTGAGGGTTTTTACGAATGCCTAGCTGCAAAAGGTTATGCCAATCATTTTTATTCTTATCAAGAGCAATCATTAGATGATTTATGGTTTTATGAAGCTCCTCCATTACTAAAATGGTTGAACTCATTACCCCAACCAACGGCTCTTTTGACTTGCGATGATAATCAGGGTAACCGAATTACTGAAATCTGCAAAGTTAATCACATCCGTGTACCTGATAAGATTGCGATATTAGGGGTAGATAATGATGAGATTATTTGTAACCTTTCCGACCCACCTTTGTCAAGCATCAGTCAGGACATTGTAAGAGGTGGATTTGAGGCTGCACAGATGATCGATCAATTGCTAAACGAGGAAACTAAAAGTTACCAAGATGTAGTGATTCAACCAGTGAATATCGTAAACCGTCTTTCAACAGACTTCTATTCGACTGGAGATGCTTATATCCAAATCGCACTTAAGTATATTCACCACCACATAACAGACGATATCAATGTGTCGGATATTGTCAAGCAAGTGCCTCTATCTAGAAGACTTTTGGAAATTCGGTTCAAGGAAGTAACTAAGCAAACCATTCATAAGTACATTTTCAATCTCCGAATGGAACGATTTGCTCAGTTACTTTTAACGACGAATGCCCCCATTTCTGATCTAGCCGAACAAGCAGGAATCAGTAGTCTGAAAAACTTATCGCGCCAATTCAAAATGCTTAAAAATTTATCTCCAAACGAATATAGGAAAAAGCATCAGATGATGACAGACTATTACTAAACAAAAACATTCACCCACTATTAGGGGAGGAACAATTGACTGGCAGTTAGAGTAGTTTCGGGTATTTTCCTCCCAGAATACCCCACTTCCAATTCCTGTCCCATGTAATCTTCAAAATAAAGAAGTCGCAGTTTGTGAAAGCCTTTTTCAAGAGCAATCTTACCATCTGCTCTCTGAGCACTATGTCCACCGTCATTATTAACGACTAAATTATCATCTATATAAAGTACGGAACCGTCGTCGGAGAATGTATAAAAGTTATAAACTCCTCGCTCTGGGATCTGAAGAAATGTAACAAACTCATACGCAAAATGATCGACAGCTTCAGCCTGTCCGATGGAGAAATTAGGTAGCACTCCCTCTTTCACTTTCCGGCAAGAAGCAATCTGAGATACCTGTCTACATTTTCCCACGTAATAAGTATACATCACTCCATTCTGCTTAGCAGACAATTGTTGAGCTGCTTGATATTTTAAGCAATTCTCCTCTTTCGAGTTCACCCCCGATGGATAATAGTAAATCGGCTCACGACCTATAGGAGTGGAAATCCACGTATTAAATTGAAATTTACCCTCTTCTAACTCAATGATTCGCGCGCCTCTCTCTAAAGATCCACCAGCATCCTTTCCTGATAACCGACCATAAGCCAAAGCAATTCCTTTATTGATCCCAATATAATCATTATTATGATCATGTCCGGTAAAAACACCCATCACATCCCTCATGTCGATGAACGATGCAAACATGCCTGAATTGATCAATGCCGCTCCTACTTCGCGGTCCATATCGTTGCCAAACTTCTGCTGCTTCCCAACCAGTTCATTGTATTCGGGCAAAGGAATGTGAAAGAAAGCCAAAGCAGGAAGTGGCTTCCCATTGTTCTTGCTCCTAAATTCGCTGCTCTGGCGACGATACCATTCAATCTGATTAAAGTGAATCCAATCATAGGGTCCATATGCCTTCTCCGAACGATAATCATTCGAATCAATACAATATACTAGCGCCTCTAGTTTTTCTCCATTCTTAGAGCTATAGACAGGTAATACGCAATTTCCACATCCCATAATCTCCTTAGGCCCCTTCTCTCCAACATAATAAGGGGATTGAAGCAAAAAATTGTAGATATCTTCTTTCTTCATATGCTCGCCATCGTGATTACCCATAGTAACCACAAAAGGAATCTTTGCTTCATCGAAAAGCGCAACAATCGCTTTCCATCCATCTATTGCCGGATCACCGGTCACCACATCACCACTGATTACTGCTAAATCGGGACGTTCGGACTTCAGCACTTTACGAATAGTCGCCGCCGTCTCTGTACACCCTGGCGAACGAGGCTGCCAATGTAAATCTGTAAATTGAGCAATGAGAAACTTACCTTCTTTGAATTTAAGCCGTTTCTGTGCTGACAAAATATTTGGAAGTAAAAGTATACATATCCATAAAATGATCCATCTTTTTTTCATAATCAGTCAGTATTTAATAGGTATGATTACCTGGTTCTACACTTATTGTTTTTTCTTTTTCACCGTAGCGAACAAGCAGTTCAAAACGTATATTACTTTGAACAGAGATTTTAGGCTCGTCATTGACCGATCGACGACTTTTCGTTTTGAACGTAATCACTCCATCCGGTCCGAAAGGATAGCGTTCAATGCCGTGCATATCAGTTAAGTTCATATCCCACACTATCTGTTTCTTAACGTAATCTCCACGGATACCTATGATAAACTCTATCAGTTCGGCAATAGGCGCCAATCCGGTCCATCCTACAAAATCTTTTCTAGCCATAAATCCGGGTTCAGCACTTTCGGGTGAATAGTATTCCCAGAATGTACCGGTTTTACGATAAACCTCCAATACCTGACCATAATGGCTTAAAGCAACTTCTCTTGCCTGTCGGTTGTATCCTTTGCGGAGAAGTCCCTGCATCACCATATAGTTTGTCCCGGGCCATATACCTCCTTGCCAATAACGACCATTCTCTTTATACTTAGGATGATCGGCCGATAAGGAAGGTACACTATACTTACGTTTAAAAGTTACAGGGTTCTCCAGTTCTTTCACCATTCTATCCAATTTTTGTTTATCGAGAGCATCGGTAAACATTGCCCAGAAAGCACCAATACCCTTAGTATTGCACAAAGTACCATCGGCATACTGATCGTATAGAAATCCGGTTTTTTCGTCCCAAAGTTCGCGACTAATATATTTGGAAAGCATTTTTGCTTCATCCTCGAACTCTTCAATCTCTTGCCACCTTTCCAAATAAAAGCCCATTTCAAGCAGTAGATTGGCAGTAAAGAGTTGTTGTAGATTTGTATCCAACCAAATCATATGACCGTGACTGTAGATCGGGCTATAACCTGATGGTACTCGTGGCATATTATCCATCCCTGTTCCCCAACCGCTCGACCAATAAGTTCCGTTCCGCCAAGTGCGATTGAGTTTTAACCATTTGTAATAGCCACATAGCACGGGAAAAACCTTTTGTAAACGATCGATATCACCAAACTGGTGATAATAAACCATCTCGCACCAAGGCATCAGATTGGGACCTGTACTGACCGGATCGTAACGTTCGAAACAATCGGCTCCATCGGCTTTTATCTCGCGACAGATAAAACCATCGGGATGCTGCTTGGCATAAAAGTTATCCAACGTACGTTGAAAGGGGAAAAAACGTGTACCATACCGTGCAAACATCAGCATAAATGAAGAGTCCCACATAAAAATGTTACCATTATAGGCTGTATCCAGATAACTAGATACAAATCCCGATCCTGACTGAGGTGCACGGATATTTCCTATTGCTATCTCCCAAGCCTTCCAATACATCTCGATCTCTTTCTCATGCCCTACCCAAACCGGATTGGGAAGAATGGTGCGTGCAGTTTCGAAGTTAGCCGGTACGATTGTTTCAGATTTGGCAACCCGATATTCGTTCTCGGTCACCAATGGTTCTTTGACATATGTATTTTTATAAGGAAGATGATATTTTTCATCATTTCCACTTGTCTGTGCTTTCAGTAACGACACAACAAAAAACGACATCAGACAAGATAATATAAAGTTTTTCAGCATAAAAGATTTGTATTAAATTATAAATTTAGCAGCTTTTTAATTTTATCGAAGATAGCTGTATTTTCATAAATACCGGTGAACTCCTCCGCTCCCGGTCCAAAAGCATACACCGGAACCATCACACCACTATGACCGCCCGTGGAGAATTTACAAACGATGCGCCCCTCTTTCAAGTCGCCTCCAACCAAAGTAAGCCCTCCGGTCTCATGATCAGCTGTCACGACAACAAGTGTCTCACCATCCCGAGCTGCCCATTCATAAACAGCCCCGATAGTACGATCAAAGTCGTGCACCTCTTGCATCAGTAAATCCAGATCATTAAAATGGCCGTAATCGTCCAACTGTGAACCTTCAATCATCATAAAGAATCCGTTCTTGTTGCGATTAAGCAGATCAAGTCCTTTAATAGAAGCCCTTGCCAATAAGTCGCCTCTAACTGAAGGTATGGGAGTATCCACCGTATCAGTGACAGCAAAAACTTTTCCACTTTTGATCAGGTTCAGTTCACCCCAAGTACGTGGAGTTTGATAACCTTTATTACGAAGTTCCGCAAATAAATCACGTCCATCCACTCGGTTTTCAAACAGCTTAGAGCCACCACCAAACACATAATCGACAGGACTCTTCAGATAATCGGTTACGATCTCTGCCTCTGCATCCCGGTCCTTATTATGGCAACAAAAATCCGCGGGAGTGGCATCCCACAAACGACAAGTCACCGCCAATCCCGTTGACTTATGTTTAGCAGCAGCCAAATCGATCAACGATCGCATTGGCCGCCCAAGTGTATCCACCCCCACACTGTGATACTTTGTTTTCTGTCCGCATGCAATTGCTGTACCACCGGCTCCAGAATCAGTAATCAACTGATCGGCACAATAGGTTTTCGATAAACCAACTGCTTGACAATTATCTAGAAAGAGTTTACCCCTATTAGCTGTCCATGCAGCATACACATGCATTAGGCTCATTCCGTCTCCAATCATCAAAATTACATTCTTAATCCTCTTTCCCGAAGGCGGCGTGATTTTCTTCACCGGATAAGTTTGTTTCATCACATAAGACTGTTCCTTATCTCGGCGACTTTGTGCAAAAAGTGCTTGAGGCAAAAGCGCAACAGTCAACGCCAAAAGCACTACGTTTCTACATATCTGATTCATAATACATTTTATTACAATTTACTTTACAAATAAAACGGAAGAAGGAATAGGTGTGAGTGAATTCGCAGAGGGTAGTTTCCAAGCCCAACTTAAATGTTCTCCTTCATAATCTTCAAAATAATATAACTTATATGAATGGTATCCTTTTGCCAGAGCAACGGATCCGGTAGCTGGAATAGCTGCATGCGAGCCATTGTTGTCTACTACTCGTTCATCATCGATATACAATACACTTCCATCGTCCGAACGAGTCTGAAAGATATATACTCCATTTTCAGGGACCCGAATAAGTCCGGTAAACAAAAAGCCAAAATGATCAGCTCTTTGAGCTACTCGGATAGAAGGTTCAGACAACCACCCAGTTTTCACAATCGAAGCACCAATCATGTCTTCAACTTTCTGATAAGTTCCTTCATAATATTCATAAGTTGTACCTTTTTGTGTAAAATGAATTGGAAGAGGTGTTTTCAATTCTGCTTTTGTAGCTTTAATAGCCATCGTGATACTTGGCTGATATCCTTGTTTAAATGCTTTTGCTTTAATCTGCAAAGTTCTATTGACCACGAACGGCTTTTCATAAAGCAAGGAACTTTCTGTCGGCTCCTCACCGTTCAACGTATATCTTATTTCCGCTCCATCAGTTGCACTTGCCAGCGCTACCGTTGTTCGATCCATAAATAAGTTTAGATCCTTATTAACATACGGAATAGAAGCGGTCTTTTCTTCAGTATATGAATAAGGGAAACACTCTTGTGAAGTACCTCTTTTCCGGTTAGGTTGATCGGATAGCGTAAAACGAAGTTCGCCACCACTCATCAATTGCGAATAAGTAACATAATTAGCTTTTATCGGCTGACCGTTAAGTTCCACCCGACTGATATATCTATTCTTTTGGGGATTATTAGCTAAAATAGTCAACGTTTTTCCATTCGCCAGCTTTACAACTGATTTCTCGAACAAAGGAGTGGTTATTGCGAATTCATTACTTCCCGGACAAACCTGATAAATTCCCAGACTTGAAAGGATATACCAAGCAGACATCTGTCCACAATCCTCATTTCCGACGATTCCTTCGGGAGAAGGTTTATACATTTCACTTAGCAGTCTGCGAGTAAGTTCCTGAGTTTTCCAAGGTTGACCAACGTAATTATACAAGTATGCAATGTGATGGCTCGGTTCATTTCCATGAGCATATTGTCCCATTAATCCCGTTATATCCGAAAGTTCCCCTTCCATTCGAGAATTGGCTGTAAACAATGAGTCCAAAGCATCGATGAATGACTTTGAACCGCCAAACAGTTGTGCCATTCCATTGACATCATGAGGGACAAAAAAACGATATTGCCAAGCAGTAGCTTCGGTATAAGCACGTCCGATCTCGTATGGATTGAAAGGAGATTCCCAATTACCATCCATTCTTTTTGCACGAAAAAAACGAGTAGATCCATCGAAGACGTGCACATAGTTTTGAGATCGTCGGATGTAAGTACGATAGATGTCCTCTTTTCCCATCGCTTGAGCCATACGGGCAATGCACCAGTCATCGTAAGCAAACTCCAGCAAACATGATACCGATTCTTTCTTTATATTTGAAGGAATAAAACCATATTTCACGTAATAATCGTCCCCTTTCTTATTTTTCTCTGAAGAGACGATCATGGCTTTCAATGCTTTCTCCGCATCAAAACCTCGGATTCCTTTAAGGTAAGCATCTGCTATCACAGAGACGGCATGATATCCAATCATAGTGCCCGTCTCGGCAGAAGAGAGTGGCCAGATGGGAAGTTCACCGGAAGCATCGTAAATATTTAAATACGAATGAATCATGTTACGGACCAAGGTAGTGTCTATGAGGGTCATCAAAGGATTCCAAGCACGAAAAGTATCCCAAATAGAAAATGTAGAATATTGTAAGTCTCCTTCGGCCAGTTTGCCTATCATTCCATCATGACGGCGATACTCTCCATTCACATCGCTCACCGTATTGGGAACGACCAGAGCATGATACATTGCCGTATAGAAATTCTTTTTATCATCTACACTCCCCCCTTCGACAGTTATACGAGAGAGAGTTCGTTCCCAGCTAGAGCGAGCCTCAGCACAAACCGCATCAAAATCAAAGTTTTTGACTTCACTCAACAGATTCGAACGTGCATTTTCAACGCTAACTAAAGAAATACCTACTTTTGCAATAACAGGGTCTCTATTCTCGTTTTCAAAAGTCAACACCGACTGTAGATCAGTTCCTTTTACTTTTCCACGTATCAGAATGAGATGATTGTTATTGACGAAATTAACAGAAACGAAGGGTTTGGAAAACTGAGCAACAAAATAAACTGTTTGATTATCGGCCCATCCTCTAGTTCTACGCATACCTACGATCTCATTCTCGGCAGTCTGCTCCATTTCAGCTTCATAAATAAACTCGTTATCGAGTAGGTGAGCCAGATCTATAATAACCGAGGCCCGTTTACCTTTAGGAAAAGAATAGCGATGTACCCCGGTATGTGTGGTTGCGGTCAGTTCAACCCGAATCCCCTCGTCCTTAAGCAAAACCGAGTAGTACCCCGCAGAAGCTTGCTCATCATGATGCGAAAAAATAGCGGGAGAATAGATCGTTTCTCCAGTTAGATTAGGTAAATACGTGGTGGGACGGAACAAAACATCTCCAAGATCAATGCAACCCGTTCCACTCAGATGAGTATGTGAGAAACCTTTCAAGGTTGTATCGCTATAGTGGTATCCGGAGCAAGCGTCCCAGTTTCCTGAGCGAGTATCAGGGCTCAACTGTACTGCGCCAAAGGGAACAGTTGCACCCGGATAAGTGTGTCCGTGAAAATCAGTCCCTATCATCGGATCGACATAATCAGTCAATGACTGCCTTCCCGAAGAGCAAGAACAACAAAATGCTATTGTGATGTATATAAAGATCAATAGTATCAGTCTCATAAAGTAACTCATTTAAGTTTCATAAATAGGTCGTAATATTTTTTTTCACTGATCAATCATCAAAGCAAAAAGAAAGTGATCGATCAGCAAGCGTCCTATGTGATGTATGGATAAGCACTTATCATGCCTATCCATACCATTCATTTATAGTTATGCAAGTACTAGATTAGTATTTGCGCAGTAATCTTTTTAATTATAATTTGCGTTCTGCTTTAGCTGACCGTTCGACTTGATTATTTGCTCTGTAGGATAGGGAAACACCATCATATAATCTTGATAAGCAGTCTTTATTTTGTAATCAGCATAAGGTTCTATTGTGAATACCGATTCAGGATTTGAACGATCTCTATACTTACGAATTCGGGGATGTGCATTCAGTTCTCTTGCAGCTAAATCTTTGATAACCGAATTAGAAGAACGATGCCACCTTTTAAGATCAAACAGATGATCGGAATATTCAAAAGCCAACTCGCAACGGCGTTCATGGTAAAGATTAGCCATCGTAGGTGTTGTAGTCAATTCAGGCAAGCGAGAACGTCTACGAATTCGGTTTAAATCCAATTTTGCTTTGTCGGTCTGACCTGTCATTAAATACGCCTCCGCACGGAAAAGTAACATCTCAGCAAAACGGATCAATGGAAAGTTCACGCGAGCAGTCGGCCAGTTTCCGTTCGTATTCACAAATCCTTCCTTATCAGCATTTTTATGTTTAAATGGGTCCATATATTTATTGATCTGGAATCCCACATCTAAATTTGTATCAGAATAAAACTTCCGTTTCTCACCTAAAAATTCAAATTCTTGATTATACTCAAGAATAGAACGTACCAATCGGTCATTGCCAGGTCCATCTTTTACCATCTCTTCATAAATATCATACGAAGGCTTGATCTGTCCCCAGCCGTTGTACTTACCCCAGCCTTTATCTTCTAGAATTACACCTGGGAACTCAACACCCCCTCCGGTTGGTCCACCATTTGAAGGAATAGACCAAATGTATTCCTTATTCCAGAAATTTTTGAAATCAGAGGAGAATATCTCAGCAAAAGTAAGAGCCAAATCACGTCCGTAATCATTCTCAAGAGAGTTGACCATAGTGATAACATCATTCCATTTCGTTTCATCCCAAGTAGCCCAATAAGCATATACTTTAGCCTTATAAGCTACTGCTGCAGCTTTATGGGCGCGTCCTTTATCATCATCAGTATACTCCTCAAAATTAGGCAAGTATGAAATAGCTTTATCCATATCTGCTATGATCAACTGATAATTCTCCATGACCGTTTTTTTCTGAGGTGGAATAGAATAGTCGTAATCATCAGCATAATCTTCATAACGGACAAAAGGAACTCCTTGATCTTCCGTGCCATATCGATAAGCAATCCAGAAATGAGACATTCCACGCATAAAGTAAGCTTCCCCTAAACTACGATTTTCAATATTAGTAAGACGGACTTTCTTCTCTTTTATTAGCAACTGTTTAATAACCCAATTTGCACGAGCCATGTTCTGGTAGAACAAGTCAAACCCTCCTCTAATCGGACTTTCATTACCAGTATAGTTAAAAGTGGCCAAAGTATTATAGCCACGAGTCTTTCCCCAAACAACATCACATGCAGCAGCTTGTTCCCAAAACAATTCACGTCCGAACCCTTTTTCTTGATGAATAGGAGCATACAAACCGTCAATTGCGTCAATAGCCTGTTCGTCATTCAAAAAGTAAGCTGTAGTAACGGGCTTACCTTCAGGTTGCACATCCAAGAAATCTTGACAAGAAGAGAAGGCGCATAAAGATAAAGCTAATATAGGTATATATTTTTTCATAATTTCCGCATTTATTAATAAGTTAACTTAACTCCAAATGAAAACACACGTGACACAGGATATTTCATGGCATCCCATCCTCCTGTTTCAGGATCCATACCCGAGTAATTTGTGATAGTTAGAAGGTTCTCGCCACTCAAGTAGACCGACATCCTGCTTTTACGATCTTTCAAATGTGATGATTTGTTTAATAGATCAGTTAGATCGTACGATACCGTTAAGTTTTTGAATCGTAAATAAGAGCTATCTTCCAAATACCAGTCAGATGCAGTGCTAAAGTTTGAATTCGGATCATTCTTAGAGAGTCGTGGAATAGAAGAAGAAGTGTTTGAAGGACTCCATGCATTTAAGATCTCTTTCACTCGGTTGAAATTACCTTCCACATCACTCATTGTCATATATTTACCTGCATAAAAAGTCTGGGACCCAATAACACCTTGGAACATTGCATTAACACTTAATTTCTTATAGGTTGCCCCCAAGGTGAAAGCATAAGTTGATTGAGGCGTTGAGCTACCAAGGTACTGACGGTCTTTATCATCAATTTTACCATCATTATTGAAATCTACAAATTTCAAATCACCTGCAACAGCATTTGGCTGAATCCGTTTTCCATCTTTCACATAAGCTGCTGCCTCTTCATTAGTCTGGAAGATACCTGCTGTTTTAATCAGATAATAAGAGCCCAAAGGTTCTCCTTCGGCAGTTTGACGTGTATATGGGATTGTACGGAAATTAGACTTACTATCAGTCCATAAACCCGGTTCGCCGTTGGCATTCTTCACACCAATATCAGAAACCCAGTTCTTCAGATACGAGTAGTTTGCCGATATATTGTATGAAAAATCTTTAGAAATTGCATCGCTCCAATTGGCTTGGATTTCTACTCCTCTGTTACGTACTTCACCTTGATTAATCAATAATGGATTCAGCCCGATTGTACTCGGCCAATTCATCGTTTGCATTTGAATTAAGTTATAGGTACGTTTATCGAAATAATCAAAAGACAAAGCCAACCGTTCTTTAAACATTTCAACATCCAATCCCAAATCATACTGCTCGGACGTTTCCCACGTAAGATTTTTATTTAATGCAGAAGAATTATAAATCAAGTTGTTCCAAGTTGTATTATTACCAACTCCATACTGAGCTTGCTCCTGCCAGTAGTTCATTCCTAGTAGAAGAGATTTGTAATTATAATCTATTGAACCTAAATTCCCTACCCGTCCCCAAGAAGCGCGTAGCTTGAGCAAACTAATCAGATCACTTTTATTAAAAAACTTCTCATTAGAAACTTTCCACGCTAATGTAGTAGCAGGAAAATCACCATAATTATTTTCTTTAGGTAAACGACCGGCATAATCGCGACGCCAAGATGCCGTTAGGAAATAACGATCATCATACGAATATGCAAGACGGGCAACTAAAGAAACATTAGCATCCGGACCGATCATATCATCAGTAGCAGAAGTCGATTTAGCATAAGCCAAATATTGCAAAGAAGGACTTTCATCAGCGAAGTTTTTACCATTTATCACTAAATTACGCATAGTGTAATGATCGGCTGTAGTCGATAATAAGGCACCTATGGTATGTCTACCGAAAGTATTATCATAAGTAAGTGTATTTTCCGTTTTCCATGCATCCGAACGAAAATTAATTACATCTAAGTTATTCGAATTATTTGGTTTACCCGGCTCATCTTGAATTGGGCGGAAGTTTTTATAATTATTGCTTTTCAAGTTATAAGTAAAACGGCTGACAAACTTCAATCCGGGAATTACATTAGAAATCTGCAAACTAGTAGTGGTCCAGATATCACTGGTCCTGTCAAATCTATTTTCTGCCTTAAGCAAACGCAAAGGATTCACTGCATCACCATGTGCTCCTGCAAAGCTACTTCCATACTTAGCAATATAATCAGGATCCTCTGTGGTAGTTCCTCCCCATGTGCCATCCAGTGGATTGTAAATAGTTGCACTAGCAGGCATGTAAATAGCAGAAAGCACAGGACCTGTATAAGCATCATCCGTATTTTTCGATCTACTTTCTCTATTCTTCCAAACCAAGTCTTCACTAATCGAAACCCACTTATTTAAATCAAACTTACTATTATAACGAATGGATAAGTTCTTATTATAAGTATTTACTAATACTCCCTGATCATTATCATATGAAAATGACAAACGATTGGAGAAATTATCAGTTCCAACATTCAATGCAATATTATGACGTTGATAAAAAGCCTTACGAAATATTTCATCCATCCACAGAGTCCGAGTTATTGCTACCCAAGGGTTTTTCTCTACGTTCCAGCCATCAGGTAAAGACATGCCTGCATTAGCATACGAAAGTTTCCGCATCGTCAATTGCTCTTCCGCATTTAAAGGTTTAGGTAAATTTACTGCCTGACGAAGACCATAAGTACCTTCGTAACTTAAAGAGGGAATTCCTGCTTTGGCTTTTTTGGTAGTCACCAAAATAACGCCTCCCGCACCAGATTGAGCACCATAAATTGCAGCTGATGCTGCATCTTTAAGAACCACAATAGACTCAATGTCGCTCATAGATGCAATCGGAGCGCCAGGCACTCCATCAACTACCCAAAGTACATTATCACCATTTTGAGAGCCTTGCCCTCTGATAACAATAGAAGGAACAGATGTTGGATCTCCACCGTTAGATTGAACTGTTACACCGGCCAATTGTCCCTGAAGCATATTTTCTGTTGAACTTACAGGACGTGTAGTCAATTCAGCCGTATTACTGAGTACGCCCACTGCTGCAGATAAATCCTGCTTACGAGAATTGGCTCCATAACCTAATACAACTACTTCATCTATCACTTTAGTGTCATCTTTCAGTGTTACGCTGATTTGTTTAGCAGAAGCTTTTACCTCTTGAGTAACATATCCAATATAACTAATAACTAATATATCATTAGCGGTTGCTGATAAATTAAAATTACCATTTAAATCTGTGATAACACCAACTGTTTTACCTTTCACCAAAACATTTGCCCCAATGATAGGTTCACCCATCTGATCTTTTACTATTCCTTTTACGGAAATCTGCTGTGCAAAGACACTTGTCGACAAGAACAGCCCAAGTATTAGAGGCAGGATCATTCGATAAATTCTTACATTTACTTGTTTCATGCATTCGTAATTTTATGTTTATAATTTAGATTATTATAATTCTGCTGCAAAAGTCATTAAACAGAATTACACAGGTATTACAATTAAATTTCAACTATTGTACACATATTAATATGCTATAACAATAGAATAAAATCATACTTATCAGAGCTATAAATTGACATCATTTTTACAAACTAGTCATTCAATAATTCTGAAGCTCCAAGCAAACTAATATCATCTTGTACTGATGTAATTACTTTTACGTTGTTTAGTATAATTTTGTAGGGGTAATCTTGAATTGCTTTAGTCATTGCTTCTTGAAAAAAAGGAAAAGCGGATGTAATTCCTCCACCTAAAATAATGGCTTGAGGGGCATAAGTATAAAGAATCGTTTTTATAAGATGTCCCAAATGCATACCAAATTCCTCCCAAATTTTTAAAGAACATGGATCTCCTAAACTCGCATTTTGAGCCAATATAGCACCAGTCGTACTGTAGCGTTTAAAGAAAAAGCTACTGCAATAATGCTCGTAATCTGAATCTAGATAAGGTAAAGAGCCTATTTCTCCAGCTCCCATATATTGCCCGCAATATAAATCTCGATTTACAATTACACCTGCTCCAAGACCGGTACCAATCGTCACTCCTACCATATGATCGTAAGATCGTCCCTCACCAAACCGGCTCTCACCTAATGCAAAACAATTAGAGTCGTTATTGATGGCAACTGGAACTTTAAACTCTTTCTCTAAAAGATCCTTCAGATAGATTTCTTTCCAAGAGGAGATATTCGCCACATCGTATACAATTCCCTTTACAGGATCCACGATAGAAGGAACTCCAACTCCAATTCCTTCAACTCGTCTATTCATCATGCTTTTAATAAGTAAAAACAACTCGTCAAGTACAGCAGATGCATCCTGCTGAGCAGGGCAGGCTACAGACAATTTATTAAAACAGACCCCGTTTTCAACTTGTGCAATGCGTATATTAGTTCCTCCTAAATCAATTGAAAGTTTCATAGTATGTATATTAAAGATTATTGTGTTTGCAAAATAAATAGGCGGCTCGCATTTCTTACTCCAATATTGCGCATATAAATCTTCATTTTGCGTAAATATGCGTTAAAAAAGTCTAATAACACACCCTATCTTATGACATTGATTGCTTGTTACTGAACAATGGAACCAGACTATTTGTAAATTGCTACTTTTTTATGGCAGATAAGGAAAGTATTTCATACATTTGCACACACAAAAAGTTATTTAAACTTATGAAACTAAGAAATCTTATTTTTATACCGGTGTTACTCTTGGTCATGGTGTGCAATCTGATGTCGTGTGGAGTGGACCGTTGGTCGGAATATGCCGAGATGACTGCTTTGGACAACTGGGTGGATACCGTTATGCGCAAGCATTATCTATGGTACAAAGATATCCCTTCTTACAATAAGCTCAACCAATTTCAAGCTCCGGATGCTTATCTGACTTCTTTGTTGTCAAAGAACGACAATAAATTCTCATTTGCCGATACTATACTATCAGCACCTCTACCAACTTATGGGTTCGATTATACATTGGTAAAAAATAGTCAGATCGATACGGCTTACCATGCTTTGATCACGTATATCATTCCGGGATCTGCTGCAGAAAAAGCGGGATTGAGAAGAGGAGAATGGATCATCAAGATGGGTCCGCAATACATCAGCAAGAAATACGAGAAACGTTTGCTTCAAGGCACAAAAGCTATAGAACTCACTGTTGGTCAATGGCAAAAAGTGGTATCGAAAGAGAGTGGCAAAGCCACTGAAGATCTTTATGATGTAGTAGCTAACGGAACCAAACAAATGCCTGCTGCTACTGTTGTGGTCGACAATCCCGTGCATCTGTACAAGATTCTGACGCTAAGCAGCGGGGAGAAGGTAGGTTACCTAATGTACAACAGCTTTACTGCAGGCACTAAAGAGGAACCGGAAAAGTATAATAATGAACTCAGACAGATCTCGAAAGAACTGCAGGCTGCCAACATTCAAGGTTTGATTCTCGATTTTAGATACAATAAAGGGGGAACCATTGATTGTGTGCAACTCTTATCAACACTTATCATCCCTTCCAACTTTCTGAATACAGATATGGCTTCGCTCGAATACAACGATTTGAATAGTAAAAAGAACAAAACGTTGAAATTCGATAGTAAAGTATTAAAAGAGGGTGTAAACCTCAATTTAAATACGATTATCGTACTCACAACCGGAACAACAGCGGGCGCTCCTGAGATGTTGATGAACTCCATCAACAAGAAAGCTACAAAGCTTATCAGCATAGGTAGCGCAACGAAAGGTCAATATGTAGCGACCGAGCGATTTGTGAACGACACTTATCATTGGGCAATCAACCCAGCTGTATGCACAGTCTATAATTCGGAAAAGAAAACCTTTATCGGTGGTTTTGCTGCTACGCATTCCATCAATGAATGGAGCGATTACAATAAAGTACTACCCTTTGGTGATCCGAAAGAGGCATTGCTCAGCATTGCCATCGGAGTTTTGGATGGCACTTATCAGCCACCCACACCAGCCAACTCAGGCTCTTCAAGTTCGATTGCACCGGTATCTGATTTAGTTAATAGCCCAGTAATCAGCTCGACTAGACGGTCGGGAAACGGACTTCCAAAAATTGTAAGTAGTACTGCCAGCCGCAAGTTCGACGAAGGTTTGCAAATTCGATAGACTTTATCTTCACACTGATTAAAAATGAAGAGTAGTGAAATAAACAAGGAGCAGAGAACAGAGAGCAGAGAGCAGAGAGGGTAGAGAAATATAGAGAGCAGTGAAATAGAAAGAGAGCAAATGAATGCAAAAAAGATCCGACCGCCCATAGGGTTGCCGGATCTTTTTTGTGAGTAAATATCGGTCTTGTACAGTTTTCATTCAACACTTCATCACCTATCCATTCAATACTTCGCACCTGTTATTCAGTCTATTATTGCTTCTTAAAGTATTTCTGGAAGAAAAGAATCTGATAATCGATGGAGTTATTCCAATAGCTCCCATCGTGTGCACCGGGACGAAGAATGAAATCGTGACTGATCTTTTTGTTGACTAAACACTGATGAAAGTTCTGATTCACTTCTAAAAAGAAATCATTCAATCCACAATCTATTATGATCGCCAACTCTCCATCGGATAGATGTTCCACCTGATTGATCACAGTATGATCATCCCACAACTTCCTATTTGAGGTTAGCTCGCCTAACTGTTTTGCCATTTCCCAGTTTTTAGGAAACGGACGAATGTCGACTCCACCGCTCGTGCTACCAACTGCTCCGAAAACTGAATGATGACGAAATGCATTCCAAAGTGCTCCGTGTCCGCCCATGCTCAATCCTGTAATCGCACGACCTTTTCTGTTTGCAATGGTTTTATAATGTGAGTCGACATATTTCACCAACTCTGAAGAGATAAATGTTTCGTATTTATATGCTAGGTTTTTCGGACTGTCCCAATACCAACCGTTCTTTCCATCGGGACAGACAAAGATCAAGCCTTTCTCATCTGCTATCTTGGGCAGATCGGGTTTGATGTTTAGCCAAGAGCCAGCATTACCACCATATCCATGAAGAAGATAAATTACCGGGCACGACATTCCTCCCCCTTTCATTACCACATCGGGCACAACCACCATCACTTGAATATCTTTTTTCATTGACGAACTTCTGACCAGCAACGTATCGATACTCGATGCTTGTGCCGATAATGACACAACTAATAATATTGCAAACAGTAAAAAATGTTTTTTTAACGACATAATAATGATTAAATAAGGTTCAATAACTTTTTAATAAATTCAAAGGTTCGCTTGATCAAAAGCTAACTTTAGACGCTTTAAAAATACGACTTTATTTAGTAACAAGTAACATTTTCATTCGGTTTTGTGAAAGTACATTCGTAACTTTACAGCCTCAAGCAATTAAACAAACAGATGCAAAATAACGTTTTTACTGCATAACAAATTCTATTCATATGAAAAGACTATTTTTACTTATATTCCTTATCTGTGGAATCGCTCTTCAAGGAGTAGCGCAACAGACTCACCAAATAAAAGGAACGGTGATTGACAATGCAAGTCGCAAACCTTTGGAGTTTATTAATGTAATGATTCTCAATCTGAATATAGGAGCTGTTACGGATGCCGATGGTAAATTCACCATTGGTCAGGTACCTCCGGGAATTTACCGCCTACAAGCTAGTGCAGTGGGGTATTCCACTGTGACTACCCCCGAATATATAGTCTCAACCAAAAATATTCTGGTATCTATAGAAATGGAGGAAAATCCTACCGAACTCCAAACGGTAACCGTTACAGCCTCTCCTTTTCGTCGTGATATTGAGAGTCCTGTCAGCTTGCGTGTGATCGGTTTGCAAGAGATCGAGAAAAGTCCCGGTGCCAACCGCGACATCTCACGTATTGTGCAATCTTACCCCGGAGTGGCATTCTCCCCCATTGGTTATAGGAACGACTTGATTGTGCGAGGAGGTGCTCCTTCGGAAAACCGCTTTTATCTGGACGGAGTGGAAATACCCAACATCAACCACTTTAGTACTCAAGGCGCTTCGGGTGGCCCTGTGGGTATCATCAACGCAGATTTGATTCGGGAGGTCAACTTATTTACAGGTGCTTTTCCTGCAGATAGAGGGAATGCGCTCAGTTCGATACTCGATTTTAAGTTACGAGATGGAAATATGGAGCAACACTCCTTAAAGGCAACTTTGGGTGCATCGGAAGTATCACTTGCTTCCAACGGATCACTGGGAAAGAAAACATCTTATGTGGTTTCTGTTCGGCAGTCGTACTTGCAGATACTATTCAATCTTCTTGGTCTGCCGTTCCTGCCCACGTTTACAGATACTCAGTTTAAAATAAAAACGAGATTTAATCCTTATCACGAACTTACCTTTATCGGTTTAGGAGGAATAGACCGAATGAAACTGAATAAAGACGCAGAGTCGGAAGATGCTAAATATATACTCAATTATCTGCCCAAAAACGAACAAGAGACATTCACCTTGGGTGCTGTTTACAAGCATTACGGTCAGATGCATACACAGACAGTTGTATTAAGTCACAACTATTTAAATAATAGAAATATAAAATATCAAAACAACATTGAAACAGAGGACAACCTCCGTCTACGCATGCGTTCGAATGAGCAAGATACCCGCTTAAGGTTTGAAAACCAAATGGCGATGGGGCGATGGAAAATTAACTTAGGAGCCAACCTGGACTTTAGTCAATACAGCAATAAAAATTTCAAGTATGTGTATACTAATAGCAGTCAGATTGAGAACTATAACTCCTATTTTAATGCGATTCGTTGGGGATTATTCAGTACCATTAACTACGCTTCAGAGGATGAAAGGCTCACTGCTTCTTTGGGTTTAAGAGCAGACGCCAACAATTATTCTTCATTAATGAACGATTTAAAAGACCAACTCTCTCCTCGTCTGTCATTATCTTATCAGCTCAATCGAAACTTGTTTGTAAGTGGTAGTGCGGGACTTTACTATCAATTACCTCCTTATACCGCAATGGGATTTAAAGATAACGACGGCAATTTTGTAAACAAACAATTGCGTTACATGAGGGTTAGTCAGGGCAGTGCTGGCTTGACCTGGCAGAAAGGAAATACTTTTCAAGCCTCTATAGAAGGTTTCTATAAAGATTATGGGAAAGTTCCATTATCAATAGTAGACGGCATTCCACTTGCTGCTAAAGGAAACGATTACGGTGTAGTCGGAAATGAGCGATTAGTATCGACAGCCGAAGGACGTTCCTACGGAGCAGAGATTCTACTAAAATGGCTAATTGCTAGCAAGTTAAATTTAGCTTCATCGGTTACTCTCTTTAAAAGTGAATACCGAAACAATCCTAAAAGCGAGTATATTCGTTCGGCATGGGACAACCGATACATCTTTAATCTGCGAGGGACTTACAATCTTTCGAGAAACTGGAGCTTTGGTATGAAGCTAAGTAGCATTGGCGGGGCACCTTATACGCCATACGATGAAGATAAATCCTCACTCGTTTCTGCTTGGGACGCAACTAGCAAACCGTATCTTGACTATACTAAATATAACGAAAAGCGATTATCGGCTTTTACACAATTGGATATTCGAATAGACAAGACTTTTTATATTAAACGTTATATGTTAGGCTTTTATATCGATATACAGAATATAACTAATAGTAAACTCAAAGAACAAGATATCTTAATGAGTACGGGAGTTATTGAAAACCCCACCGCACCTGCCGACCAACAAAGATATGTCATGAAGAAAATTAAACAGTCCAGTGGAACGATTCTTCCAACCTTAGGTATCACGTTTGAATATTAAAGATGATTAATATCTTGTTGAATATTTGCACTCTAACGGTATTTCACGTATTTTCGATCAATTAATCATGATATAGCCATTTATGGAATTTTTTATTATCATTTTTTTACTTGTACTCAATGGCGTTTTTGCCATGTACGAAATGGCTTTGGTGTCTTCGAGCAAAGCACGTCTTGAAACAATAACCGGCAAAGGGAGGAAGTCGGCACAAAACGTATTGAAGCAATTGGAGGAACCCGAAAAGTTCTTGTCGACCATCCAAATAGGAATCACTCTCATCGGTATCGTCTCCGGTGCTTTCGGAGGAGTAGCCATTGCCGAAAAACTAGAACCGCTATTTGCTCTTATACCTAGCATAGGACCCTATGCGGGAAAGTTAGCTATGGTTGTAACTGTGGTGATCATCACGTATCTTTCGTTGATCGTCGGCGAATTGGTTCCAAAATCTATTGCGCTGAGTGATCCGGAGAAGTATGCAGTTACCTTCTGCCCAATGATGCTGTTGCTCACTAAGATCTCCTACCCTTTTGTGTGGCTTCTCAGTGTCTCTACCCGCTTATTAAACCGAATCATTGGTCTGAAAAATGAAGAACGACCGATGACTCAGGAGGAGATAAAGATTATTCTCCATCAGAGTTCGGAACAAGGAGTGATCGACAAGGAAGAGACAGAAATGCTGCGTG
>Ga0114938_1000242_pt1 | contig 44382 bp, 35 predicted proteins | sample AshMeaBigSpring_FD_88675 | JGI IMG/M metagenome (GOLD analysis project Ga0114938, IMG submission 88675) | Groundwater microbial communities from Big Spring, Nevada to study Microbial Dark Matter (Phase II) - Ash Meadows Big Spring | ecosystem: Environmental > Aquatic > Deep subsurface >... | reverse complement strand
CAATGACTCATACATATGGCGGTAACACTTTGTCTAACGATGGGTTAGTTTTTGCAACTCATGCTGATGCTAGATTTAGAATTAAAAGCCCTTGTTCCAGTTGTATTTATATTATTTATAAACAATAAATTATGATACTTAGTGTAAGTCGAAGAACAGATATACCCGCTTTTTATTCAGAATGGTTTTTCAATCGGGTAAAAGAAGGTTTTGTGTATGTTCGAAATCCAATGAACATTCACCTTATAAGCAAAGTACCTATCAATCCACAAGTGGTTGATTGTATTGTTTTTTGGACGAAAAATCCCAAAGCAATAATGTCCAGATTGGACGAAATAAAAGAGTATCATTATTACTTCCAATTCACTATTAATCCGTATAATCAGGAACTGGAAGTAAAAGTTCCCAAAAAGGATAATGTGGTAGAGACATTCAAAGAACTTTCTAAGAAGATAGGTTCAAACCGTGTAATATGGCGCTACGACCCAATATTACTTACTGATAAAATCGATTTAGCTTATCATGTAAAATACTTTGAAGAGCTTGCCAAAAGATTGGAAGGATACACACGTAGATGTACCATCAGTTTTGTTGACTACTATCAAAAAACGGAAAGAAACTTACGTGGAACTACAGCCCGTGAACTTACAGAAAATGAAATTTTTGAACTATCTGATAAACTACTTCCCATAGCCGAAAAGTATGGTATGTGCTTACAAACATGTTCGGAAAAAATTGATTTAGAGAGTCATGGTATTGGACACGGCAAATGTATTGATGATAAAATTGTAGAACAGTTAATGGGCTGTGATATCAAAATATCAAAAGATAAAAACCAACGTAAAGAGTGTGGTTGTGTACAAAGCATTGATATCGGAGAATACAACACTTGTGGGCACAATTGTTTGTATTGTTATGCCAGCTTCAATAATGATGTCGTTGCCAAAAACAGATTGAAACACGACCCGAAATCACCTTTACTAACAGGACACGTTCAAAGTGATGATACTGTCAGAGACAGAGAGGTTTATCCATTGAAAAGAGAAAATTTATTGTTTTAGTTCAAATACACTAAATGTTTACAAAAACTTTAAACAGAAGATGAAATATTATGTCAAATAACGCCTTATTAGAACCCAAATTAGTTGGAGATATTACCGGTGATTTTTTTATACCTTCATACCAAAGAGGGTATCGCTGGGGAAATGAACAAATAGATATGTTACTCAATGATGTTTGGGAAAATGGTGAGCAAAACTATTGTTTACAACCTATCGTAGTAAAGAATTTAGGTGAAAACAAATTCGAATTAATTGATGGCCAACAGCGATTAACCACCATATATTTGATTATGAAATATATGCATGGACTTATGCCTGCAATTATCAAAAACAAATTTGCTTTGCAATACGAAACCAGAAATAGAAGTCGACAATTTCTTTTGGATTTAGACGAGAGTTTATCCAAAGATAATATTGATTTTTACCATATATACAATGCATACAAGCAAATCGAAGCATGGTTTAATGATCAGAAAACGGGTGATATTGGTTTGAAAGCCATGAACATGTACAGGTATTTCGGCGAAAAGGTAAAAGTAATCTGGTATGAGGTTACTGATAATGTGGACTCTACTGATTTATTTACCCGTTTGAATATCGGAAAAATACCTCTTACCAATGCAGAATTGGTAAAAGCGTTATTTCTATCAAAAGACTCAGACAATATCAGCAATGAAAAACAAATTGAAATTGCCACTAGTTGGGACACAATTGAAAAAGAATTGCAGAATGATGAGTTCTGGGCATTTCTTACTAATGAGTCGTCAGCAAAATATGCAACCCGTATAGAGCTTATATTTAATTTGATTGCCAATAAAATGGCTCATGAAAAAGAGAAATTTTTTACATTTTATTATTTCAATGATAGAATGAAAAAGGAAAGCAAGACAGAAATATGGAAAGAAATTCTTGAATACTATCTTGTTTTAAAAGAATGGTTTGAAAAGCGGGATATTTATCATAAAGTGGGATATCTTATTACCGTTGGATATAATTTGCGGTCGTTGATTAACGAAACAAAAGGTTTATCCAAAAGTGAATTCGAAGCATCGCTCGATGCAAAAATTACAAATTCACTTGAGCTTACTTCTGATGGTTTACTTGATTTAAACTACAGCAATAAATACCATAAACCCAAAATTGAAAATTTACTGCTTCTTTTCAATGTGGAAACTACCAGACTTCTGAAGAATACAGGCGAAAAATATTCCTTTGAAGCACATAAGCGTAAAGGGTGGAGTCTGGAGCATATACACGCACAAAACTCTGTTGGATTAAATAAAAAAGAAGATCAGCAGGAGTGGTTGAACTTGCATAAAAAATCATTGAAAAATCTTCATTCATTACGTTACAATAACAGAGAAATACTGACCCTGATTGAACGAATAGATGCCAACTTCGAAAACATCAATAAAGTCAACTTTGATATTTTGTTTGCGGAGGTATTTCAAATTTTATCCGAATCTGAAGACAGAAGTTACATTGATTCGATTTCAAATATGGCATTGCTTAGTATGGAAGACAATGCTGCATTGAATAATGCAACATTTGATGTAAAGAGAAACCGAATAATAGAAATGGACAGAAATGGAGAGTATATTCCAATTTGTACCCGACGTGTTTTCCTTAAGTATTATACCGAATCACAGGATCAACAATTGCATTTTTGGGGTGACCAAGACAGAACTGCTTATACCAATGCTATGATCGGTAAGACTGGAATAATAAATAAGTATTTACAACCATCCAAAGTAACAGAATAACTATGAATACATCAACTATAACATTTAAAAGTATATTCGATCAGAAAACTGATAATAACGGCATCAATTTTATCGAAATTCCAATTATACAGCGGGATTATGCGCAAGGCAGAACAAACAAAGATGTAGAGCGTATCAGAAAGCAATTTCTTACAGTACTTTATAATGCATTAACCGAAAGTTCGGAGCCTGTAAAACTGGATTTTGTGTATGGGAATATCACTGATAAAAAATTAATTCCTCTGGATGGTCAACAACGATTGACTACATTATTCCTATTACATTGGTATATTGCCAAGAATGAAATAATTGGAGAAGATGAAATTCATTTTCTTTCGCAATTTACTTACAAAACCCGTTTTAGTTCGAGTCATTTCTGCGAAAATCTGATGAAGTGCACTCCTGATCTTAATCAGAGAAAACTATCTGATTGGATAAAAGATCAACATTGGTTTATGTTTTCATGGGAGAAAGATCCGACCATTCACTCTATGCTTGTTATGTTGGATGAAATTCATCAGATTTTTCATTCAGAAACTAACCTTTGGTACAAATTAATCAATACTGAGAATCCACCTATCAGCTTTTATTTTCTCGCTCTTGAAGATATGGGGCTGACAGATAGTTTGTATATAAAAATGAACTCCAGGGGTAAACCTCTTACTCCATTTGAACATTTTAAAGCAGAGTTTGAAAAAACGATTAAGACCGTCTCAATCGACTTCTATAATGAATTTGTACATAAGGTGGATAATGATTGGGTAGATATGCTATGGGACTATCGTGGTGATGACGATATTATTGACGATGAGTTTATGAGATATTACAGATACATCACAGAGATGATCTGTTTTGAACAAAGCATAGATATTGTTGAAAATGATTTTGATTTGAAAGAATTGGTTTACAGTAACCAAAACCCTAATGCATTACAAAACCTAAGATATTTATTCAATGCTTTCGATTGTTGGAAACAAATTAACCAATCAAACGATATACAATCTATAAATGATTTCTTCCTTTCAATATTCTCCAAAAACAAATATGAAAGCCAAAAAGTAAAACTCTTTTCGGAAGAGGTAAACCTATTTAAACTCTGTTGTAATGATTTTGAATCAATAAATATAGGAGGGCGACGTAACTTTTCACTGAATAATACTTTGCTTTTGTATGCAGTAGTTACTTATCTTACAAATAAAGATAACATACAAGAAGCTCATTTTCGCGAAAGAATCCGTATTATAAGAAATTTGATAAATAATTCTTCGGACGAAATTCGCGAAAAAAGATTGCCAGCTTTGCTGAGTGACACCAATAAAATAATCAAAGAGGGTGTTATTGAGACTAAAACAACTGGTTATAACGATAATCAAAAAAATGAGGAAATAACTAAACAACATTGGAGAGCAATAAACACTGAGTTAATTGATGATTTAAATCATTTAGAGGATCATTTTCTTCTACAAGGGGTTGTCTCAATTGTAGGTCTTGAAGAACCTGAGAAGTTTGCAAACAGAGCCTATAGATTCCGAGAGCTTTTCAGTCATAAGATTCATTTCTTAGAAATCAGTAAAGCTCTGTTGACTATTGGTGATTATTCGCAACTTGCGAACTGGAGATTTCTTTTAGGTAATGGCTATGACTCTACATGGAGAGAATTATTTACTACAAGTAACCAGCGTGGTCATTTTGAAAAGACTCACAATGTTCTGATAGAGTTACTCGACTCTTTGACAGATAATTACCAGGAAGAAATTTTCTCTATTCGCGAAACGTACTTGTCAGCAGCCGATACAGTAAAAGACTGGAAATATTATTTCATTAAATACTCTTTAATGCGTTCAGGAAATAGTGGCGTTTATTATTGGAGAAATGACAAACGAAGGATAAAAGAAAATCCTTATGAAGTATTTATGATGAATACAGCTTTATCACTAAATGGTAAACATTGGGATCCTTTTCTTTATGTGTTATTTTGCGATCCGGAGTTGAGACCTTATACAACATTGGAAGAATATGGTGCTCCGTTGATTATTAATAATAGAAATGAAAAGATCAGATGCAATAATAGTAGTTGGGACATATTTGATTTCGACAATAATCTTATCAAATCTATTGATATCCTACAGAAAGATGGTTTTGATATTGAAGATAGAATTGAGGTAATGAAGATGTATATAAAGGGATTATTATCTGAATAGGATTGATTTAACTAAGAATTAAAGATCACATGTTTATCCGTTTAAAATCAAAATGGTTAAAGTTTAATGATATAGAATTATGGAACAAATTGGCTCACGAGAAATTATTACCCAAAAGCGAATTATCAAACTATTTGAAAAGGAGCTGAAATATCATTTTATGGGTGATCGGACTGATTACGACAATAGTAATATTGACGAAGAAAAGTTGCAAAAATACCTGAAAGGAACTCAGCTTTATTCTCCAGCCGAAATAAGCAGCGCCATAACTCAACTAAAACGCGCTGCGGGTAATATTGCCGCTGGTTTGTATCACGCCAATAAAGAAGTGTATGGATTGCTACGGTATGGTGTTAATGTGTCGGGCAGTGCCGGTTATAGTACTGCAAAAAACAATAACACCACCAAAAAATATGCTCACCTGATTGACTGGAAAAACCCGCAGGCCAATGATTTCTATATAGCCGAAGAAGTAACCGTAAAAGGGCGAAATACCAAACGACCCGATTTGGTGATTTATGTCAATGGTATTGCTTTGGCTGTAATAGAATTGAAACGCAGTACAGTTTCAGTCCATCATGGCATTCGTCAGAATCTGGACAATCAGTCGGATGAATTTATCCCTCAATTCTTTACTACCGTACAATTAGTTTTTGCCGGTAACGAAACTGAAGGGCTGCATTACGGTGTAAATAATACACCTGAAAAGTTTTGGTTACGCTGGAAAGAACCGAATCCTGTTGTAGCAAATGAATTGGACAGAAGCATTCTGCAATTCTTCGATAAAGGTCGTTTGTTAGAATACATTCATGACTTTTTGATTTTTGATGGAGGTATCAAAAAAGCAGCCCGCCCCAATCAGTATTTTGCCATTCAGGCAGCGCGTCCCCGTGTAAAGACCAAAGACAGTGGTATTGTATGGCACTCACAAGGTTCCGGGAAAAGTCTCACCATGATATGGCTGGCTAAATGGATACGGGAGAATATAGAAGATGCCCGTGTGGTGGTTATTACCGATCGCGACGAATTGGATGAGCAGATAGAAACAGGCTTTAAAGGTGTAGATGAAAAAATAGCAAGAGCCAAATCGGGTGCATCGTTAATATCCATGTTGAACGATGCCAATCCGTGGTTGATATGTACGCTTATCCATAAATTTGGCAACAAAACCGATAGCGATTTGCCCGAAGTGGGTAGTAAAAAAGCCAATAAATCGTTAGAACTATACCTGAAAGAAGTGCAGGACAAATTGCCTAAAGGTTTTAAGCCCAAGGGAAACATTTTTGTGTTTGTAGATGAATGTCACCGCACACAAGGTGGTATGCTACACGAAGCCATGAAAGCCATTATGGGTGAAGATGTAATGATGATCGGTTTTACAGGTACGCCGCTTTTGAAAACCGATAAAAAGAATTCGCTTGAAACCTTTGGAACGTATATACATACCTATAAATTCGACGAGGCTGTTGACGACCGTGTGGTACTGGATTTACGGTACGAAGCCCGTGATGTACCTCAATACCTGGGTAATAAAAATAAAATAGACGAGTGGTTCGAGAACCGCACCAGTGGTTTATCCAATGTAGCCAAATCTTTACTGAAAGATCGTTGGGCACGTATGGAAAAGCTCTTTAGTAGCAAAGAGCGTATGCAGCGCATTGTGGCAGATATTTGTACCGATATGGATACTAAACGCCCATTGCAATGCGGTTACGGTAATGCCATGCTGGTGGCAGATAGTATTTATCAGGCTTGTCGCTTTTGGGAACTGTTTCAGGATACCGATCTGAAAGGACATTGTGCAGTAGTAACCAGTTACGAAGCCAATGCATCCGATATAAAAGATGAAGCCACCGGAGCCGGTGATACGGAAGAGAAGGTGAAATATGAAATTACCAAACGGATGATGGGCGATAAAACACCCGAACAGTTTGAGAAATGGGCTAAAAATGAGTTTATCGAACACCCCGCTTCCATGAAGTTGTTGATAGTGGTAGATAAGCTACTTACCGGATTTGACGCTCCTGCAGCTACCTATTTGTATATCGACAAAAAGATGCGGGATCACAACCTGTTTCAGGCCATCTGTCGTGTAAACAGAGTAGATTCGGAAGAAAAAGATTTTGGTTATATTATCGACTATCAGGATTTGTTTGGTAGCATCCGTACAGCTATTGAAGATTATACTTCGGAAGCATTTGAAGGCTATGATAAAGAAGATGTAAACAAGCTCTTGAATAATCGTTTAACAGAAGGTCGCAAGGGTTTGGAAGATGCTTTACAAGCTGTTGTTACGCTCTGTGAAGTGGTAGAACCACAAACAAGGGAGGGCTTCTTTGCTTATTTTGTGTATAGTGAGGCAACAGCACCCGAAAGCCAAAACGCAGAAACAGAAGCGAATGCTGAGAAGCGGGAAAAACTGTATAAGCTGGTTTCAACACTGGTTCGCAGGTATATTGATATAGCCAACGATATGGCTAAAGCAGGATACAGCCCTGCTGAAGCTGCTGAAATAAAGAAACTGGTTGACTTCTACAACGATCTGAAAGACGAAATTAAACTGAAAAGTGGTGATGCACTGGATTTGAAATTCTACGACCCCGCTATGCGTCAGTTGATTGATAACTACGTGCGTGCTGAGGATAGCGAAGAAATTTTCAAGCTTGAAGATATTTCGTTTTTGGAATTGATTGATTTGGAAGGTGAAGATGCGATTGATAAGTTGCCTGCTCAAATAAAAAATAATCAACGTTCGGTAGCAGAAACATTGGTTGCCAATATGCGTAAGATGATTATCAATGAGCGACCGAACAACCCTGCTTACTTTGATAAAATATCTGAACTACTTAATCAGTTGATTTTAGATCAAAAGGCTGAAAAAATTTCCTACAAGCAAATGATTGACCGAATGATTGAAAAAATTAAAGAAGTCAGAGGTAAAGTCAAAACCAGGTATCCGGCAACAATCAATACTTCAGGTAAGCAGGCTCTTTATGACAACCTGAATCAGGATGAAAATACCGCTTTAAAAGTTCATGATGCAGTAGTGACCTATGCAAAACATGGTTGGAGGAATAACGATGTTCCTGCAAAAATGAAACAGGTACGTAAAGCAGTAAAAAATGCAATACCTGATAAAGACGATGAAACGCTAAGTGAAATTATGAGTATTATTATTGCTCACAAAGAGTATTAATGGAAATAATTACTGTAAATAAGATTCCTGTAGAGGTGGAGTGGAAAGAGATTAAAAACATCCACCTGACAGTTTACCCACCCGATGCCCGGGTGCATATTTCCGCACCTATGAGTATGCAGCTTGATTCGATACGCCTGTATGTCATCACAAAACTGGAATGGATAAATAAACGTATAGAGATGATTCGAAATCAGGCACGTCAAACTGATCGGGAATATGTTTCGGGCGAAAATCATTATTACAAAGGAATCCGCTATCGTTTAAATGTGATCTATCAACAGGCTCCTCCTGCAGTAGTGATTAACGGTACTCAGTTTATTGATTTGTATGTTCGTGAAGGTTCTACACTTGAAAAACGCGCTGAGGTGATGCGTGAATGGTATCGTTTAGAATTAAAGGAAACCCTGAAACCATTAGTTGAGAAGTGGGAGGAAATACTTCAGGTGAAAGCTAAGCACTGGGAAGTAAAACAAATGAAAACCCTTTGGGGTAGTTGTAACCATAAGACTCAACGTATTATCTTCAATTTAGAATTAATAAAGAAACCAACTCATTGTATTGAGTATATTGTCGCCCACGAAATGACTCATTTGGTAGAGAGGTTACACAATTCAAAATTTACCGCCATTTTAGATGCACATATCCCAACGTGGAGATTATTGAAAGATGAGTTGAATGAGTTTGTAGTGTAATCACCCCACTCCTCCATACCTAATCTCAGTTACCCAAAAATAATTTCAAAATAATTTAAATATTATTCGAACGCTAAATCTCTGTAAAAGAGTATTTAGCGTTTTTTTGTTTGTAGAAAATTTAATTTTCGAAATTAGGTATCCAGTTAAGGTAAATGATGGGCGGCAAGGAATTTCGGAAATTTGCACAGTCGAAAGGGAACAAGATTGTGCACGTTTTGAACTCGTTTGACAAATAAATTAAATTCGTAGACCAACGCTAATTATGGCAAAAAGTCAGAATCCTATGACCGGAAAAATGTCTGGAGCGATGGGTAACTTTGTTACTTCGTCATTGGGTTCTCAAAACATCGTAAAGGCGAAAGCGTTCGGACGTCGGGACGCTAAAACAGTAGCGCAGCAAAAGCAGCGTGATGGTTTTAAAATGATCGGCGAACTGTTCCCACTTTTAGGCAGTATTCCTTTCGAGGGATTTGCACAGAGTGACTCTTCAAACTCGGTATATGCGGCATTTATGTCTGCTAATTTATCGAGTGGTATTGATAAAAGCGGCGAGGTAGCTGCTATTGATTATGCTAGCATAAAGCTTACGGACGGTAAGCTGGCACCACCTACGGTGAAGTCGGCCACACTGTCGGCAGCGGGCATAACAATCAGCTATCATAGCTCGCTTAAAAACCAACTAAACTTACCTACCGACGAGTTGGTGGCGCTGGCACTTACCCAAGCGGGCGAGTTGTGGATTGAGCGTCGACCGCGCGGTTCAGAAGCCGAAAGCACCATTATCATCCCTATGGAAGATGCGGTTGCGGAGGATGTATTGGGAGTTTATGTTTTTGCGAAACGAGCTGATGGTAGCAAGGTAACCAAGTCTGTTTACGTACCGTTGGTGTAAAGCAGCTGGTGTTATTTAGTTAACAAGTGCGTGATGAGGCTGTCTCTAAAAAAGAGATGGCCTCATTTTTAATGCAACAACACGATCATTTACCAAATCACAAACAAAGCATACATTATTAAATATTACCTACAGAATTAGCTAATTTATCATTCTTAACTTTTCGTTTTGAAAGAATAATCGGATATTTGCAAGGAATTACAAATTGACAGCTATTAATCGAAGTATATAAACTATTATCCACTTATTATGAAGTTTCTCTTTAGAATAATTATCGCTTTATTTATCCCCTCATTATTAATTGTATCTTGTAGCAATGATAAAACCTATGCCGATCAGTTAAAAGACGAACAGAAACTTATAAAAGGTTTTATTGCCCGACAAAAAATTCAGGTTGTTACCAAAATGCCCACAACTATACCATTTCCAGAGAATGTATATTATAAAACATCAACAGGTCTTTATATTCGCCTTGAAAGCGAAGGCGACAAATATATAAATGGTGTATTGAATACGAATGTTGACTCGGCCGAAACCAACGACCGTATTTCGTTTCGCTACATACAATATACACTTAGCAGTACCCCTGATACAATATCATACAACAACACGGCCGAAAGTGCATTTCCAGCAACATTTTACTTTAACGATTTGACTGATAAAAATGCATGCGCAGGATGGCAAGAGGCAGTTACTCTTATGAAATACCACAATGCAGAGGCTAAAATTATTGTCTACTCGAAACTTGGTTTCGAAACAGACGAAAATTATGTGATCCCCTACGGCTATGATATTAGCATGACTATTCGCAAATAACAAGTTACTAAATAATCCATATGACTTTAATTAAATCTATTTCGGGCATTCGTGGTACGATTGGCGGAAAAGTAGGTGACGGGCTAAACCCTGTTGATATCGCGCGCTTTACTGCCGCTTATGCTACACACATAAAAAATCACAAACAAACAAGCTCAAACACCATTGTTGTTGGTCGTGATGCTCGTATATCAGGGCAAATGGTCGATCAGTTGGTTGTAGGCACCTTGCTTGGTATGGGTTTCGATGTAGTTAACATTGGCCTTGCTACTACCCCAACAACCGAACTTGCAGTAACCATGGAAGCGGCTGCTGGCGGCATCATACTTACTGCCAGTCATAATCCCAAACAATGGAATGCACTAAAACTACTAAACGAGAAAGGTGAATTTTTGAATGCAAAAGCTGGCGAAAACGTATTAGCAATAGCAGCTGAAGAATCGTTTATTTTTGCCGATGTGGATCAAGTTGGTAAATTGACGTATAACGATAGCTATACCGAAAAACACATTGAAAGCGTTTTGGCACTTCAATTAGTAGATGTAGACGCAATTAAAGCTGCCAACTTCAAAGTTGCTATCGACTGTGTAAACTCCGTGGGCGGAATAGCTATACCACAACTTTTAACTGCCTTAGGTGTAACACAGGTTGAAAAACTCTATTGTGAACCAAATGGACAATTCCCGCATAACCCAGAACCCCTACCCGAGCACCTTACCGAGATATCATCGGTAATGAAAAACGCGAAAGCCGATGTAGGTTTTGTAGTTGACCCTGATGTTGACCGCCTAGCCATTATTTGCGAAGACGGATCGATGTTTGGTGAAGAATATACCTTGGTATCGATAGCCGACTACGTATTGGAGCACACACCTGGCAATACGGTATCGAATTTAAGTTCGACCCGTGCCTTGCGCGATGTCACTAATAAATACGGATACACCTATACAGCAGCAGCTGTAGGCGAAGTAAATGTAGTGACAGCCATGAAAGCAACCAACGCTATAATTGGTGGCGAAGGCAATGGAGGTATTATATACCCTGAAAGTCATTACGGAAGAGACGCCTTGGTTGGTATCGCTTTGTTTTTAACCATGATGGCAAAGAAAAAAACCACCGTATCGGAACTTCGTAAAACTTACCCACAATATTATATATCGAAAAATAAAATTGAACTTACACCCGAAATTGATGTGGATACTATATTAAGTACCATCAAAGAGCAACACTCACAATTTGAGGTAAACGATATTGATGGTGTAAAAATTGACTTCCCTACAGGCTGGGTACATCTTCGCAAATCGAACACCGAGCCAATTATTCGCATTTATTCCGAAGCTGGCAGTTACGACGAAGCTGATAAATTTGCAAAGGATATCATTTTTCAGATAAAAACTATAGCTAAACTATAGATTTTAGACAAACAACATAAGCATTTTAGTGTTAAAATGCTCTGATTTTAGAAACGAGAATACATTTTTGTAATGTATTCTCGTTTTTTTGTGTCATTTTCACAACACAATAACTAATTTTCACTACAAATAGCAAGCAAACCAACAAATGCAAAATGACGATTTGATTCTAATTATCGCACTTTGATAACAATTCGACACAAACTACCAACTTCAGCAATCAATTTAACACAATCGAGAATTTCAACACACTAATAAGTCACATTTATTGCTTCATATATTACATTTTGCATATCTTTGCAAAGTAATCAAAACAAAATGTCAGTATTTGATTATAGTATCAAACATTTTGATATATTTACTAGAAAAACAAATATAACTAAATTACAAACAATTAAATTTTTTAGATTATGAAAGCAGTAAAAATTTTCGCAGTAGCAATGGTTGCACTAGTAGCAACAAGTAGTGTTAAAGCACAAGAGTTCAAAGCATCAGCCGACATCGTTAGCTCGTACGTATGGCGCGGTACCCAATTCGCCGGTGCATCTGTTCAACCTACAGTTGATTTCACAGCAGGTGGTTTTTCGATTGGCGCATGGGGATCAACATCATTTGATGGTATGATGCAAGAAGCTGACCTTTACGCAAAATATGCATTTGGCTTTGGTCTTACTTTAGGAGTAACAGATTATTACTACCCAGGTACTGAATACTTCAACTATAAAAAAGGCGGCTCACACGGTTTTGAATTAAACGCAGCATACACTCTTTCAGGATTTACATTAGCAGGTAACTACATTTTAAACGAAGGAGCAGGTACAAAAGGTGGCGATACTTATTTTGAACTTGGATATGCTTACAAAAACTTCAGTGTATTTGCAGGTGCTGGCGACGGATGGCACAACACTGTTGATGACAAATTTACTTTCGTAAACGTAGGCGTTAGCGCAACGAAAGAATTGAAATTAACTGATTCATTCTCATTGCCTATCAAAGCAAGTTTAATTATGAATCCTAAAACCGAACAAGTATTTATTGTAGCTGGTATTACACTATAATCCGTACTCACCTAGAATAAACGAATACTGAGCTAAACATCTGTATATAGCTCAGTATTTAATTAAAAAAGTAGTTATACAAAATATTTTATCAACATGAAAAAAATAGAAGCTATTATACGTAAATCAGTTTTCGAAGATGTAACTGAGGCACTTCACGAAGTAGGTATCGATTTCTTCACCTATTGGGATGTAACTGGTGTGGGTAACGAAAAAACAGGCAATATGATATTCCGCGCAACCGTTTACGAAACACGTTTAATTGAACGTAGAGTAATTTCGTTTGTTTGCCGCGATAAATTTGTAGATGCTGCTACCGAAGCAATAGTAAAATCGGCCAAAACAGGCGAATTAGGTGACGGTAAGATTTTCATTTCGACTATCGACGAGTCAATACGTATTCGCACAGGTGAGGTAGGTCCTGAATCATTGTATATTAAAGAGTAGTTATAAATAAAATAAAATAGACACATTATGGATTTAACAGCATTAACAACAGGACTGAATACCTTTTGGGTTTTAATTGCAGCTTCATTGGTGTTTTTTATGCAAGCTGGTTTCGCTTTGGTTGAAGCAGGCTTAACACGCTCAAAAAACACAACAAACATACTTTTCAAAAACTTAATGGACTTTGCTATTGGTACACTTGGTTTTTGGATTATTGGTTACGGAATTATGTTCGGCACAGGTAGTGGTTTTTTCGGAAGCATTGAATTGTTTTCAAAAGTAGACCATGCTTCAGCCTTAGGCATACCTAACGAGGCTTTCTTCTTCTTTCAATTAGTATTTGCCGCCACAGCAGCTACAATTGTATCGGGAGCAATGGCGGAACGCACTAAATTTATTTCATATTTAGTATATAGCGCCGTTATCACCTTAGTAATTTATCCTATTTCAGGCCACTGGATATGGGGTGGTGGTTGGTTATCACAACTTGAAATTCCTTTCCATGACTTTGCTGGATCAACCGTTGTACACTCACTTGGAGGTTGGTTAGCACTTGCAGGAGCTGCAGTTTTAGGCCCACGTATTGGTAAATATAAAAATGGCAAAACAAATGCAATCCCAGGACATAGCGTTACGCTAGCTGCACTTGGTGTATTTATCCTTTGGTTAGGTTGGTTTGGATTCAACCCAGGATCGACTGTAAGTTTTGCAAACCCTGAATTAGTTGCACATATCTTTATTACTACCAATGGTGCAGCAGCAGCTGGTGCAATTGCAACATTAATCACTACCTGGTTACGTTACGGCAAACCTGGATTAAGCATGACTCTTAATGGTGTATTGGCTGGTTTAGTTGCTATCACAGCAGGTTGTGATGTTGTAAGTGCCGAAGGCGCAGTAATTATTGGATTCATTGCAGGTGTAATTGTAGTATTTGCAGTTGAGTTTTTCGATAACGTATTAAAAATTGATGATCCTGTAGGTGCAGTATCTGTACACGGTATTAATGGTGCATTTGGAACATTAGCAGTAGGTCTATTTGCAACCGAAGGTGGATTATTTTACGGTGGTGGTGCAGGCATGTTAGTGTCGCAAGCTATTGGTGTAGCAGCAGTTGCAGCATGGGGTCTTGGTCTTGGTTTTATCTTATTCTACACCATTAAAAAAACTATCGGACTTCGCGTTACAGCCAAAGAAGAAGAAAATGGTTTGGATTACTACGAACACGGAGAAAAAGCATACAACTAATTAACTTTTCAAAAAGATATTTTATTTCACAGAAAAGCGTACAACCGAAACATTGTACGCTTTTCAACAAAACAATTTGCGCTACTAAACACAAAGCAATTGTATTTGTTGAACAATAAAACAAACACAACTTTCTAATTTAAAATAAAATGAAAAAAATTGAAGCAATCATTCGCAAATCGAAATTCGAAGATGTAAAACAAGCATTATACGATGCTGACATCGATTGGTTTTCGTATTGGGATATTACAGGCCTAGGTAAATCAACAGAAGAACAAGTTGTACGTGGTCAAGTTTTTAAATCAGGCTATATTCAACGCCGCATGATTTCCATTGTAATTCGGGATGTCAATACCGAAAAAACCGTTAAAGCCATTATTCAATCAGCACAAACTGGCGAACAAGGCGATGGAAAAATATTTGTATATGACATTGCGGAAACCTACCGTATTCGTAATGGTGAATCGGGTCCAGAAGCCCTATACAATGCAGAGAAATAAAAATTTTAAAATGTTGAATGTTTAATAGATCGTTTAAAAACAAATACAGACACATGAAAAAAATGATAACAGTAGTTGCTGCAATACTAGCAGGACTAATGAACACATTGATGGCGCAAGCCACTACTATAACGCCAACAATAAATGCTGGCGACACTGCATGGATGATTGTTGCCATTGCACTTGTATTATTTATGTCAATTCCTGGACTTTCGCTATTTTATGGCGGTTTAGTTCGTCGCAAAAACGTATTAAGCGTTTTTATGCAAGTATTTATTTTGGTAGCCGTTATCAGTATCGAATGGGTAGCTTTTGGTTACTCAAACGCATTTGGTTCAAGCTCAATAGAATGGCTTAAACCATATTTTGGTGGATTTGACTGGGCATTTCTTAACGGAATTAACATGAACGACTTGAGCCCATATTTTATTTCAAACTCACAACCAACTGCTGATGGTGGATCCATTGGAACCATCCCTCACCTTTTATTCATTATGTTCCAATGTATGTTTGCAGTAATCACTCCTGCACTTATTATTGGTGCATTTGCTGAACGCATTAAATTCAAAGGATTCTTATTATTCTCCGTTCTTTGGTCAATTTTCATTTACAATCCAGTAGCTCACTGGGTATGGTCGGGCGATGGTTGGTTATTTAAAGATGGTGCACTTGACTTTGCTGGTGGTACAGTTGTACACATCAATGCAGGTATTGCAGCACTTGTAACTGCTCTCATGTTAGGCAAACGTCGTGATTATAAAAACCATGCATTACCACCTCACAACATTACATATGTAGTTCTTGGAGCGTCAATGTTATGGGTTGGATGGTTTGGATTCAATGCAGGTAGTGGCCTTGCAGCCGATGGCTTGGCAGCCAATGCATTAATGGTAACGCATATAGCAGCTGCGGCGGCAGCACTTGTATGGGCAGCTTTGGAATGGATTTTCGACAAAAGAACAACCGTTGTTGGTATAAGCACAGGTGCAGTAGGTGGCTTAGTAGCTATTACGCCAGCTGCCGGATTTGTAGGAGTTGGTGGAGCATTAATTATTGGACTTGCCGTATCACTCGTTTGTTTCTTTATGGTAGCCTACGTAAAACCAAAACTGGGTTACGACGATTCATTGGATGCATTTGGCGTACACGGTGTAGGTGGTATTTTAGGAGCCCTTTTAACTGGTATCCTTGCCACACCTGCAGTACAAGCAGCCTATAGCGGTGGTGCATACGGAAACTGGGATCAATTTGGCGCTCAAGTAACAGCAACTGTTGCAACCATTGTATTCTCAGGAGTTGGAACTTTTATACTATTCAAAATAACTGATAAACTGGTAGGTGTACGTGTTACCGACAAAGAAGAGGCTACTGGCCTTGACGAAACACAACACGGTGAAACAGCATACACTAATTTTGACTAATTAAAAAATAACAGTTGCAAGCTGACACTCTTGCAACTGTTTTTATCGTGTGTTTTTTAGTTTTATTGTTTCAGAGCAGACTAATTCGTGATGAATTGGTCTGCTTTTTCTTTTACAATCAGTCGTAACACAGCGCATTTTACATTACAAAATACAATGCACACAAACAAAATCTCAACATTTTGTTTGCAAATTTAAAAAATAGATGTATTTTTGCAGCCAAATACAATTAAAATTATCATTTTAACAGACAATCTGGTCAATTGTCGGACAATTTAAAGGTATTTACTATCAAAAAGAAACAATAAACAACTAATAAACTTTTAATTCTTTCAGAATGAAAAAAATTGAAGCCGTTATTCGCAAATCAAAATTCGAAGACGTTAAACAAGCACTTTACGATGCCGACATCGATTGGTTTTCGTATTGGGACATCACTGGCCTTGGAAAATCAACCGAAGAACAAGTAGTTCGTGGTCAAGTTTTCAAGTCGGGATACATCCAACGACGAATGATCTCAATCGTAGTACGCGATGTAAATGTAGAAAAAACAATCAAAGCCATTATCACCTCAGCACAAACAGGCGAACAAGGCGATGGTAAAATTTTTGTTTACGACATCGAAGAAACCTACCGTATACGCAATGGTGAGTCAGGACCAGCTGCGCTATACAACAATGAATAAATATTTGCACAACACACCCACTTTCGACTTCTAATTTTCAACACACGATAAATAACAATGAATTTACGAAAACTACTTTTAGTGGTTTTTGTGCTAATAACGTATACCCTATCAGCACAAACTACCACCACAAATTCCACTTTTGATAGCGGCGACACCGCCTGGGTTTTAGTCTCAACAGCACTTGTACTTTTCATGTCCATTCCTGGTTTAGCACTTTTTTACGGCGGATTAGTTCGTCGGAAAAACGTACTTAGTGTTTTTATGCAAATTTTCATACTCGTAGCCGTAATAAGTGTCGAGTGGATTGTACTCGGTTACAGCAATTCATTTGGCACAAACAGCATCGAATGGCTTAAACCCTACATCGGAGGATTCGACTGGGCTTTATTAAATAATATCTCCATCAACGAAGCTAGCCCTTATTTTATTTCAAATTTCCAAACACTTGTCGACGGCTCCAAAACCGGCACCATACCACATGTTGTATTTATACTTTTTCAGGGTATGTTTGCTGTAATTACGCCCGCTTTAATCATTGGTGCATTTGCTGAACGCATTCACTTCAAAGGCTTTTTAGCATTCTCCATCCTCTGGTCGATACTCATTTACAACCCAATAGCTCACTGGGTTTGGTCGGCCGACGGTTGGTTATACAAAATGGGTGCACTCGATTTTGCAGGAGGAATAGTAGTTCATATTAGCGCTGGCGTGGCAGCCATCGTAACAGCACTTATGCTAGGCAAACGCCGCGACTACAAAGGTCACGCCCTCCCACCCCACAACATACCACAAGTGGCAATTGGTACTGGCATGCTTTGGGTAGGCTGGTTTGGATTTAACGGCGGTAGCGGATTAGCTGCCGACGGATTAGCAGGAAATGCATTGCTTGTTACACATATTTCGGCAGCAGCCGCAGCACTAACCTGGGCAGCTCTCGAATGGTACTTTGACAAAAAACCAACCGTTATTGGCATTTGTACAGGCGCCATTGCTGGGCTCGCAACCATCACTGGGGCAGCAGGTTTTGTAACAGTACAGAGCGCATTAATCATCGGATTACTAGCATCCATCATTTGTTTTATTATGGTAGCTCAAGTAAAACCCCGATTAGGATACGACGATTCACTCGATGCTTTTGGGGTGCATGGTATTGGCGGCATACTTGGCGTAATATTAACTGGCGTATTTGCATCTCCACTAATTCAAAATCAATATAGCGGCGCTATATATGGAAATTTTGATCAATTAAAAATTCAACTCATAGCCACCATTGTAGTGATCATATTCTCGGCCATTGGTACATTTCTATTATTCAAATTAGCCGATAAAATATTTAGCGTTCGCGCCGACGACAAGCACGAAGCATTAGGATTAGACGAATCGGTACACGGCGAAACAGCCTATACCAATTTCGACTAATACACAACCCATACACAAGCTTTTAAGTTAAGGCTCAAAAGCTTTGTGTGTTTTTAGTTTTATTGTTAAGGGCAGGCTACTTCGTGATGAAATGGCCTGTCCAATTTTAAAATATACCAAATTGAGCTTATATCAGAAAACAATTTCAATTTGAATGCATTTTTTCTCAAAATAATTTCATTTTAATAGTATTATTTCGTAATTTTGCAACTTATGACAAATCATACAATTCAGGGCATTCAGCCATAATTAATGATAAATCGTATGCATTTTTGTCGACTGTAAGCAAAACAACCATTAAAACAATAAACAATAACAAAAAAGTGGTTTTTTATTTCAATTCAAAAGCCAACATTACAATATAGTTTAAAATTAGTGTTTTTAGTTGCTTAAAACTTACATTTTTATTAATTTTGCATTCAATTTCAAACACTACGTAAGTAAATGTATTTTCAATCAACCCAAAATATAAATTAACAAGTAAATAAAATCAAAACAATTATGTCAACGTTAAGATTCAAAGCCGTAGAAGAAGCTTTTAAGAAAAAAGCACTCTGTGTTTCTGCCCCAGAAAAATTCACATCTGAATATTATGGCAAATATGTGTTCAACAAGGCTGCTATGGCAAAATTTTTGTCAAAAGACACCCTAAAAGCATTAAATGCAATAATCAACAAAGGTGGATCACTCGATGTAACTCTTGCAAATCAAATTGCTTCAGGCATGAAACTATGGGCAACAGAATTAGGAGCAACCCACTACACACACTGGTTTCAACCGTTGACTGACGGAACAGCCGAAAAACACGATTCATTTATTGACTATGCAGGTGCTCCAGGCGAAGATATTATCGAAGATTTCTCGGGTAAATTATTAGTACAACAAGAGCCAGATGCATCTTCATTCCCTAATGGAGGTATCCGTAGCACTTTCGAAGCTCGTGGATATACCGCTTGGGATCCAACTTCACCAGCTTTCGTAGTTGACGACACTTTAGTTATCCCAACTATTTTCTTCTCGTACACAGGTGAATCGCTTGATATGAAAGCGCCACTTAAAAAAGCATTAGCGGCAGTAAACGAAGCTGCTGTAGCTGTATGTCAATTATTTGATCCAAACGTAAAAAAAGTAAACGCTTATTTAGGTTGGGAACAAGAGTATTTCTTAGTTGACGAAGGTTTATATGCAACTCGTCCTGACTTAGCATTAACTGGCCGTACATTACTTGGTCACGAATCAGCTAAAAACCAACAATTGGAAGACCACTATTTTGGTGCTGTTCCATCACGCGTAGCTGCATTTATGAAAGATATTGAATTCGAAGCTTATAAATATGGTATTCCTGCTAAAACTCGTCACAACGAAGTAGCACCAAATCAATTTGAGCTTGCTCCAATCTTTGGCGAATGTAACTTGGCAGTTGACCAAAACTTACAAATGATGTCTATCATGAAAAAAGTGGCTCGTCGTCATGGCTTCCGTGTATTATTGCACGAAAAACCATTTGCTGGCGTAAACGGTTCAGGTAAACACAACAACTGGTCGCTTGGTACTGATACTGGCGTTATTCTTTATGCTCCAGGTAAAACTGCTGAAGAAAACTTACAGTTCATCACTTTCATTGCTACTACCTTGATGGCAGTAAACAAACACAACGCATTGATGAAAGCGTCGATCATGACTGCTCAAAATGCACACCGTTTGGGTGCTAACGAAGCTCCTCCTGCAATTGTATCTGCATTTATGGGAACTCAATTATCGGCAGTACTTGATAAAATTGAGAACAGCACAAGCGAAGAGGCTATCATCATTGATGACAAAAAGAAATTAAACTTGAACATTCCTCATATCCCTGAGGTATTCCTTGACAATACAGATCGTAACCGTACTTCGGCATTCGCATTTACAGGTAACCGTTTTGAGTTCCGCGCAGTAGGTTCATCAGCTAACTGTTCATCAGCAATGACTGTATTGAACACAGCAGTTGCAGCTCAATTGTTTGAATTCAAAGCTGAGGTAGATGCTAAAATGGCAGCTGGCTCAACAAAAGAAAAAGCAATTTTTGATGTAATCAAATCATATATCAAAGCATCAAAAGCGATTCGTTTTGATGGTAATGGTTACAGCGATGAGTGGAAAGTAGAAGCTGCAAAACGTGGTTTGGATTGCGAAACAAGCGTTCCTGAAATCATCAAAGCTTACACTTCAGCAAGTTCTGTAGAATTATTCGAAAAACTTGGTGTACTTTCAGGTAAAGAATTACATGCTCGTAACGAAGTGAAATGGGAAACATATACAAAATGGATTCAAATTGAAGCACGCGTTTTAGGTGATTTGACATTGAACCACATTATACCTGTTGCTACTCGCTACCAAAGCTTATTGCTTGATAATGTATACAAAATTAAAGCAACTTTTGCTGCTGATAAAGCTGAAAGCTTAAGCAAATTAAACATGCAACTAATTTCTGAAATTGGCGAACGCGTATCGACAATTAAAAATGCAGTTGATGATATGGTTGATACTCGTCGCCAAATTAACAAATTGGAGCATGAGTACGATAAAGCAGCAGCTTACCATGACAAAGTACTTCCTTATTTTGAAACTATCCGCTATAATGTTGACAAATTAGAATTAATTGTTGACGATGAAATGTGGACATTGCCTAAATACCGCGAATTGCTTTTCATTCGCTAGAAAAAAAGAGATTACTTTATATCAAGTAATTGAATTACAATAACTAGTGGGAGGCTTCAAGGAGCTCTCCCACTATTTTCACAACAATAAAACTAATTTTCCGACTATCAGGTTTCGGTAGAAGCCCATTAAACAATTTGATCGAGTTATGACTTCAACCCCTTTAAAAATTGATGAATATGAGCAGCGCTCGCTGTACTCATTTCAAAACGAACATGATGCTTGCGGCGTAGGACTAATATTAAACCTTTTTGGCGAGAAATCGCATGAGATTGTAGAAAAAGGATTACAAGTACTCGAAAACATGGAACACCGTGGAGCAGAGAGTGCCGACAACAAAACTGGTGATGGCGCTGGTATCTTAATCCAAATTCCACACGAATTTATTTTACTTCAGGGAATTCCTGTTCCAGCCAAAGGTAGATATGGAACAGGTCTTGTTTTTATCCCTAAGGATGTAAAAAAAGCAGAATTTTGCAAAAGTCTTATCAATCAGTATGTAGAAAAAGAAGGCCTTAACCTTCTTGCTACACGCGAAGTACCCGTTAATTCGGACTGTTTAGGTGAAATTTCGAAATCAAACGAACCGAATGTAATTCAAATCTTTGTTACTGGATGTAATTCACAACAAGAACTTGAATTGAAACTGTATGTACTACGCAAAAAATTAGAAAACGCAATCCTAGGTACAGAAATTGCTAAAGAACGTGGGTTCTACATTGTAAGCCTTTCGACCAAACAAATGGTTTACAAAGGGATGCTTACGCCTATGCAATTGCGCGAATATTATCCTGATTTACAAGATGAGCATTTAACAAGTGGTATTTCGTTGGTTCACTCACGTTTTAGTACCAACACCTTCCCTACTTGGGATTTGGCGCAACCATTCCGTATGCTTGGTCACAATGGTGAAATCAACACCATTCGTGGTAACCGTCAATGGATGGAAAGTCGTGAGAGCGTGCTTAAATCAGAACAACTCGGAAACTTAAAGGAACTTTATCCTATTTGTCAACCTCGCATGAGCGACTCGGCATCGTTGGATAACGCACTCGAATTTTTGGTCATGTCGGGAAAAAGCCTACCACATGCAATGGCCATGTTGGTACCTGAAAGTTATAACAAGAAAAACCCTATATCAGACAACTTACGTGCATTTTACGAATACCATAGCACCTTTATGGAGCCTTGGGATGGCCCAGCCACCTTACTTTTCAGCGACGGCCGCTATGCGGGTGGTATGCTCGATCGTAATGGTTTACGTCCTGCACGCTACCTTATTACACATGACAATTTAATGGTTGTGGCTTCCGAAACTGGAACCATTGAATTTGCACCAGAACGTATCAAAGAAAACGGCCGCCTGAAACCAGGAAAAATGTTAATGGTTGATACGGAACTTGGTAAAGTATTTTACGATACCGAATTAAAAGAAGGTTTAGCCAAAGCATTCCCTTACCGCGAATGGTTAAATCAAAGTTGCGTAAACATCGACGACATCTCTTCAGGTCGTAATGTAAAAAACGATTTGGCGAACTACCAAACGCTTTTACATGCCTTTGGTTATTCAAAAGAAGACATGGAGCGAGTTATTATCCCAATGGCAAACGATGGTTACGAGCCAACCTCATCGATGGGTAACGACACCGTTCTTTCTGTATTCTCTGACAAACCTCAGCGTTTGTTTAACTATTTCCGTCAGCAGTTTGCACAGGTTACAAATCCACCTATCGACCCAATTCGTGAGGAATTGGTAATGTCGCTTACAGGATTTATTGGTTCTATCAACCAAAACCTTTTGGAACCTGCTACCGAAATTTGTAAGATGATAAAACTGAAAAGTCCAGTTCTTACAAACACACAATTCGACATTCTTAAAAACCTCAAATACAAAGGTTTTGAAACTATATCACTTCCAATGCTTTTCGACCCTAAAACGGGCCGCGAAGGTATGGAGTTAGCAATTGAGGCACTTTGTGTTTCAGTTGAAAAAGCTGTAGACGAAGGCAAAAACTACATCGTATTGAGCGATAGAGGTGTAAATGCCGAAAATGCTCCTATCCCATCCTTATTAGCAGTATCAGCGGTTCACTTGTATCTACTTGAGAAACGCAAACGTATGCAAATTGACATCGTTGTTGAATCGGCCGAACCACGCGAAGTAATGCACTTTGCCTTGTTGTTCGGATTTGGTGCCAATGCTGTTAATCCATACATGGTATTTGCTATTATTAACGACAAAATTAAATCGGGCGAAATAAGCATGGATTTTGATACAGCTGTAAAACATTACATCAAAGCTGTAAACAAAGGATTGCTTAAAGTTCTTTCGAAAATGGGTAATTCAACACTTCGAAGCTATCGTGGTGCTCACATTTTTGAATCGATTGGTGTTTCATCTAAATTACTATCAAAATACTTCAAAGGGATCACATCTTCTATCGAAGGTATTGATATTGATGATTTAGCAAACGAAGTTCTTGCTCCGTTTAACCATGCATTTTCACCAGCTGAGGGCGACGATCTATCGACACTCGAAAATCTAGGTCATTATGCATACCGTAGAAATGGTGAAGATCACGCATGGAACCCAGAAACAATCGCACGTCTTCAAATTGCTACCAAAACAGGTAGTTACGAAAAATACAAAGAATACGTACAAGCAGTTGACGATAAAGCAGATCCAATTTTCATCCGCGATTTGATGGATTTTAAATTAGGCGAAGCTGTTAATATCGACGAAGTTGAACCGATTGAAAGCATTATGAAGCGCTTTGTAACTGGTGCCATGTCATACGGATCAATCAGCCGCGAGGCACACGAAGCAATGGCTTTTGCAATGAACATTATTGGTGGACGAAGCAACACGGGCGAAGGTGGTGAAGATCCAGAGCGTTACAAAAAACGCGAAGATGGATTAAATGCACGTTCTGCTATCAAACAAGTTGCTTCAGGCCGTTTTGGTGTAACTGCTGAATACCTTGTTAATGCCGACGAAATTCAAATTAAAATTGCTCAGGGAGCTAAACCTGGTGAAGGTGGTCAGTTACCTGGACACAAAGTTGATAAAATCATTGCTAAAACCCGTCACTCTATTCCGGGTATTTCATTGATTTCACCTCCACCTCACCACGATATTTATTCAATCGAAGATTTAGCTCAGCTTATCTACGACTTGAAAAACATCAACCCTACTGCTATGATCAGTGTAAAACTGGTATCAGAAACAGGTGTAGGAACTATTGCTGCTGGTGTGGCCAAAGCAAAAGCTGATTTAATTTTGATCAGTGGTGCCGAAGGTGGTACAGGCGCAAGTCCGTCGAGCTCAATTAAACATGCTGGTATGCCTGTTGAAATTGGTTTGGCCGAGACACAACAAACTTTGGTGCTTAACAACTTACGCGGTCAAATTAAGCTACAAGCCGATGGTCAGTTAAAAACAGGCCGCGACATTATTATCACTGCGCTTTTAGGAGCTGAGGAGTTTGGTTTTGCAACCAGTGCCTTATTGATTTTAGGTTGTGTGATGATGCGTAAATGTCACTTAAATACTTGTCCAGTAGGTGTAGCAACACAAGATGAAGTTTTGCGCAAACACTTCACTGGCAAACATGAATACTTGGTAAACTTTTTCCAATTTATTGCTCAAGATGTACGCGAACACCTAGCCGAAATGGGCTATCGTAGTTTGAACGAAATTATTGGACATGCTGAATTGCTTCAACGCAAAAAAATTGGCACTGTTTCAAAAATTGAAAAAGTAGATCTTTCACGCATTATGTATGTGCCTGAAGCAAAAAATGCATTATGCAATGTTAAAGGTCAAGATCATAAATTAGATAATGTACTTGATCGTACTTTGATCAAAAAATCGTTGCCAGCACTTGACTTGTGTATGCCAGTTGAGATTACAAGCAAAATAACCAACCTCGATCGTACAGTGGGTGCTATGCTTTCGGGCGAAATAGCTAAACGCTACGGACAAGCTGGTTTACCTGACGAAACAATTAAAGCGTATTTCAAAGGATCTGCTGGTCAAAGTTTTGGTGCTTTCCTAAGCAAAGGGATGTATTTCGAGCTTGAAGGCGAAGCAAACGATTACGTTGGTAAAGGCCTTTCGGGCGGTAAAATTGTGGTTAAAGCTCCAAAAGAAAGCACATTTAAACCTGAAAACAATATTATTGCTGGTAATACCATATTATATGGTGCTACAATGGGCGAAGTATATATAAATGGTATTGTTGGTGAGCGTTTCTGCGTACGTAACTCAGGTGCAAAAGCGGTTGTTGAAGGTGCTGGTGATCACTGTTGTGAGTACATGACTGGTGGTGTTACTGTAGTTCTTGGACAAACAGGTCGTAACTTTGCTGCTGGTATGAGTGGTGGTGTAGCTTATGTGTTAGATGAAGTTGGTAATTTCGATTTCTTCTGTAATATGGAAATGGTTGAATTGTCGCTTATCGAAGATAGCCACGATAATAAAGAGGTAAAAACTCTTATCGAGAACCATTACAACTATACAGGTAGTGCACTTGCTAAACGTATACTTGACAATTGGCGCGAATATGTTGATAAATTCATTAAAGTTGTTCCTATTGAATACAAAAAAGTAATTCAAGAACAAAAAATGGAAGAAATTAACCGTAAAATTGCACAAGTAGAACGCGATTATTAAGACTCCTAATCCCAAAAGCGGAATAAAAACGTCTTAAAAAGAACAATAAAATTAAAAAGTAACAAACTAAAAAAAACGAACCCAATACCCCTCTTTAGGGGTTGGGGGGTTCTTTATATAATATGGGAAATCCAAGAGCTTTTATAACCATTCCTCGCAAGGATGCCGGCTATCGTCCGGTACAGGATCGCGTACAAGATTACGGCGAGGTAGAGCAAACATTGAACCGTGAGGACCGCAAATTGCAAGCTTCACGCTGTATGGATTGTGGCATTCCATTTTGTCACTGGGGCTGTCCGCTAGGCAACAAGATGCCTGAGTGGCAAGACCTTTTGTACAAAGGCAAATGGAAAGAGGCTATCGACAATATGCACGAAACAAATAACTTCCCTGATTTTACAGGTCGTATTTGTCCGGCTCCATGCGAAAAAGCATGTGTACTTGCATTACACGATGCACCAGTTACAATTCGCGAAAACGAAGCAGCCATTTCGGAAGTTGGCTTTGTTGAAGGACACATCAAACCACGTCCGGCTAAAACAAAAACTGGTAAAACAATAGCAGTTATTGGTTCTGGACCTGCTGGACTAGCGGCCGCACAACAATTAGCGCGCAAAGGTCATACGGTTACTGTATTCGAAAAAGACAACAAACCAGGTGGATTATTGCGTTATGGTATTCCAAACTTCAAACTAAACAAAACAGTAATCGACCGTCGTTTAGCTCAGTTAGAAGCCGAAGGTGTTATTTTTAAAAACAACTGCGAAGTAGGTAAAGATATTTCTGGTAAAGAAATCATGGAAAACTTTGATGCAGTATGTTTAACCATTGGTGCTGGCCATCCACGTAACATTACACCTGCAGGTCGCGAGTTAAAAGGTATACATTACGCAATGGAGTTCTTAAGCCAACAAAATCAGTTGATTATGGGCGAAGAAGTTGCAGACAATACAATAATAAATGCCAAAGGTAAACATGTTCTTGTAATTGGTGGTGGTGATACTGGATCAGATTGCGTAGGAACATCAGTTCGTCAAGGGGCAGCTAAAATTACTCAAATTGAGATTTTACCCAAACCTCCAGTAGGCAAAAACCCTGATACTCCATGGCCAAATTATCCAAACGTACTTAAAACATCAAGCTCGCACGAAGAGGGTTGCGAACGTAAATGGAGCTTAAATACAGTTTCGTTTACTGGTGCTGAAGGAAAAGTTCAGGAAGTTACTGTAGAAGAAGTTGAATGGACAAAAGATGCTACAGGTCGCTGGAACATGAAACCAACAGGTAAAACTGAAACCATCAAGGCCGATTTAGTTTTTCTTGCATTAGGTTTTGTTCACCCAGTTCACGAAGGTTTAGTTACAGAATTAGGCTTAAGCTTAGATGCACGTGGAAACATAGCAACTAATAAAACAAGCACAAGTAATGTAGCCAAAGTATTTGCGGCTGGCGATGCTGCCATTGGAGCTAGTTTGGTTGTTAGAGCCATCGCAGGTGGACGTAAAGTAGCCGAAGATATTCATAAATCACTTTAAATAATTAATTATTTCGTGTTTCGTGTTTCGTAAATAGAACGAAACCTGAAACACGAAACCTGAAACGAAAAAATATTATGTGTGGAATAGTATGTGCATTTGATATAAAAAAATCAGCAACAGAGTTGCGTCCTCAAATTCTATCGATGTCGAAGAAAATTCGTCATCGCGGGCCAGATTGGTCTGGCATTTTCTCGAATGATAAAGCCATTTTATCACACGAACGCCTATCCATCGTTGACCCTCAATCAGGAAAACAACCTTTATTTAGCAAAGACGGCAAACTGGTTTTAGCTGTTAATGGCGAAATATATAATCACCAAGAAATTCGTGATCGATTCGAAGGCAAATATGAATTCCTTACCAAATCGGATTGTGAAGTAATTTTGGCTCTTTATCGCGAAAAAGGCAAAGACTTTTTAGAAGATCTAAACGGTATTTTTGCATTTGCGTTATACGACATCGAAAATGATGTATATCTTATTGGTCGCGACCACATTGGCATCATTCCATTATATCAAGGCTGGGACGACAATGGCGTATATTATGTTGGTTCAGAGCTAAAATCGCTCGAAGGCCATTGTACCATTATCGAAGAGTTTTTACCTGGTCAGTATTATTACAGTCCCGAAGGCAAAGCTCAAAAATGGTATGTGCGCGATTGGATGGAATATGATGCAGTAAAAAACAACCCTGCGAGTGTTGATGAACTTCGCCAAGCGCTTGAGGATGCTGTAGAACGTCAACTAATGGCTGATGTACCTTACGGTGTATTGCTTTCAGGCGGTTTAGACTCATCAATTATCTCGGCTGTTGCCAAGAAATACGCTGCTAAACGCATCGAATCTGGTGGTTCAGAAGCGGCTTGGTGGCCACAACTACACTCGTTTGCTGTTGGATTAATTGGTTCACCGGATTTAATTGCAGCACGTAAAGTTGCCGATTCAATAGGTACAGTGCACCACGAAATTCACTTCACAGTTCAAGAAGGTTTAGATGCTATTCGTGATGTAATTTACCATATCGAAACCTATGATGTAACTACCATTCGTGCCAGTACTCCCATGTACTTGCTAGCGCGAGTCATTAAATCGATGGGTGTAAAAATGGTACTTTCGGGCGAAGGAGCCGACGAAATTTTCGGTGGTTACCTTTACTTCCACAAAGCACCAAATGCCGAAGAGTTCCACAAAGAAACCGTACGCAAATTAAGTAAACTGCATATGTACGACTGCCTTCGCGCCAACAAATCATTGGCTGCTTGGGGAGTAGAAGGTCGTGTACCATTCCTCGACAAAGAATTTATGGATGTAGCAATGCGCCTAAATCCAGCAGATAAAATGTGTGGAAATGGAAAAATGGAAAAACACATCCTTCGAAAAGCATTCGAAGATTACTTGCCTGAAAGTGTTGCTTGGCGTCAAAAAGAACAATTTTCGGATGGCGTAGGTTACAGCTGGATTGACACACTTCGCGAATTAACAACATCGCAAGTATCTGACCAACAAATGGCTCATGTTAACGAACGCTTCCCTGTAAATCCTCCAATGACTAAAGAGGAGTATTTCTACCGAAGCATTTTCGAAAAACACTTCCCTTCAAACCAAGCAGCTCGCTGTGTACCATCTGTACCTTCTGTTGCTTGTAGTACTCCAATTGCATTGGAATGGGATGCAGCTTTCAAAAACATGGTTGACCCATCAGGACGTGCAGTAAAATCAGTACACGAACAAGGTTATAAATAAAACCACACAAAAACACATTAACGCCTCTTACACAACTTGTTAGAGGCGTTTTTTTTTATTAAAACCAAATTGATAAATACCGACAAATCGCAAGCATAATTTTACAAATAAACATTTACTAAATGTAAACTGTTAATAACTAGACATTATAAACGAAGCACACAATTTTACACTCTCAACATGAAAGCAGTAATTCACACTAGATATGGTCCACCACAAGTAGCAAAAGTTTGCGAAATCAATATCCCTCAACTAAAAGACAATGAAATATTGATTAGAGTATATACATCAACCGTAAACCGTACTGACTCAGGATTTAGAAGTGCCGAATATTTTATTTCTCGATTTTGGAGTGGATTGTTTCGACCCAAACAGCAAACTTTAGGATGTGAATTTGCAGGTGTTGTAGAAAAGATTGGTTCATTAGTTTCAGAATTCAAAATTGGAGATCGTGTTTTTGGTTTTGATGATGAAAAATTTGGAGCCCATGCTGAATATCTAGCTATTGCGCAAGATAAAGCGATAAGCATTATCCCTGAAAATCTAAGCTTTGATCAAGCAGCTGCTTTAACAGAAGGTGGTCATTATGCTTTATGCAACATCAAAGCCTCAAAAATTGAAATCGGTCAGAATGCCCTTGTTTATGGAGCCACTGGAGCAATAGGTACAGCTGCAGTACAATTATTAAATCACATGGGTGTACATGTAACAGCTGTATGCAACACCAAAAACCTAGAGTTAGTAAAAACAATTGGCGCACAAAAAGTCATTGATTATCAAAAAGAAAACTTTCTACAAACAGATAAAAAGTTTCATTTAATTTTTGATGCAGTTGGTAAAAGTTCATTCTCAACATGTAAACCGTTGTTAACAACGAAAGGAATTTATGTCTCGACTGAACTAGGTAAAAATGCTGAAAATGTCTTTTTAGCACTATTTACTCCACTTTTCAACTCTAAGAAAGTAATTTTTCCAATACCAATTATAAAAAAAGAGGATGTGGAATACTTAAAATCACTCGCTGAAGTGGGTAAATTCAGGGCAATAATTGATCGAATATACCATCTTGATCAAATTGTTGAAGCTTATACTTATGTTGAAACCGGTCAGAAAACGGGTAATGTATTACTAAAAATATCAAACTAAGACAAATCAGATGCAAACAGATTTAATTAATGGCCGATGTGCATGGTGTGGAACAGATAAACTTTATGTTACATATCACGACGAAGAATGGGGAAAACTTGTAACTGATGACAAAACGCTCTTTGAGTTTCTAGTACTCGAAAGTGCTCAGGCAGGACTAAGTTGGTTAACTATACTTCGAAGACGCGATGGTTATAGACATGCATTTCATAAATTTGACTATGAGCAAGTTGCGCAAATGACCGAACAAGACGTTGAGCAACTAATGCTATTTGATGGTATAATTCGTAATCGATTAAAAATAAAATCAACCATTACGAATGCACAACTATTTATTAAAATCCAACAAGAATTTGGCAGTTTTTATAATTACACGCTACAGTTTTTTCCAAACAATCAGCCAATCATCAATCATATTGAGTCTTTGAGTGAATTACCAGCCTCCTCCCCTATTTCCGATGCAATGAGTAAGGATATGAAAAAAAGGGGATTCAAATTCTTTGGTTCAACAATTTGCTATGCACATTTACAAGCCACCGGTTTTATAAACGACCATTTGACAGCTTGTATTTGTCGTAAATAACACCAACTACATCAAACTAAAAATGACCGCTTTGAACCTAAATTCAAAGCAGTCATTCAAAAAAACAATCAAAAAAAAACTTATTTTTTCTTCAATAATACTTCGTCGATAGCTTTCTTGAAAGCATCTTTCGGCATAGCACCTTGAGCCATTTGAGGATTTTCGCCCATAGGAACAAATAAAATTGTAGGTATACTACGAATTCCAAATGCACCAGCTAATTCTTGCTCTTCCTCTGTGTTAATTTTGTAAATGTATATTTGACCATCGTATTCTTTCGCTAATTCCTCAAGTATTGGAGCTATCGTTTTGCAAGGTCCACACCACGATGCATAAAAATCAATGATACATGGTTTATCTCCTAAATATTTCCACTCTGTTGGGTTTGCCGCATAATTGGCAACTTTAGATAAAAACTCGGCTTTTGTTAAGTGAATTGTTCCCATTTTTTTTTCTTGAATTGGTTGTTTATTTTCTTCTGTTTCTTTTGTTTTACTAGCACATGCTGTAAAAGCTACAATTGTGAGCAGTAAAATTGCTCCTGTTAGTTTTTTCATCTGTTTATAATTGATTTTTAGTGGTCAGACAAAACTCTCACGTTAACAATCATTTAGATATAAATGTTTGAATTTGTGTTCGTTTCATACATAATTTATTATTTTGATTATTATTTAGTAAGCAATTAAAGTGCACAACCCCATTCAGATGGCGGATTATATGCTGGCTCATCATCCTGATTATCAACAATCTTCCAACCCAACTCATCTAATTTCTGAGCAATTTCGTTACGCGTAATCTCATCGGTATGATTCACCGTTATTCGGCCATCAATCGATTCAATTTCTGCTCCAAAAACGCCTCGAAGCATTCCGAGTGACTTTAAAACCTGATTGTTGCAGGTCATACATTGTGTTTTCGATATATTAAAAGTACTATACATCTTATTCTTTATTCTCTGGTTTATATTCGTCAAATTTCATCACCGGTTTTTGGTCATTTTTTGCTACAGGTGCACTACACGCGCCACCTACACATCCAAAATTAAAAATAGCTTGTGCCGATAAAAACAATGCTCCTACAAGATAAATATTCTCATTTGTTGATAAATATCCGATTAGCATCACTAAGCCCAATCCTAATCTAAAATAACGAGTGAAGTCCCAATCTTTAAAATATTTCTTTATATAATTCATGTGTTTATAATTGATTTTTTAATTGTCACATAGCTTGTCCCGTCATGGTGGGAGAACTCGCCAATAATAATCGTCTCTTTGTGTGAGCTGTTGCTCATGGCTCGTTTCATTTGTTTATCTATTTTTTAGTTGTCAGATATTTGCGTCCTGTGATGTTAGTCAATATTTGGAGTGTTCGTTTCATCCGATTTACTTTCCTTTTTTTTAAACATATCAAAAATTAGATAGCCCATTACCCCACCATAAATTACACTTATATATGGATTTGAAGTGATTGGACACGCTCCACTACTACAACCAATGTAAAAATAATACAGATACCCTCCTATCATCCCAACAGGTATACCAATTACTTTCAACAGATGTTTTATCAAAAAATTTTTAATATTCATATGGCATTAAAATTACATTTGAAACTTCGTTCATATATTCATATAAAATCACAAAAAAAACTTTTATACGCAATTACAACTATTTATACAATGTATTATTTGTACAATTTGTTTGTTTTTCAACGAATAAAAACAGTTTTTTCCTTCGCGTCGACAATTTAAAATACCCTTAGCACGCATATCGGTAAGATGATGCGACAACAACGATTGCTCACATTTAAGCTGTTCACCAAGTTGTGAAACGTTTAATTCATCAGTTTCCGATAATAATGAAATAACACACAATCGTGTTCCATTCGATATGGCCTTCAATGTATATGCAGCCTCATCCATACGCTCTATTTCTAGTTTATTTTCCAATCTGTCTTGTTTTACGTGCAAATATATGAACATTCTTTCATATATAGGATTTTAATTTAGAATTTTTAAGAAAATAGAAATGCATAAGACAATTGAACTAAAAATGTAGCAATTAATAAATCGAACTAAGTTAAGTTTTTAAAAGAAATCGCTATCTTTGTGAGATAATAAGATTAAATAGATGAGCGGAAATATCACCAAAATATGCACAAATTTTGCAACTGAACTCAACGAAGCAATTGCAAACGTGCTACCCGAAAATATTTTTATACTTACCGATTCAAATACACAAAAATACTGCCTACCAACGCTTCAAAATTTTGATAAATTAAAAGGATGTCACTTCATAAACATTCCAAATGGCGATGAAAACAAGCACATCAATTCGGCACTTGAAATTTGGAAGTATCTAAGCGAAAATGGAGCAACTCGCAAATCGCTCATGATTAATGTAGGTGGAGGTATGATTACTGACATTGGCGGGTTCACAGCCTCTACTTTTAAACGAGGTATACCTTATATTAATGTCTCAACTACGCTTTTGGGAGCTGTTGACGCTGCTACAGGAGGTAAAACCGGTATTAACTTTATGGGTTTAAAAAATGAGATAGGAGTATTTGCACCTGCAAAAGATGTACTTATCAACATTGACTTTTTCAAAACGCTTGATCACAAGAACTTAGTTTCAGGCTATGCTGAAATGCTAAAACATGCATTGATTGATACCGCCGAAGAGTGGAAAAAAGTAATAAGCTACGATTTAGAAAAATTCGATCTTGAAGAGCTAAGACCATTATTAACAGCAAGTTTTAGAATAAAAGAACGAATTGTTGAAGCAGATCCACTCGAAGCAAATATTCGTAAAGCTTTAAACTTAGGTCATACTTTTGGACATGCTTTCGAAAGTCATTCGTACAAACACAATCAGCCCGTATTGCATGGGTATGCAGTTATGTGGGGCTTACTTTGCGAACTTTATTTGTCGCACATTAAAATCGGATTTCCCAAAAAAACACTGTCTGAACTACGCAATATAAGTAAAGAGTATTATGGATCGTATGCTTTTGATTGTAACGATTACGAATCGTTGGTTGAGTACATGACACACGATAAGAAAAATGATTCGAAAGAAATTAATTTCACCCTTTTAGCTGATATTGGCGATATTCGCATTAACCAAACAGCCAGTGTAGATGAAATTTACGAGACTTTTGATTGGCTATTATCGCTCTAAAAACCGAACAAAAAAGAAACTAACTATCAAACAGATATGATATGAAAACATTAATTATTGGCGCAAGTAATAACCCTGAACGTTATGCATACAAAGCAGCCGAACGTTTACTCGGACATGGTCACGAAATTGAATTGTTAGGGATACGTCCTGATCAAGTTTTTGATAAAATGATTTATACCGAAAAAAAACAATTTACGGATATTGACACTGTTACAATGTACGTAGGTCCACAACGCCAACCAGAATACTACGATTACATTATTAGTTTGAAACCTCGCCGTGTAATTTTCAACCCAGGTACTGAAAACCTAGAGTTCGAAACAATGCTCAACAAAAATGGTATTATTGCAGAAGAAGCATGTACATTGGTTTTATTAGGAACAGGACAGTATTAAGAAAATAGTTATTAAACTACAATCACAAAAAAGCAAGTAGAAGAAAAATGAAAATAGCACTTATAGGATATGGAAAAATGGGCAAAACGATAGAACGTATTGCCATTGAACGTGGACATGAAATTGTTTCAATTATTGACATTGAAAACATTGAAGATTTTGATTCAGAAGCATTTAAAAGTGCTTCAGTAGCCATCGAATTTACTGCGCCGCACGTTGCATTATCAAATATTCGGAGTTCGTTCAAAGCTGGAGTACCAGTAGTTTGTGGAACAACCGGCTGGACAGATCATTTACCACATCTTAAAAAAGAGATTGAAGAGAAAGGTTACACCCTTTTTTGGGCATCGAACTATAGTTTAGGTGTTAATATTTTTGCTGCTGTAAATAAATACTTGGCAAAAATAATGAACGATTTCCCCGTTTACAATGTGGAAATGACAGAGGTACATCACACCCAAAAACTCGATGCTCCAAGTGGTACAGCCATTACTTTGGCCGAAGGAATTCTCGAAAATTTAGATAGAAAAAATGCTTGGAAACTCGATGTAGCTGACCAAACTACTGATATAGCAATCAAAGCAATTCGTGAAGGGCAAGTACCAGGAATACATACTATTAGATACGAGTCGGATGTAGATTTCATTGAAATACACCATGAACTAAAAAATCGCGAAAGCCTTGCTCTTGGTGCAGTAATTGCTGCCGAGTTTACTGCTGGTAAAAAAGGATTACTTGGTATGCAAGATTTAATGAAGTTTTAATGTTAAGACATTATAAAACAAATATTTGTAGACAAACAACATAAAGATATGACGAACGAACAACAAGAATCTCGATTTGATCAACCACGCAAACAATGGATTAAGGCCATTTTTTGGTCAATAATATATGTACTTTTTATTGTATGGGTTGGAAATTATTGGTGGCTTCTAGGACTACCAGTAGTTTTTGATGCATACGTATCGCGCTATATTCCTTGGACTTGGTGGAAAAAATCGAAAAACAAAAGCTTTTTAGCCATTATGGGTTGGGTAGATGCTATTGTATTTGCGCTAATTGCTGTGTATATGATTAACACCTATATTTTCCAAAACTATCAAATCCCTTCCTCTTCGCTCGAAAAAACGCTTTTAGTAGGCGATTTTTTGTTCGTTAGCAAAGCAAGTTACGGACCTCGCGTGCCTAACACACCACTATCGTTCCCTTTAGTACAACACACATTTCCGATATTAAACACCAAATCGTTTATCGAAAAACCACACTGGGAATACAAACGTTTGAAAGGCTTTGACTCTATCGATCGAAATGATATTGTAGTTTTCAACTTCCCTACTGGCGATACAGTGGCTGTAAATGTGCAAAATCCTGATTACTACATTAGTTGCTACAACGAAGGTTTGAATCAATTAAAAAACATTGATCCTACAAAAGAATATAGCTATGATGAATGCATGGCTGTAGGTAGAGCAATTGTTAAAGCTAATACACAAACTTATGGTGAACTAGTTTATCGACCAGTTGACAGACGTGAAAACTACGTAAAACGCTGCGTAGGGATACCTGGAGATCGAATTGAGATTAAAAACAATCAGATGTTCATAAATGGCGAAAAACAAGAAGAAATTCCAGGTTTACAGTTTAATTATTTCGTACAAACTGATGGTACAACAATCAACAAATTGCTTGATGAACTTGAAATTAGTATGGCAGATCGTAAAATGTATAATAATGTGGAATATGCTGAAGGTATTAAGTCTCTCGGATTTAATCCATCATATCCACTTTACCATTTGACACTGACCAACGAAGCAAAAGAAAAACTGGCAAAAGCACCTGGAGTAATTAAAATTTCAATTGAAGAAACAATACCTGGAGATGTTTTTCCACGAGGTACCAAAACGAATTGGGGTAGAGATAACTATGGTCCCATATACATCCCTAAAAAAGGTGAGGTTTTAAAACTGAACAGCTACAATTTGCCTATTTACGAACGTATTATCCGCGTTTACGAAAACAACACACTCGAAGAAAAAGATGGCAAATTTTACGTAAATGGAAAAGAAACCAAAGGATATCAATTTAAAATGGATTATTATTGGATGATGGGCGATAACCGCCATAATTCAGCCGATTCACGTAGTTGGGGATTTGTTCCCGAAGATCATGTGGTAGGTCGTCCGGTTTTAGTTTGGTTGTCGCTTAACAAAGACAAAGGATTATTCGAAGGAAAAATACGCTTTAATCGTTTCTTTAAAAATGCTGAACGATAATTTACAACTCGATCAGCTACGCAACTCAGAATTAATTGTTTCGTCGGCCTATTTAGCGCCTGTAGCTTACTATGCTTGCATGATTGCAAGTGAAAATGTTTTGATTGAATGCTATGACAACTACGAAAAACAAAGCTATCGTAACCGTTGTTGTATATTGACCGCCAATGGTGTACAGGATTTGACAATCCCTATTGAGAAAACGGGCAAAACAATCATGAAAGACGTACGCATATCAATGCACGACGACTGGCAGGTAAAACATTGGCGAAGTATTGAGTCGGCATACAATTCAAGCCCGTATTTTGAGTATTATGCCGATGATTTTAAACGATTTTATGAAAACAAATGGGAGTTTCTGTTCGATTTCAATCAAGAAATACAACAAATGATTCTAGAATTATTAGAGTCTGAGATTACAATAAAACATACAATAAACTATCAAACATACGCTGAAAATTCAGTTGATTTACGTCAGCGGGTTCATCCAAAAAAGAAATTAGATTTTAATGTCAAAAATTACTATCAAGTGTTCGACTTGAAGTATGGGTTTACTCCAAACCTTAGTATTATTGATTTATTATTTAATATGGGGCCTGAAAGTCAATTAATTTTAAGGTAATAGTTTAATTTAATTATAAAAAAGATGGAATACGGTATTAAATGTATTGGATTGCTTACTTCGGGAGGCGATTCACCAGGTATGAATGCTGCGATACGCTCGGTAACGCGTGCTGCAATTTTTAATGGCATTCGAGTAAAAGCAATTTACAGAGGTTATAAAGGCCTTATTTCGGGCGAAATTGTGGAGTTTCAAACTCAAAATGTAAGTAATATTATTCAACAAGGAGGTACAATTCTTAAAAGCGCTCGTTGCGCAGAATTTCGAACACCCGAAGGTCGACAAATAGCTTACGAAAACATGAAAAAAGAGGAAATCGACGCACTTGTAGTAATAGGTGGCGATGGTACTTTTACTGGTGCTCGTATTTTTGCTCAAGAGTTTAATGTGCCAATTGTTGGACTACCAGGCACAATCGACAATGACCTTTATGGCACGGATTCGACAATTGGTTACGATACGGCTCTCAACACCATAATTGATGCTGTTGATAAAATTCGCGATACAGCAACTTCTCACGAACGTTTATTTTTTATTGAAGTAATGGGGCGTGATGCTGGATTCCTAGCGTTGAACAGTGCTATTGCATCTGGTGCTGAATCGGCTATTATACCTGAACGCGAAACAAAAGTAGATCAGTTAGAAGAATTGATCAAAAATGGTTTCCGAAAATCTAAAAACAGTAGCATCGTTATTGTTGCCGAAAGCGAAATAACAGGAGGTGCCAATGGCTTAGCCGAACGTATGCACAAAGAACACCCAGAGTACGATGTGCGTGTTACCATTTTAGGCCATATTCAACGTGGTGGATCGCCTACTGCTTACGACCGAATAATTGCAAGTAGAATGGGAGTTGCCGCTATCGATGCGTTGAAAGATGAGCAAAGAAGTATAATGATTGGTATTGTGAACGATGAAATAGTACATGTACCATTTACAAAAGCAATAAAAGATGATAAGCCTGTAAACGACAGTTTACTAGGTGTACTCCACATCCTATCTATTTGACGATTCATATTTCATGTTTCGTGTTTTGCGTTTTTTAACTCGAAACACGAAACTAGAAATAAATAACAATTACCAATGTCTCCAAAATCCATTTTATTTGTATGCATGGGAAATATTTGCCGCTCACCAATGGCTGAGGGAATATTTCTTCATATATTAAAGCGTGAAAAAGTAGAAAATAACTTCACTATTGATTCAGCAGGAACTCATGGATATCATGCAGGTGAACTTGCTGATAGCCGTATGCGAATGCATGCTAGTAGACGTGGTTATACGCTCGAAAGTAGATCACGTAAAGTTATTCAAAATGATTTTGAATTGTTTGATTTGATTGTGGTCATGGACGAGGCAAATTACGATGATCTATGCGAAAAGGCTTCTACACTCGACGATAAGAATAAGATCGTTCGCATGGCCGATTATTGCAAAAAACACCAAGCATCGCACATTCCGGACCCATATTATGGTGGTGAACAAGGTTTTGAACATGTTATTGATTTATTGGAAGATGCGTGTGAGAATTTATTCACACAATTAAAATATTAGAATTTAGAAAAAAAGATTGAGGAAAAAATAATATGATTAGCTATTTACAGGTAGAACAACTTACTAAATCATTTGGCGACTTGCTACTATTCGAAAATATTTCGTTTGGTATTTCCGATAAACAACGGGTAGCACTGATTGCAAAAAATGGTACCGGAAAAACTACGCTACTCAATATTATTGCTGGTAAAGAAGATTACGAATCTGGTAAAATATCGTTTAAGCGCGATTTAAGAGTTGGCTACTTGGAGCAAGATCCTGATTTTCCTAAAAATTTCAGTGTGATTGATGCTTGTTTAAGAACAGACAATGAAGTTGTGCGTACTATTGCCGATTACGAGCATTGTATGATGAGCGATGATCACAGTAATCTTGCCGATATAATTAGCCGAATGGATTTGCACAAAGCGTGGGATTACGAAACCCGCATTAAACAAATCCTAGGTAAACTAAAAATTACAAATTTCGAACAAAAGATAAGTGAACTATCTGGAGGTCAACTAAAACGTGTTGCACTTGCCAACGTTTTAATTGAGGAGCCCGACTTACTTATTTTAGATGAGCCTACCAATCACCTTGATTTGGAAATGGTAGAATGGTTAGAAGATTTTTTAAAACGCTCATCCATGTCGTTACTAATGGTTACTCACGACCGTTACTTTCTCGACCGTGTTTGTACTGATATTTATGAGCTCGATCATAACGGTTTGTACCAATATTCAGGTAATTATAGCTACTACCTTGAGAAACGACAAGAACGCATCGAAAATTTCAACACCGAAACAGAACGAACGCTAAACATTTATAAAACGGAGCTTGAATGGATGCGCCGTCAACCACAAGCACGAGCTACAAAAGCAAAATCGCGCATTGAGCGTTTTGCGGAAATTGAAGACAGAGCGAAACAACGACGTAATGAAGATAAAGTTCAACTCGATGTAAAAGCCAGTTACCTCGGCTCAAAAATTTTTGAAGCAAAATACATTTCTAAATCATATGGCGATTTAAAAATTCTTGATAACTATTACTATAACTTTGCTCGATACGAAAAAATGGGCATTGTTGGAAAAAATGGTACCGGAAAATCGACCTATTTAAAAATGCTGTTAGGCGAAGTAAAACCCGACAGTGGCTCATTTGACATTGGCGAAACCGTTGTGTTTGGCTATTACAATCAAGAAGGATTGGCATTTGACGAGCAAATGAAAGTGATAGACGTAGTTCGCGACATTGCCGAAGAAGTGCATCTTGGTAATGGCCGTAAAATGTCGGCTTCACAATTTTTACTGCACTTTTTGTTTACACCCGAAACACAGTACAACTATGTTTACAAGCTTAGCGGTGGCGAAAAACGTAGATTACATCTTTGTACAGTACTCATGCGTAATCCGAATTTTTTAGTGCTCGATGAGCCAACAAACGATTTGGATATTGTAACCTTGAATATATTAGAGGAGTATTTACAAAGCTTTAAAGGCTGTGTTATTGTAGTAAGCCATGACCGTTACTTTATGGATAAAGTAGTTGATCATTTATTAGTTTTTAATGGAAATGCTGAATTAAAGGATTTTCCGGGGAACTACACCGATTATCGCGAATGGATAGAAGTTGAACAATCAACAGCCCGAACAACTGAGCCTACTTCGAAGTCAAAAGGAGAACAGAAAGGAAAAATTCAAACCAACTCTCTCATAGCGACGAATAGCCCCGAACCTAGAAGGAATTCGGAGCAACGCAAACTAAGCTACAAAGAGAGAAAAGAATTTGAGTCGTTGGAGCTAGAAATCCCTGAATTAGAAAATGAAAAAGCTGCCATTGAAAGCCAATTAAGTTCAGGATCACTAAGTACCGAACAAATAATAGAAGCCTCCAGACGTCATGGTGAACTCAACGAATTAATTGATGAAAAAACCATGCGTTGGTTAGAGTTAAGTGAAATTTAAGAATTTGCTTGATTATTAGGCACTTCAACTTTAATGCGTACTCCTTTACCTGGTTCACTGTAAATATCAACGGTACCATCGAGTAAGTACGCACGCTCTTTCATGCCGGTTAATCCATACGAATCGCTCCGCTTTTTTATTTCCAAATCAAATCCTATTCCATTGTCAGTAATTTCTAGAAAAATTGAATTTTCAGTACTTCGAAGCTCAACAGTAATGTTTGTAGCTTCGGAATACTTTGATGCATTATTTAATGATTCCTGCAAAATACGAAAAAGTGCTACTGCTTTCTCGGGTGATAAGTCAACACCTTGCGTTTTATCAACAAACTCACATTTAATGGTTTGCCGCTCATTAAATGTATTCACATGCTCTTTAAACGCCTCTACTAGACCAACCATATCAAGCAATTCAGGGCGTAAGTCAGTCATTATACGGCGAGCACTTTTAATACTATTATTCACATAGCCTTCAAGCCTTTTAAACTGTTTAATAAATTCTTCACTTGCCTCTTCTTTAATAAACTTTTTAGATTTAACACCTAACATACCAAGATCAAATTTTATTGCCACTAGCACTTGACCTAAATCATCATGAATTTCACGCGCCAAATCCATACGCTCCTCTTCCCTAACAGACTGTAAATGTGCCGCAAACTCTTTCAACTGCATTTGATAATCAAGTAGTTCTTTTTGATATTTCACTCTTTCTGAAATATCAATATTGATGCCTGCTATCCCAAAAATTTCGTTCTTAGTTTGGATAGGAAAAACAATATTTTGAAAAGGCTTAGACTCTCCATTCACATTATAATAAACTTCTTCGTTTATAACCTCCCCTTTAAAGGCTCGTTCATTCGTTGTTGACCAATTAGATGCATTAAACTCATCACTTTCAGCATAATCTTCAATATTGGTACCAAGTATACTTCCAAAATTTTCTACCAATTTTCTATTCTCAATAATAGCTCTATTGTTCATATCGCGCGCCCAAACACCAAACGGAATGTTTTCAATAAAAGTACGAAGCAAAGTTTCACTTTTGTAAAGAGCCTCCTGAGCATCTCGACGTGGAGTAATATCATGCATACAAAGTAACAAACGTTTCTCGCCTTCGGTTTCTATTAAGGATGTAGAAGCCAACAAAGCCACCCTTTTATGCTCATCTCCACGTACAACTGTAGTTTGATAATCAATACTTTTATGTTCGATACCAGTATTGAAAGTTTCGACGAGTGCATGTCGCAAAACGCAACTATTACAGTTTGCTCCAGATCCACAACCATCAGGATTATCAAGCGAATAAATACAACCCAACACATTACCACATTTAGTGATACTGGCAGTAAGTTTATTGGGGTCATCAATAAATATATTTAGAGCATTATTTGCAAATAATATTTCAGCCTTTTCGTTGACAACACACATCATAACTGGAGCATTATCATAAATCGTTTTCAGCTCTTTTCTGTTCTTTTCAATTTCTTCACGAGCTTGATTTTTTTCGGTAATATCATGTCCAGATATCTGAACTGCAGGTTTACCATCAAACAATATAGGCATTACTTTAATTTCCACCACCACTTCAGTACCATCGAGTCGAAGATATTTTTCTTCAACTGAAGGCAATGCTGTATTGAATGGTGTCATAGCTACAAACTGCATGCGTTCAAGTATCAATGGAATTTGATCAGGATGAATAAAATCCAATATCGTTTTACCAATAAGTTGATTTTTATCTTTTGCCCGCATCACATTCATTGCCTCCTTATTAACATAAACAATTACTCCGTCAACGTAAATTGTTATTCCTTCGGGCGAATTATCCATTAACTCTCGAAATTTCATTTCACTTTCAATAAGTTTTTCGCGGGCAATTTTATGTTCCGAAATATTACGTAACACGCCAAATACAAGTTGATCCTCAAATTCTTTTACAGCAAAAACTCGAAGGTCTATAGACTCATTTTGATTCAATGGAACAACTTTTATCTCGGCATTAAACGGTTTGTTATTATCGATGAGATGTTGTAACGAAAGTTCAAACAGTCTTCTATCGGCTGGCATTATTAAGTTAATAAATGAGGTATAGTCAACTTCCGAATTCAGAAAACCAAGCACAAAAGCGGCACCTTCGGATAAATGAAAAAATTTTGTTTCATGATTATACTCCCAATTACCTGATTTTGATGCTAACTCAGCTCTACGTAACCTAGCTTGACTTCTCAACAATTCAACCTCCGTTTTGCGACGTGCCTCAATCTCCTTTTGCAAATCTTCAAGCAAATTTAAAGTAGCAACATTATTTAGCTCAAGTTGCATTGTTTTTTCCGAAACCATTGCCGAAAGCAACTCCTGTTCATTACGTCGAAGTAAATTAGCCTCCCTAATTTTCGACATTGCACGTATTTGAGCTACCAATTCACTTTCGTCAACTGGCTTTGCTAAAAAGGCCTCTGCTCCTACCTCTAACCCTTTAATTCGACTATCTTTATCGCCTTTGAGAGCGGTAATAAATATTACAGGTATATCTTTGACAGATTCACTCGCTTTTAAAGTCTTACAAACTTCAAACCCATCCATATCAGGCATCACTACATCAAGGAGTATGATATCGGGCATTATTGATTGAGTAATCGAAAGGGCTTCTTGACCCGAAAGGGCAAAAACAACATTAGCATACGGAAATGCTTCTAAAATTAAAGCTTTAAGCGTAATAAGATTGTCGTATATATCATCGACTGCTAAAATTTTCAACTCTTTAGTTTCCATAAAGCACCGTATTTATAATTTCGAAAAACTGTTTTTCATCAATCGGCTTTGGAATATAAGCATCAAATCCATGCGCCAATATTGTTTCACGATCCGAAAGCATTGCACTTGCTGTAAGTGCTAATACTGGAATTTGCATTAAGTGAGGATTACTACGGATCACTTTAAACGACTGTATACCATCGAGCTGAGGCAGCGCAATATCCATCAATATAAAATCTGGAATCACTTTTTTGGCCATCTCAATACCCTCAACACCATTCATAGCTTCGTATATCACATATCTATCGCCAATAACTGCTTTAACAGTGGTCAAATTGGTAGTATTCACAGAACTGTGTCTAATATTATTTTTTCGAAAAGAAGAATTATACCTGCCCTTTAAGATATTTACTAGCACTTGGGCAAGGGTGGCAAGGTACGCTGCCACATGTTTACCCT
>Ga0114938_1000241_pt1 | contig 44485 bp, 38 predicted proteins | sample AshMeaBigSpring_FD_88675 | JGI IMG/M metagenome (GOLD analysis project Ga0114938, IMG submission 88675) | Groundwater microbial communities from Big Spring, Nevada to study Microbial Dark Matter (Phase II) - Ash Meadows Big Spring | ecosystem: Environmental > Aquatic > Deep subsurface >... | reverse complement strand
CTCGGCGATGGACTGGGGCTAACCCAACAGGAGCACCAGATGCTGCAATCGATGGAAGAGGGGGGACGAGGCTTGAACTCCATGTCCTCCGGCATGTCCCAGCAGCAGGAGGCCATGATGATCACTGGAGGTTACCACAGCGGCCCAGTCCAGTGCGTTCGCATCATCGGCTATGTCGGCCTCCTCATCGTGGTGCTCGCCATGATCCGGGTGGCCGTCCACGCCCACCGCCAGATCCAGCGCTGCCATGGCACGGAATGGTACCCACTGGCGCTGTTCTTCGGCATCCCGGTCATCGCGCTACCCTTTATGTATGTTCTGATCTTCGGTGACTTCGGCCGCGACGTTTCCGCCACCTTCCTCGCCTACGGCATGATACGCCTTCTTGAGAAGAACCTCCCGCTACCGGCATACGTCCGCCAACGCCACGTCCCCTACATGCTTCGAAACCGAAATCTCGCCACCGCCATCGGGAATCGAGCTGAAAGTTGAAAGTTGAAAGTTGAAAGCAGAAAGCAGAAAGCAGAAAGCAGAAAGCAGAAAGCAGAAAGCAGAAAGCAGAAAGCTGAAAGCTGAAAGCTGAAAGCTGAAAGCTGAAAGCTGAAAGCTGAAAGCTGAAATCATCATCCACCACAAATACCGCAAGCATCCCGATCTTCCATCTTCCAACTTTTCCACCTCTCCCATGTCTTCCGAAACCTGGACCCAGCGGCCCCCCACCAAAGGTTAAAGGACTCACAGCACATCTGATTCATGTCCAAATCCATCCCTATGCGCACCATTCTCGAACCAGGTCGAAGCGACAAAAACTATTGGCGTGACCTCTGGCACTACCGCGAGCTCTTCCAAGTTCTCGCATGGAGGGATCTGTCGGTACGGTACAAGCAAACCGTGATCGGCATGGCATGGGCCGTCATCCGTCCCTTTCTCACCATGGTGGTGTTCACTGTCATCTTCGGAAAGGTGGCCCGTCTTCCCTCCGACGGAAACACTCCCTACGGCCTCATGGTTTTCGCCGGCATGCTTCCTTGGACCTTCTTCTCTACCGCCTTGGCGGAAGCCTCAAACAGCCTGGTCTCGAATTCAAACCTGATTTCAAAGGTTTACTTCCCTCGCTTGATCGTCCCGACCGCCACGGTCGTGGTCGCATTTGTGGACTTCCTGATCAGCTTCGTACTCCTCGCCGGAATGATGATTTGGTACCGCTTCAACCCCGGCTGGAACATCCTACTGCTGCCCCTCTTCGTGCTGCTTGCCTTCTTTGCATCACTCGGTCCGAGTCTTTGGATCACCTCCCTCAATGTAAAATACCGCGACTTCCGGTACATCATTCCGTTTCTCGTACAGTTCGGTCTCTACATCTCCCCGGTCGGATTCTCCAGCTCCGTCATTCCCGAACATTGGAGACTCCTTTACTCCCTCAACCCGGTCGTCGGCGTCATCGACGGCTTCCGCTGGTGTCTGCTCGGCGGCCAGTCACCGCTAAACCTCCAGACCCTCGGCATCTCGCTCGCCACCACCTGCCTCTTCCTCTGGCTCGGCATCCGCAAGTTCAGAGCCATGGAGAAAAGCTTCGCGGACCTGATCTGAGGAGCTTCCGCTCCCTCGACATTCGACCGCCACAAACCAACTTCCCATGTCAGACGTCGTTATCACCATCGAAGACCTGTCCAAGTGTTATCTCATCGGGCATCAGGGCCCGAAGGAGCGCTACCAGTCCCTCAGGGACACCCTCAGCCACCATGCCAGGAACCTCACCCGCAGGACGATCGATGCCATCCAGGGACGCCAGATGCTTCTGGGAGACAGCGTCGAGGAGTTCTGGGCGCTCAAGAACGTCACGTTCGAGGTGAAGCAGGGAGATGTGCTGGGCATCATTGGCCGCAACGGGGCCGGAAAATCCACCCTGCTCAAGGTTCTCTCCCGCATCACGGACCCCACGCAGGGCCGCGTCACCATCGACGGTCGTGTGGCCTCCCTTCTCGAGGTCGGGACCGGATTCCATCCGGAACTCACCGGTCGCGAAAACATATTCCTCAACGGAACCATCCTCGGCATGAGCAAACGGGAGATCAGTGCCAAATTTGATGAGATTGTTGCCTTCGCCGGGGTTGAAACGTTCCTCGACACTCCGGTCAAGCGTTACAGTTCCGGGATGTACGTCCGCCTCGCCTTCGCTGTCGCTGCGCACCTCGAACCCGAAATCCTCATCATTGACGAGGTGCTCGCCGTCGGTGATGCGGAGTTCCAAAAGAAATGCCTGGGAAAAATGAAGGACGTCGCAGGCCAGGGACGCACCGTTCTGTTCGTTTCCCACCAGATCGCCTCCGTCACCCGCTTGTGCAACAGGGTCCTGTGGTTGGATCAGGGACAGGTCTCTGAAGTGGGTGATGCAGAGCAAATCTGCTCACACTATCTCGCAAATGGTTCCACCGCCTCCTCCAGACGCGACTGGAATTCAAACACGAAGGCCCCCGGAAACGAATGGGTTCGTCTGGAATACATCGAAGCGCTGGCGAACGGCAAACCAGCCGATGGAATGAATATTGACGCGCCCTTGGACGTGGTCATGTCCTACCGGGTCCTCAAGGAAGGCAAAGTCCTCATCCCAAACCTCCACTTCTACGGCGATGATGGAACCTTGATCTTCATCTCACATGACTGGGACCCTTATTGGAGGGAAAAGGCGAGACCCACGGGAGCCTACCGGACCACCTTTACGGTACCGGGCAATTTCTTCAGCGAAGGGCGTTTCGTTCTGACCGCCGCCATTTCAACCTACCTGCCTTTCGAAGTCCACTTTGTGGAGCAGGAGGTGGTGGCATTCAACGTTGTCGACAATGGTGAGTCTGGAGGTCCAACTTCGCGCGGCGACTATGTCGGTCACCTCCCTGGGCTCGTCCGACCTCTGATACCCACCACCACGGAGATCCTCTGATCATGACCGAAGACAAATCACCAACCGATTGCCGGGTCTGTGGAGGCCGGGAGGTTCTGGCAAGACTCCACCCCATCGAAATGATGTTCGGGATGAGGGAACCATTCACGTATTTCCGCTGCGCCTCCTGCGGCTGCCTTCAATTGCAAAACGTTCCGGACAATCTCGGTCGATACTATCCGGAAAACTACTATTCCTTCCACCCGGATCCAGATCCGCCTCCGACCTTGAAAAGCACACTCAAACGCAGGCTACTGGCACCTATCATGACGCGACAGACGCTCGGTCGAAAGTCTCTCATCGGCTCGGTCCTCTGCAAATTGCTCCGCCCCCCCCCAATACCACCATGGTTGCGGCTTCTCCCGGTACCCATTCCATTCAACACCTCGATCCTCGACGTGGGTTGCGGATCAGGAATGAGCCTTCTCGCCTTGCGGAACTGCGGGTTCACGAATCTCCTTGGTGTGGACCCGTTCATCGCACGGCCATTGTCTTACCATGGTGGCGTCCGCGTTGAGAAATCGTATTTGAACCGGATTCATGGAAAGTTCAGCCTGATCATGTTTCATCATGTTTTTGAACATCTCGAAGATCCTCTTTCGGAACTCATGGAGGCTCGGAAGCGCCTCAATGAAAACGGACAGATCCTGATTCGTATCCCCCTTTCCGACTCGGCAGCCGCGGAGAAGTATCAGGAGAAATGGGTGCAACTTGACGCCCCCCGACACATCACCCTGCAGACACGCAACAGCATGGAGCATCTTGCCCGGAAAGCCTCCCTGAAGATCACAGGTGTCATTTACGATTCGACCGAATTCCAATTCTGGGGCAGCGAACAGTATCTGCGGGACATTCCGCTTTTCTCGTCTGAATCTCATGCCCAAAACCCGTTGAAGAGCATCTTTACACCGGATCAAATCAAAAATTTCGCCGAACAAGCCTCACGCCTCAATCAAGAGCAGACGGGAGACCAGGCCGCATTCATTCTGGAACTCGATTGATCCTCATCCGAAAGAATGGGATTCACCTCCTCTCTCATGCCCGCGGTTTCCGTCATCATTCCGGCCTATGGCCATGCGGAATACATCCTGCAAACCTTGGATTCCGTCTTCCTCCAGACCTTCACGGATTATGAGGTGATCGTGATCAACGACGGTTCGCCGGACAACACCGGGGAAGTTCTGCGACCTCTGGTCGAGGAGGGAAGAATCCGCTACTTTGAACACGCGAACCAAGGAGTGGCATCAACCCGCAACTTCGGCATCTCGCAGGCCAAAGGCGAGTTCATCGCATTGCTCGATGACGACGACCTGTGGCTTCCAGACAAGCTTGAATGGCAGGTTGCCGCGATGGGAGACCCGGCACTGGTCGCCGTCGGCGGCGAAGCGGAATACCTCACACCGCATGGAATCGAGCGCGAACGGCCGATCACCGGGAACGTGGAGGACTTGGAACTCAAAGATTTCTTCGAGGGAAATCCTTTCAATTCGCCCGGGCAGGTGATGTTCCGCAAATCCGCCTTCGAGAACGGTGCCCGTTTCGATCCGGCGATCTGGGGCGCGGACGACCTGGACTTCTGGATGGAACTGACCCAACACGGGACGGTCCGGAAGGTGAGCCAACTCTGCCTGCGGTACCGCATTCATGATTCGAACGCCTCGCGGAATCATCTCGGCATGATGCTCAACATCCGCAAGGCGATTGACAAGCGGCTCCGCACTGTCCCCGCCGACCAGTTCGAAGCCTGCCGCAGAGCCGGGTATCGATGGCTCTACGAGGGATACGCCACGGGATTGATTTGGAACGTGAAGGCCTGTTTTTTCTCTGGAAAACCACAAATTCTGGCGGGCATGTCCATCTCGCTGGCACTGGCCCGCACATTCACCGCACCGCTTTTCCATGATGGATGGATCCGCCGGTCTCTTGCCAGGAAGTTTTTGCATGCCTTTCGCTAACGATTAGGCCGCCAGCGATGCAACAAAGACCGTGAGAGGCTCTCCCCGTGACCTTCAGCCGCCGAAGCGATGGCATCGACGAAACATGGTTCCAGAATCCTCCTTGGCCTGCCTCACGGCAATCGGCTCGGAGGGGTCGCGACGTGGTGCATGAACGTGGCAGCGGAACTCGTCCGTCAAGGGAACCATGCCTCACTGCTCGTTCATGACGGGCAAAGAAGCGGTCAATACAAAATCCCCAAGGAGGTCGGCGTTCACAAACTCGCAGGACCGACCTCGGACTGGGCATTCCGGCGGGATATCGCGGAAGTTCGCCGGTATCTGAAGACCGAAACTCCTTTGGTTTATTTTCCCAACGGCGGTCATTGCGGTTACGCCGCCGCGGCCCAACTCAAGGACAAGGAGGGGGATCTTCGCGTGGTGGGAATGGTCCATTCCGATGAATCACCCTACTACAAGACCCTCGCTTACTATGAGCCCGTGATCGACCGGTTCATCGGTGTGAGCTACGCGATCACGGACCGGCTTCGGCAGTTACTCCCTGAACACCGGCATTCGGACATCGTATGCCTGCCCTATGGGGTTCCCGTGCCGGAACCGCTCCCAAGGAAGCGCGGGAAGAAACTGAAACTGTTGTATGCGGGAAGACTCGCCGAAGCCCAGAAACGAGTGAGTCGCCTGAAGTCCTTGGCCGACGAGTTGCTGACATTGGGAGTTGATTTCGAATTCCATGTGGCCGGCGATGGAGCGGAGCGACAAGCGCTCGAAGCCACCATGGCGGGCCGGGCGATCTTCCACGGGCCGGTGTCTCCCGATGCCGTCCGCTCGCTGATGAAGAAGTGCGAGATCATCGTGCAACTCTCTGATTTCGAAGGAACCTCACTAACGATGCTGGAGGGGATGGCTGCGGGCATGGTTCCGGTCATGAGCGCGGTCTCGGGCATCGACGCGGTGATCGACGACGGACAATCAGGATTCCTGCAACCGGTCGGCGACGTAAGATTGGCGGCGGAGCAAATCGCGCGCTTGGATCTCGACCGGGACCGGCTTAAGAACATGGGTGAATGCGCTCGCGCAAGAATCGTCCGGGATTTCTCGATCGAATCCAACGCGGCAACCCTCGGCGACCTCTGTGCGTCGTTGCTGGGAGAAGCCACCCGCCGTCGGCAACTGAGGAAAGCGGCATTTCCCATGAGGGAGCAATCACGGATATTCTATGCGAAAGCGGTTGGAAAACTCCGATCGGAAATGAGGCGTTTCGGTCTCTTCTCGGGATACTGATCTCCGGCTCACACAGCAGTTCTGATCTGCCCGATGCATCACAAGTCCGCACCGTGATGAAGATTCTGATCATCTCGTTCACCTTTCCTCCCAACAAGGATGGCGTCTCCGAGGCCGCGGCGGCGATGGCGCTTGGATTTGCCGGGCGCGGATGGGAAGTGACGATTCTGACCGAAGAAACGGATCCTGAGCGGGAGACAGGCGTTTGGAACGGCGTTGCGATCACCGGATTTTCCAACATCGACGGCCCGAAGCCGGATATCCGCATTCATGGTCGTGATTGCAGTTATGAGGATTTCCTCGTCTCCGGAGACTGGGACGTTGTCGTGATCCACGCCTACACCCGGCCCCTGATGCTTGTCCTGCCGTTTCTCAACCGAATCCGGGCACGGAAAATCCTCGTCAGCCATGGCTATGCCGCGCTTCTATGGGTGAGATACCACAAGTTCCCATATGGGCTTGTGTCCTGGTTCAGGAACGTCCTGGCAAGCATCCAAATGCCTTTCTGGATCCGCCACTTCGACCGTGTGGTGTATTTGAGCGAACAGGCGGATTTCCGCGGCTTTTACGACCACCTCATCGCCAAAGTGACCGGTTACCGGGGCCGGCGGGTGATACCCAATGGAGTGAACCTGTCCGAGCGCGGCACGGATCCGGCCGGATTCAGGGTGACTCACGGAATTTCCCCCGAGGCATTCGTTTTTCTCTGCGTGGCCAATTACAGCCCGCGGAAAGATCAGGGCTACGCGGCGAGAGCCTTCCGCAACGCCGCAATCGGAAACTCCGTGCTGGTTTTCATCGGCAGTGACTTCAACGAGCATTCGCATGCTTTCCAGGCCTCAGACGCCGTCCACCATGGCATGAAGCCCCCCGGGAGGATCATCTGGCTGGAAAAACAACCGAGGGAGGATACGCTGAACGCCTTGTCCTCCTGCAATGCCTTCGTGCTGTCTGCCAACCACGAAGCCCAGCCAATCGCGCTGCTGGAGGCCATGCGCGAGGGCAAGCCATGGATCGCAAGGGACGCCGGATGCATTGCACGAATGGAGGGCGGAATCTGCGTCAAGTCGGAAGGCGAAATGGCCGATGCAATGATCCGGCTGTCTTCCGATGAATCCTTACAAACCCGCCTCGGGCAGGAGGGAAAGCGCGCAGTCTCGACCCGATACAGCCGATCCGCATACGTCGATTCATACTGCGAACTCATCGAAGAATGGGTCCACCCTGACCTCTGACCTCATACCTCTGACATGATGTCCAAACGCTTCCACCTCGGCCCCCTTCTGAGATCCGCATACTATGGCAACCGCTGGCGCTTGAAGCAGGCGCTCGGTATTCGGGACAAACCCAAGACCGATGTGCTCAGCTCCGGCATGGATGCCGCTGTGAGCCGGTATCGTCGAATCTGCTGGACCTTGATGGACAATCTTCCCGATCAGGATCTCATCAAGAATGCGGTGGTCAGCGAGATCGGCTGTGGTGATTGTCTCGCGGCGGCGGACATGATGCTCGGACTTGGTGCTCGACACATGCATCTCGTGGAATCCATTCCGATGCTCGTAAGCGAACTGCATCGCGAGGCATTGCAACCGCTGATCCGCGATCCAGACCTGCCCAACCGGGGCGCGGTGCTCGATGAGGGTGACCCTCCGAGGTTGAATCAACATCTCGTCACGTTTCATCAGGGCCTGCTGGAGAACATCCGGCTTCCTGAACCTGTGGACTTCCTCTATTCTTTCGATGTCCTGGAACACGTCGAGGACTTGGATGGGTTCTTCGCCTATTGTGGCGAGGTCGTCCGGCCCGGCGGGCGGATGATGCACAAGTTCGATCTCAGCGGACACGGCCAGTTCGAAGACCCGATGCCACCCTTGGATTTCCAGACCCTGCCACGGTGGCTTTACGAACTCGCGTTTCCGAAGTACAACAGGGCGGTGGGCAATTTCGCCGATCAGTTCCTGACCATGATGGGAAAACACGGATTCACCGATCTCCATGTGATTCCACTCCGTGTCGCGGATGAGGCCTACCTCAACCGAATCTGGCATCATCTCAGGTCGGAGGCACGGCAGCGCGACAAGGGAACCGTGGCATTGCTGGATCTGGTGGTCGTCGCGACCCGGGAATGATATCGCCAGCCGTCAATAGGGTCGCCTCCCCTTTTTAAATTCATCAGAGGCTCTCTCCATGGCAAACCCGCGAGTCAGCATCGTTGTTCCGACCTTCAACGGCGGGCCCTACCTGAAGTTGCTGCTGGATTCCATCCTCCGTCAGTCCTTCACCGACTTTGAAGTCCTGCTGCTCGACGACTGCTCCGTGGACGACTCATGGAGCGTGATGGAAGAGTATCGGAACGATCCCCGGTTCCGGCTCTTCCGGTGGAATCCCAACCGGGGTGCCCATGCCGGGACATTCTTCCTGCTGGGACAGATGCGGGGCGAATTCTGGTGTTATCCAGGCGCGGACGACATTCTGGAGCCCGGATTCCTTGAGGAGCGGGTCAAGGCGCTGGACGCCAACCCCAATTGCGCACTGGTCCATGGGCAGGCGCACTACATCGATCAGATTGGCAATCCCGCCGCGCCACAGGCTCCCGAATTGGACATTCCTCCGGTAATGCCGGGATCCCGGGCGCTCGAGACACTACTTCAGCACAACTACATCAACGGACCCTCCGTGATGGTGCGCTCATCGCTTACGAGATCGGTTCTGCCGCATTTCTGCGGCATGATGTTCAACCCGATGGACTGGTATTTGTGGATACTCATCGCCGCGACAGGATTTGATTTCGCGTGGGACCCGCGAAAACTACACTCCTACCGGGTGCACCTGAGTTCGAATTCCCTGGCACCCGACCGGGAATCCCTTCGCAAGGTGGAGATCCGGCTCGCACCGCTGCTGGCGCTCAAGAAGGCGACGCATTTCTCCGATCTGGCGATGGACGCCTGGGCCAGACACGGGCGTCAACTGTTCTTGCTCACGCTTTTCCGGTGCTGGGTCGTGAGGAGGTCGCCGAGCTACGACCCCATGTGGCTGAGGCAGGCCCTGGTGGCCCATGGGTGGAGCGGTCGCCAGAGGCTGACCCATGCCTTCCTCGCCCATCTTCCCCTGATCCTGCTTGCCGGATGGAGGGAACGGTCCGTCAGGAGTGCCCAACGTTTCGTGACGGCCGGCCTTGCGCAGATCAACGAACCACTTTTCCGGAGGAAGACGGAAGATCCCATCTGATGAAAGTGGCGATGATCACCACCGACGGGCGGACGGTCTTTTCACGCCTAGATCCCGCTCGCCCCTCCTTCGGAACGGCTCCTGAATCCCTCATGCAGGGTTTCGCGGCTCTCGGAACCGAGGTGGAGGTCCACGTGATTTCCACCGCGCGGACGGTGATGGAGAATCCGGAAAAACTCGCACCAAACATCTGGTTCCACCAACCCCTGCTGCCCTCGTGGGGCATGGGGAAATCCCTGTTCATCGGATCCGTCATGGCGGTGAGAAAGCGGCTCCGCGAGATCCAGCCCGACATCGTGCATGGACAGGGAACCGAAAAGGATTGCGCGCTGGGGGCGGTCTTTTCCGGCTTTCCGAACGTGCTCACGATCCATGGCAACATGCGGGTCCACGCCATGCGCGGGGAAAACAAGGGAAAGTGGTTCTACCGCCTGGCAGCGGTGATGGAAAGCGTGGCCCTCCGCCGGACCGACGGGGTGGTGAGCATCTCGACCTATACCGACGACCTGGTGAAGCCGCTCGCGGCACGAACCTGGCTTCTTCCGAACGCCGCGGATTCGCGCTACTTCGGAGCACGGCACTCGCCCACGGAGCCTCCCACCATACTCTTCGTCGGCGGGCTCGATGAGCGCAAGAACCCGATCGGCTTCATCAACGCCTGCGGGGATCTGATTGAAAAGAGCGGATGGAGATTCAAACTCTGCGGAATCGGCGAGCCGGGTAGTTCTTACGCTGCGGAACTCCAAGGAATGGCGGCCGGACAGCCTTGGATCGAACTGGCCGGATGGAAATCGCGTGAGGAACTGCTCGCGGAGATGGAGCGCGCCAGCCTTCTCGTCCTGCCGACCTTCGAGGACAACTGCCCGATGGTCGTGCTGGAGGCCATGGCGGTCGGCCTGCCGGTGATCGCATCCAGGGTCGGCGGCGTACCGGACCTGATCACGGAGGGGAAGACCGGGATGATGTTCGATCCCTGCTCCCCCGAATCCATCCGCACGGCCACAGCGAAAATGATGGCCAGTCCGGACCTCCGCGCGCGGATCGGAAATGCCGCGAGGAAAGAAGCCTTGAAGCGTTTTCATCCGAAGGTCGTGGCGCAGGCGCATCTGGAGATCTATCGGGAGGTGCTGTCGTCGCTGTAGCGCGTCTGTGACCGTCGCACTTCACCTTCTTCCCCCGGAGGCTGATCTTTTTCGTCCCTTTCTCACCTCATCCGCGCCACCATGCGACGGGAAAGTCGGCTGAGCGGGCCGGATCCGACCTACCGGTTTCCGGATCAATCCCATGAAACCTTGCATCCGTCTTCTCCTTCTGGCGCTGCTTGCCATGTCCGCCCGGAATGGCTTGCAGGCAGCCACGCCGGTCAAGATCGGTTTTCCTCTCGAAGTCGCCTTGGGAGTCAGGAATTCGATCGAACTCGAATTTCCGACCGAGGCGGGAAAGATCTATCAGGTCGAGGTGTCCAGTGACCTCAAGCGTTGGGCGAATGACGGCTATGCCATCATGGGCAAAGGCGGCCCTCAGACCCACATCACCTCGACCTACAACCAACCGCGCCTCTTCTTCCGGGTGAGGAACAACGGCGATCCGGGACGCCTGCTCGCCGGCAGCCAAGGCCCTCCGGGACCTCCCGGCCCGATGCCCACGGACTACGCCACATCCGCACAGGGAGCCAAAGCCGACACCGCCCTGCAACCCGAAGATCTCGGTGCCACGGGAGCGGAACTGCTTGCCGTGGAAACCGTCCCGGATCTGCGGGACCTCATGGAGGAGAATCCCCTGCTCCCGCTCACCGCCTCACGCATTCTCCGCGACCGCCAGACGACCTACGATCCTTACAAGATCACCTTCATCTCCTCAGGGGACAGCTACGCGCCGAACCTTGGCAATCCGATCCACAGCCTTCTTGCGGCGCAGGCGGCGGACGGGATGTGCTACATCGCAAACGAATATCTCCGGGAGGGCGGAGCGACACCGGTTTCCTGGGACTTCAGCCACTCGCCGAACGGCGAACACTGTGTGCTCGACGGTCCTGGCGAAGGTTTGGTCTATCCGAAAACGGCCAGGAACGCCTACCGGGTCCACGTCTTCTATAGCACCGAGACAGGCGTTCCCGGCACCTTCACCGTCCAATCGAAAACCGACGGGGGAAACTGGATCAACATCCCCGGCGGCGAAAACATCGACACCAACGTGGCCAACCCGGACGGCGCACCGGTCGGAGCGGGCGTGTTCACCTACAGTTTTCCCACCACCCAGGCACGCCAGTTCCGAGCGGTATGGAACTCCGGCACGGTCCGCGTCCTTGGAATCACCCGCTCGGACATTTGGGAAGGAGGTGGCAGGAAGGGAGGGCTCGCCACCTATGATCTCAGTTTCTCGGGACAGACCGTCCAGAACGCATCCACCTGCCCGCAGGCGGTATTCAACACGATCCTCCGCACGCTCAAGCCGGACTTCGCATCCTTCAAGGCCGACGACAATGCCGTGCAAATGTCCTATCTGGAGGCCTATCTGGACAAATGGAACACCGCCTGGCCGACCGACTGGCTGCTGTTTTCGAGCCATCCGATCCAGAGCAACCCCACGAGGGAACTGACGGAAGCGGACCGGATCGTCCAATCCGTGGCGGAAACCCACCACTACACCTTCATCAACTGCCGGAAGCTCTTCGGAACCTGTGAAGAAATGTTGGCCCAGGGTTTCCTCAATCCCGACCGCTATCACCTGTCACCTTACGGGAGTTGGTACATGGAGCGGTACGTCTATGGGCTCATCGAGAAGGCGATCGTCCCGGGCGGTGGCTATGCCTCACCGACCTACTATGGCAACAGCACTGACATCGAGGTCCTCTCGTTCACGAACGCCTTCGGTTCAGCGGCGGTTCCGGCCCGGATCTGGTCGGCGCAATACAACGGCACCAACGGCAGTTTCCAGTTCAACATCGGTTCCGCCGGCCTAGGGCGCATGGGATGGGGCTCGAACGGCCACCTGTTCATCACCGGAGGGACTCAAGGCTGGGGCTATTCAAGTCCTGCCGGCAAAGCGCTGCGGGAACCGGCCGCAACGGCCGAAATCTTCGCGGACGACTGGACCACGAAACCAACCCTGACACTCAGTGCGAAAAGCGCCCACACTTCGGACGCGCTGGAGATCGCGAACGCGGCGACGCAATCCTCGCCAGGCAGCCGCACGGCGGGAATCAAACCGAACGGGGCCGCCGATTTCACCGCGTTGAAGCTCACCCTCAACACCTACCCGAATCACGCCGCAGCGGATGCCGATGGAAGTCTATCGAGCGGCCAGCTCTACAAGCTCCAAGGAGACCGCGCCGTCTATCAAAAGCCGTGATTGGTTTTTCGGACTGAGCAGACTATTTAGCCTCTATAGGTGGCGCTGCACCGCCGGGGCAGCAGGCGAATGACGTGTGAAAGCAAGGCCCAAGGCGGGCCGGACGACACCACAAGGCATCACACTTTCTCATCCCATTCTCATGCGCTCTCGGCGAGAGCGCGCCACCTCCTTTTCCCCGCTCTTCGCTTCTTTCTCTCCGCTCGCGTTTGCCTCGTTTCACTCGGCCATGCCGGTTTCGCCTTCGGCATGATTTCCAAGTTCGCTAACGCTCACACCGCATTCGCGTCTCCTTGCTCCTCGCTTTTCCCATGCCCTTCCATCTGGTCACCTACGCCACGACCAAATACCGGCATCGGCAGATTCTGCTGACGGCCTCGGCGAAGGCCAACGGAATCGTCGCCACGGCAAGCTCCTGGACTCGGGCGAAACTCGCGGCCTCGGAGTTTCCCAAACTCGCTACGGACATCTCCCTCTCCGAACGCGGCTCCGGCTTCTGGGCATGGAAACCCTTCCTCATTCACAAGGCACTCGAGGCGGTGCCGGACGGCGACGTGGTGTTTTACTGCGACGTGGGACGGAAATATCCCTACATCCTGTTGGAACATCCTTTGGATGCCTACCTGGACTGGATGGACCGGCAGCAACAGGACATCATGCCGGGCATCCTCATTCCATGGAACGGCCCGATGGCGAAATGGACAAAGCACGACGCATTCGCCGCCACCGCCATGGACCGCGAGGAAATCCACTCCACGTCCCCCATCCAGGCCAGCTTTTCCTTCTGGCGTGCGGGCGCTGGGTCACGAACGTTTGTCGCGGAATGGCTTTCTCTCTGCATCCAGCGGAAACTGGTCAGTGATGATCCCAGTCAGTCCGGACCGGAGTTGCCCGCATTCCGCGGCCACCGCCATGACCAAAGCCTGCTCTCGCTGTGCTGTCTCAAACATGGCATCCACGGCATCGACCTCGGACCGGACGAACCCGCATTCAACGAGCGTGATCCGGGACTGGTTTCCGCACACCTCTTCGGCACCACCCGCCGCCGCACCCTCACCGGCAGCCTTTTTCGCCTCGTTGCAAGCCCCTTGCAAGCCACCGAACAACTCCTCCGCAAGAACCTGACTTTCGGCACAAAATACGAATAAATTCCGGTAAGGCGTGGAGGCCTCGCCGAGCCCACCTCACCTTCTTCCGCCGGAGGCTGTTCTTCCTCTTCCCAAGGCACCCCGTTTGACGAAAAGCGCTTGAACCGCCATCCGGCAGGAAAGTGGGAGCGCCCGGCGGTCACGCCCTACCCCCACCAACCTCTGATTTCTTGTCGCTCAAATCCACAGCACTGCACGGACTCAACGCCGTTCATCGTTTTGCGGCGCATCTGCCTTCGGTCGGAAGTTTCCGCCCTCTGCGCGGCACTTTCTCTGCGGTCGATTTATTGCGCGAAGGACGGCTTGAGGGACAGATCCTCATGGAATCCCAAGCGCCCGGAGTCTGCCCGGCCGGCAGCATGACCGAGCGGGCCGGTTTCCAACAGCACGACCACCAGCCCTGGCCGGTCTTCTGGACCCGCGCGGAGAATGCGCGCCTAGTAGGCCGGATGCACCTTTGGCGCGATCCGCAAGACCGGATCTGTTCGGAGGCAGTGTTCCAACACCCGCAGCGCCGCCGCCTTGGCGAGGACCGGCTTCTCGCCCAGTTGATCGTTTCCAAGCCCAAGATCCTTCCCGGAGCGTGGACCAGCATCGCCTCGCCTTGGTGCGACGGCGGAAACTATTTCCATTGGATGGTGGACGGACTGGCCCGCCTCCTCGTCCGCGACTCCATTCCGGAAAAACCTGGCATCCTGATCCCCAGTGCCATTCCCCGCTTCGCGGAGGAAACCTTGGACCTCCTGCACTTGCGGAAGGATTGCCTTGCAACCGACTGCAACTGCATCCGACCGGAACGCTACGATTTCTGCTCACCCACCGCGATGACCGGTGTTTGGAACCCAGCCGGATTCGAATGGTTGAGAACCGCCTTCTCGCACTGCTTCGGCAAGCCTCAATCCGGATCGCCCATCTTCCTGACACGCCGCGGCAGGGCGCGCATCCCGGAAAATCTCGATGCCATTGAAAATGCATTTCATCGCCGTGGCTTTGAGATCGTGGACTGCGGAGCCATTACCGTGCAGCGCCAGATCGAAATCGCCAGCAGCGCCCCCGCCATCGCAGGCCTCCACGGTGCGGCCATGACCAACCTGCTTTGGGCACGTTCCGGGACCCCGGTTCTGGAGATATTCCAGCCAGGATATCTGAACGCCTGCTACGAACAAATCGCCACTGAACGACTGCTACGATACTCATATACCATCGCATCCGGATCGACGATTCCTCGGATACTCTTTGAATGGATTCGAAGCATAAAATTCTGAATACCCTTACACTTAAAGTGCCCCTCAACAGAACCAAGCTCGACTCTCTGACTGGTCTGCGCTTCTACCTCGCAATGTTCGTCTTTTTTCATCACGGCATCGTTCAGGCGCATCTGGAATTGGGCAAGCAGGCCCTGAATCCGAAACTGCTCGATGCACTTCACTACACCTTCAACGGAGCATTTGCGGTGAGCACCTTCTTCGTTCTTAGCGGATTCGTGATGTGGTATTCGTATTCGGAAAGGACATGGACGATCACCGAGTTTCTCGGAAACCGATTCGCCCGACTATTTCCAGTCTATCTTTTGGGGATTCTCATTGTTCTGCTGCGTTGGAACAAACTTGTGGCCGAGTTCTGTGTCACGAATGTTGAGGCGATCAAGCGCTTGGCTCTCTCTACCTTGATGCTCCAATCCTGGGGCTTTGATTGGCGAGCAACCCAGATGTTCAATGGTCCGGGCTGGACACTTAGCGTTGAAATGTTCTTCTATGTGACTTTTCCTCTGCTCTTCTGGATACACAAGAAGAGCGAGCGCTGGTTTCTCGTCACATGTACCAGCATCGTCATACTGACAATCCCCAACTCGATCCTGCGATTTTCTGAAGATCTCCCATTCTGCATACAGCATTGGGGATACTTCTGCCTCGGATTACTGTTGGCAAGGGCATGGCAGGTTGGCCTCAGATTCAACGTGAATACCGTCCCAGTTGCATTGCTCCTAACTTTCGGCTTGAATCTCTCCCGGTTTATCAATGGGAACATCATTTCACTTCTGGTCCCCGCGCTCATCATCGGTTCGTTAGCCACTGCCGACATGAACGAGAGAAGCTCTCCATTGTTTTCAAACAAATGGATCGTCCTCGGCGGAGAGATCAGCTACGCGCTCTATATCCTTCACGCACCCATCCAGACGATCGTCTATTCCATATTCTTCCGCAGTGGCATTTTTCTGCTACATGTTGACAATATCAAACTCAAGATCGCCTATGTTGCAATTTGCCTGATCGCCACCTTATTCGCGTCCTATTTGACATGGCGCTTCATTGAAATTCCCGCAAGAAGGCAAATCGTGAACTGGCTGAAAAGCTCCACAGCATGAGTAGTTCATACCAGCGGAAAGCAACCCTGGTGCTGGCAGCGCTCGTCTTCGCTACCGGCGGTTTTTGGTATTATCTCGAACAGCGCAACGAACGATCTATCGTAAAATCCACAACACCGGCTTCATACGACCCTGCACGTCAGATCAGGTCAATTGACAGGCATGCCCGTCTCAAGGCGATGGCTCTGTCACATCGCCCGCGCATTCTATTGATCGGCGACTCACTGACCGAGCGATGGGAACACGAGGGCAGGAACGTCTGGAACCGGGTGCTGGCACCTCGGGAAGCATTCAATGCGGGAGTTGACAATGACCGAACTGAAAACCTGCTCTGGCGGATCAATGATGGAGCCCTTGAATTCAAATATTCACCTGAAATCTGCATACTCTTGATTGGAATCAATAATCTGGCTGCGGACAGTGACACCCCTCAGGGGGTGACTGAAGGAATCCGATCAGTAGCAACGGCGATACTTTCCCGCTATCCCCATGCCCGTCTAATCATCGTTGGATTGCTTCCCTGTGGTCCGCGCTCTTACGGCATGGCGAGTCGCCGCGCCCGGACAAACCGAAGGCTCGCCGGATTGCACCTTCCGCGAACGGAGTTTCTAGATCTCTCACCCAAATTCATCAATGACAGCGGAGGGATCTACACCCACCTGAGCACGGACTCGATACATCTTTCGGAGGAAGGATATCGGGTTCTGGCTGAATCTTTGGCACCCCATCTTTGAATGCCAGGAGTTGGACGGTATTCGACGCCCATCTTTTTCCTTCACTCGCACCGACCAGCTAAGCTTGCTCCTTCTCCTAGCCATGCAAACCGCCGCCACACTCGTCCACAAGGGAGCGATGGACATCGGCATCCACGCGGTCCGGAGTTTCGCCCGGCATTTCGTGGGAACGTACCGGCTGGAAATCCATACGGACGGATCGCCGGACTCCCGCGACGAGGAACTCCTGCTCAAGGCTGCCGACTGCATGGAGGCTCGCATCGTCCGCCCAGCCGACCGCAGGCCCATTCTCGCCGAGCGGCTCGCCTCCTTCCCGAAGATCCGCGCCCTGCTCGATGGTGTCGGCTACTTCGCCAAAATGGAGCTCCCGATGACCGCCGCAGGGCCTTATTCTTACTTTGATTCCGACATCATCTGGCTGCGGCCGGTTTCCAACCTCAAGCCCACCAAAGCGCCGAGCGCCTTCTCCACCGAATCCTGGTCCTGGTACAACGGCATCGCAAACGATCGCCTCTGGCTCCGGGCGAAAACCCCGCGCCGAGTGAACTCCGGATTCTATCACCTCGGCGAGCCCTTCCCCTTCGAACGCATGGAGGACATGCTGTCCCGCGGCATGTTCGACTCCACGATCCCCTACCACACGGACCAGGAGATCATGGCCTACCTCTTCCGAGACATGGTGATGTATCATCCGGATGACCTCAAACGCAGCCGTGTGGGCGTTCGCTACGATCTGGCGACCGAGACCTGTGCCGCACTCCACTTCCCCGGAGGCATGTGGCGGAGCCATCTGGACCAGATGGCCCCCCTCTATTCCCGACCCGCGACTGCGGAATGCGCCATCCGCTATCAGGATCCTGTGCCCCTCACCCGCGCTGAACTCCTTCGCATGCGGATGTGCGTGGGCCTCTCCGACTCCCCCCTGCTGCGCGGTCCCATCAACCAACTCCGCAAGCTCCGCGGAAGACTCTCCTGACTCCCCGCAACACGCAAATCCCCCACCCCTCCCCCAATGTCGTTCCTGAAGTCCCTCGCCCGAGACATCGCCAATTCGGTCGTCCGCAACGATGCTCTCTGGATCCCGGTCTCCCGCACGCTGGTGCGCGGCAGCCAGTTCCTCTGCGCCATGCGGGATATTCACGAAGTCGAGCAAACCGTTGCAGGCCACCCTCGATTGAGGGACGCCCTGGAGAAACGCCTGATTCTCGCGGGTCCCTTCAAGGGCATGAAATACGGCGACACCGAAGCCCAGTGCAGCGCGCTCTACCCGAAGCTTCTCGGCACCTACGAACACGAACTCGCCGCCGCCATCGACGCGGCGCTCGCCCGCCTGCCGGGCCTGGTCATCGACGTCGGCGCGGCCGATGGTTACTACGCCGTCGGCTTCGCCTTCCACAATCCGGGCACCCGCGTGATCGCCTATGACCAGGACCCGCGCGCCCGGATCGAGCTCTCCAAGCTCGCAAAACTCAACGGCGTCGCCGACCGCGTCGAGATCCGCGGCCGATGCGAACCGTCCGACCTCCGGGACATCCGCGAAAGCTCCGGCCTCATGATCGTGGATTGCGAGGGCTTCGAGGAGTCCATCCTCAGCCCGGAGAACATCGCCCACCTCAGGGGATGGGAATTCATCGTCGAGACCCACGATGGTTTCACACCCGGAGTCACCAAACTTCTGGCCGGACGCTTCGCGGCCACCCACCATGTCGGGATCATCGACACCGTGCATGACTTGGACAAGTTCGATCAAATCCACGTCCCTCTGCTCGAAGGACTGGATCGCCGTTCCGCGGACAAGCTCCTTGGAGAGGGCAGAGAACATGCCTGCCTGCGCTGGCTCGTCTGCCACCCGCTTCCATGACTGATCCAGCTCCTGAACCTATGCACCAGTTCTCAAAGCCCCCCATAGCCCCCTTGATCTCACGCGACTGAATTTTCTTCGCACGCGGGGTCACGACATTGTCCATCAGAATAAACTGCCCGAATGGCTTGATCTCCATATCCAGGACGCTTGAATCCTGAAATCAAACCTATCGGAGTCCCCTCGCGGCGTCGCCCAAAGCGAATCTTCCAAACGCCAATCCGGCATTGGAGTTCGATCACTGAATACCCGAATCCGAAGCCAGGAATCTCCGGCGAACGGCATGTAGGAAAATCCACTACAGGATTCTCCAGCCACACCTGATTGACGGTGTCATGCGTTTGCAGCTTTCCTTACCGGTGCAGATGCCCCTTCAAGAAGCTCCTTCCTCATTCCGGCGCCAAGTCTTCCCATCGCTTTACCGCTCCCTCGCATGCACCGCGAAACGGCTGATCCACCGCATCGCATACCGGCTGACGGACCTCGACCTCCTGTGGGGCCTCATCTCGAAAACTTTCGTCAGAGGCAGCCAGTACCTCTGCTCAGTCCGCAATGAGGTGGATGCCGACCGGATCGTCGATCGCCATCCGGCGCTCCGCGAGGCCCTCGCCGACAGACAGGTTCTTGCTGGCCCCTTCGAAGGACTCGACTACCGCGGCACGAAGGCATTCTGCAGCTCCTTCTATCCGAAACTCCTCGGCACCTACGAACACGAACTTGAGGAATCCATCCGGAAGGCGCTGGACAAACCGTTCGGCCTGATCGTGGATGTAGGAGCCGCCGATGGATACTACGCGGTGGGATTCGCTTTCAAAAAACCACACTCCCGGGTCATCGCCTTCGAGCAGGATCCTCGGGCATGGGCTGAGCTCGCCAACCTCGCGCTCATCAATGGAGTCTCGGATCGTTTCACCATCAAGGGCCGCTGTGACGTCGCCGATCTTCTCGCCCTGCCCTATGATGGCGGCTTGATGATCATGGATTGCGAGGGTTTCGAGGAACACCTCCTGTCTCCGGAGGTCATCTCCCACCTGCGCCACTGGGACTTCTTCGTGGAAACCCACGACGGATTCATAGCCGATATGACGAAACGCCTCAGCGCCCGCTTCGCGGACACCCACTCCGTGCATACGGTCGGGGCGATCCACGATTACAACAAGGCCGATACCTTGAATCATCCCTTGCTGGTGGGACTGCCCCGCCGCCAGCAGGACATCCTGCTCGCCGAAGGCAGGCAACATGCCTGTCTCCGCTGGATGGTATGCCGGTCCATCGCTTGACGGACAGATCCGGTCGGATATCCGCATCAACCGGGTATGAGTGTTTCTTGAAGCGTCTCACCTCGCTATTCTGGCTTGGCTCCTCCACATCCAGTCCGAAAAAACATGACCATGAAACGTCTTGACCTTCTGATTCACCATTTCACCAACACCAATCCATGGTGGTTCATTGGGCTCGGCGCAGCAGTCCGCCTGGTCTTTGTGATCGCCTTCTGCCTGACCACCCGGTGGATCAATTACGCGCCTCTGATCGGTCCTTCCTCCATGGAGACCGGCGTGGACGGCTACATTCAGATCGCCAGAACACTCCTTACAAGCGGAGAGTATGCACTTGAACCGGGAAGTGCGCCCGTGCCGTTTCGTCCCCCGGTCCAACCAGTGCTCATGGCGGCATTCGGAGCTTGGAGTCCCGTTTACTGGTACATTGTTTGGCTTGCTTTCGCGGTCACCCTGGGAACAGCGACGCTTTGGCTCCTGTGGAAATGCGCGCGTCTCGTAGATCTCCCGCCGGCCATGACCCGCCTGCTTATTCTCGCCGTCGCCGTTCATCCCTATTTGGTGTTCGCGACACGGGTTCCTGGCATCCCCCCGGCGATGATCTTCATGACGACTCTTCTGCTTTTCGGCGTTCTCTCCTTCGCCAGAAGCAAAGGAAAACACCCTGTCATAACCGGAGTTTTGTGGGGTGCGGCCGCTCTCACCCACGGCTGCTTTCTTCCCCTGTTTTTCCCGACATTGGTATTCTTGACAATGACGCTCCGTGGTCCCTGGCGGGAAAGACTCAAGAAGTCGTCTCTGATGGCCATGGCGACAATACTCATGATCGCACCTTGGACCCTGCGCAATCGAATCACCTTCAATCAGTGGATTCCCGTGGCAACAGGAGGTGGTCTGCAATACTGGATCGCTGACTACACTTACTTCGGAAACCGCGACGAAGGAGGAGTCTTCAAGCATATCGCTTCGGAGTTCGAAAATCGGCACGGACGGAAACTGCAGATTGTACATGGCGGAATTCTCAATCTTGCCGACGATGCCGAACTTGTCCACGAGGCGAAGGCCCAAATCTTTGCCCAACCCTCCATTCTCGCCAGGAGAGCACTGATAGGCTCTCTTCTTTTCTGGACCACCATGGATGGCGGATTACGGAAGGCTATGATCATCAGCATCATGAGCCTTCCGTTGATCTTACTGGGACTCGGTCTTGGGGTCGCTGTGATTGCGAAAAAGGCTTGGAGCGTCGATTTCGGTCTGGCGGCACTTCTGTTGCTCGAATTCTGGGGTTTGTTCGCACTCGTTCAGGCGGTGGGGCCATATTTCCTGGCAATCACGCCGTGCCTGATGTTTTTGATCGCGTTGAGCCTTGACCTCCTCAATCGTCAAAGAACCCGCTCCTCAGGTCTTCTGGATTCGGCTAAACTTTCGACCTTATGAAAAGAGCACTTATCGGCCACACTGGATTTGTTGGCGGCAACCTACTTCAACAAGGGAACTACGACGCGGTGTACCGTTCCACGGATATCGACTCGATCCGCGGGCGCGAGTTCGACCACATCGTTTGCGCGGGCGTGCAGGCGATGAAGTGGTGGGCTAATCTCCACCCACAAGAGGATCGCGAGGGCATCCAGCGCCTGCTCGATCCCCTCTTCGAGGTCCGCGCGCAGCGGTTCACGCTGATCTCCACCATCGACGTGTATCCCGCTCCGCGAAACGTGGACGAGGACTCGATGATCGAACGGACGGGCCACCACGCTTACGGATTGCACCGCCTTGAGGTCGAGGACTGGATTCGCAATCACTTTCCGGAAGTGCTCATTCTCCGGCTACCGGGCCTCTTCGGCCCCGGCATCAAGAAAAACGTGATCTTCGACATGCTGCACGACAACGACCTGCACAAAGTGCACCCCGGCGGCATCTTCCAGTATTACGACCTCCGCCGCCTCTCGGATGATATTGACCGGGCATGGAAGATGGAAATTTCCCTTCTCAATCTAAGCAGCGCCCCGCTCTCCACATCCGGCATCCGGGACCGCTTTTTCCCCGACAAGGAACTTGGTGCGACCGGTCCCGCACCGGCGGGATACGACATGCGTTCCCGACATGCGTCCGCATGGGGCGGAGCCGACGGCTACCTCTATTCCAAAGAGCGGGTTCTCGCCGATCTCGGCGATTGGCTCGGCAACCAAATGCCTGGTGTCGACATTTGAACCGGGAGGGCCGCTCCGATCTGGCACATTTTCTTTTCTAAAGTTTCCGCCCATGCACATCTCCGTCTCCCACATCGCCTGGCCACCCGAGCAGGAATTAGAAGCCCTCCGCGCACTGCATGAAATGGGTGTCACGCGACTGGAAGTCGCTCCCCTGCGGGCATTCGGAAATCCGATCGAAGCAAACGCCACCCAAGTGGCCGAAAAGGCTGCCTGGTATCGTGATCAAGGTTTCTCCATCGGCTCCTTCCAGGCCCTGCTCTTCGGTTCGGATGGATTGGAACTGTTCGGCACCACCCCTTCGAGGCAGCGCATGAAGGAGTTCCTAATCGCTGTCGGTCGTGTGGCGGGCTGGGCAGGCGCAGGACCGCTCGTCTTCGGCTCGCCGAAGAACCGTCTGAAGCGTGACTTGTCCCAAGCCGAAGCCCACCGCCGCGCCGCGGATTTCTTCCGCGAAGTCGGAGACACCTGCGCGGAGGTCGGATCCTGCATTGTAATGGAAGCCAATCCGCCCGCCTACGGAGCAGACTTCTGCACCACGCTTGCGGAAACGGCATGTCTCGTTGCGGCGGTGAACTCCCCCGGCTTCGGTCTGCATGTGGATGCCGGCGGCATGGCGCTAGGCGGCGATGATTTCGAGGCCGTTCTCCGCCAGTGCGCAGGCATGCTCCGCCATGTCCACGCCAGCCAGCCGAATCTCGTCTCCTTGTTTGACCCCGATCCCATCCACCAACGCCTCGCGAAGGTTCTGCATGAAATCGGCTACAACGGCTGCATCGCCATTGAAATGCGGGCGCAGCCGGAGGGTTTAGAGGCGGTTAGGCAGGCCCTTGATGCGGTGAAAGCCATCTACAACCAGTAGGGCGTCGCGGCCCTGCCGCGCCCGCTTGTTTGCCTTCACTGTGTTGCGGCCCAAGATCCATCCATTTCATGAAGAGTCCCTAAGCCGCCTATCGGCGGACAAGTCGGACGAGCGAGGCCGCTCGTCCCTACCTTTGTTCCACAAACCGCATTCCATGCGTCCCATCCTCATCGTCGGCGGAGGTTTCTTCGGCTGCTCGCTCGCCATGATGCTTCATCGACGGGGTCTGCGGCCGATTGTGGTGGAAGAGGCCGACGAGATGCTCACCCAGGCTTCGCGCGTCAATCAGGCACGCGTTCACGGCGGCTATCATTATCCGCGCAGCCTGATGACGGCCTATCGTTCGCGCCAGAACTACGAACGCTTCCGCAGCCACTACCGCGACGCCATCGCCGACCGCTTTACCAAGATCTACGCCGTCGGCCGCCTGTTCTCGAAGGTCACTGCCAACCAATTCGAGACCTTCATGAGCCGCGTCGGGGCACCGTTGCGGGAGCCCCCGGAAACCATCAACCGGTTGTTCAATCCCGCGCTCACCGAGCGAGTCTGGATCGCAGAGGAATGCGCCTTCGACTACTCCGTCCTGCGCGACACGCTGCGCCGCGAACTGGATGCGGCTGGCATCGAGGTTCGACTTCGCACCACGGTTCTAAGGGTGGAGAAACACCCGGGACGCACAGTGGCCGTGCTGTCAGACGGATGCGAGATCGAATGCGACATGGTGTTCAACGCCACCTACGCCGGTCTCAACCGACTCACCACCGCCTCGGGCCTGGCCGTGATTCCGCTCAAACACGAGATCACCGAAATGGCATTGGTGGAACTCCCGCCCGAGCTTGAGGGCCTGTCCGTCACCATGATGTGCGGCCCCTTTTTCTCCTTCATGCCCTTTCCCGCGCTCGGTCTCACCACCCTCAGCCATGTGCGCTACACGCCCCACGCCCATTGGTTCGAGAACGACTCCGCGGAGATCCACAATTCCTACGAACGCTTCGCCACCTATCCCAAAAACTCCCATTTCGAACTTATGCGCGCCGACGCCTCGCGCTACATTCCCGTGCTCCGCAACTGTGTCCAGCGTGACTCGCTGTGGACCGTGAAAACGCTCCTACCTCTCAGTGAAATGGATGACGGCAGACCCATCCTCTTCCACCGCGACCCCACTATGCCAAACATCATCCACGTCATGGGCGGCAAGATTGACAACATCTTCGACGTCGAGGACGAGGTGGACCAATTGTTGGGCGTTGCCATCCGAAGGTAGGGCTGACTCGCCGTGGTCGGCCCACTTCTCCGCCGAATGGCGGCTGAAGGCCTCTGGTGAAAGGAAACGCCCTTGATCCGCCCTGCCGACGGAAACCACGGACGACCGAGCCCCCGTCCGTGCCGTTTTACGAATCCGCTACGGCTGCAATTTTTTTTCCCAAGCACGCGTTCAACTTCCAACATCCAACTTCCAACTCTTCCATCCCCATGGACCCCAACACCGTCATCAGCATCGTCGTCGCCTTGGAACAGGATGGCCCGTTGGTCAAGGAACTGGTCTCGGAAATCGACCGCGTCGTTGGCGCAAGCCATCGTTTTTTCGAGATCATCCTGGTGGACGATGCCTCCTCCGACGACACCCCAACCATTGTTCGCGAAGTCCTCGGCAGTGTGAAACGCGTGCGCTACCTCCGACTCTCACGCCCTTTCGGCCGCGATATCGCGTTGTCCGCCGGCATCGAGTCCGCCATCGGCGATTTCGTCGTCACATTGGACCCACGCACCGACCCCGTGGAGGCCATTCCGGAGATGATCGAAGTCTGCCGCAGGAGCGGCGGCATCGTCCATGGCATGGCCGAAAACCCGGCGGAACGCCCGTTTCTCCGCGAGCGCATCGGCTGGATGTTCCGCGCCTATTGCCGCAGGCACATCGGCGTGGACATCCAGCGCGGTGTCTCAGATTTCAGGGTCATGAGCCGGCAGGCCGTCAACGCCCTGCTTCAGATCCGGGAACAAAGCCGCTATCTGCGCGTGCTAACGCTCACATTGGGAGACAGGCACTGGTTTTTCAATTACAGGATGCGCGGATCCGCGCTCGGCCCGCGTCCGTCTTCTTGGCACGCCGAGGTTTCCACTGCGATCGACCTGTTGGCCGCCAATACCCGCCATCCGCTGCGCGTCGTGACCGTGGCCGGCCTTCTCGGGGCCTGCCTCAATCTCCTCTACGCCTGCTACGTGGTGGCCATTTACCTCACCAAACCAACCGTGGCGGAAGGCTGGACCACCCTCTCCCTCCAACTCAGCGGCATGTTCTTCTTCGTCTGCCTGATCCTCGCCGTGCTCAGCGAATACGTCGGCACGATCCTCGGCGAAGTCCGCAGCCGCCCGCTCTATTTCATCTCCCAGGAGTCCAACAGCTCGGTGTTGCTCGAAGACACGGTGCAGTCCAGCATTGTTAGTCAATCGACCTCCAATGGAGACATTCGGCATTGACCCCTTCGAAGCCATATCGAAATACGAACCGATGAGCCTTCGAAACGCCACCGCAACCGCCGCCCTAATTGCCGTGCTATTCACGGCGATTATTTGGCGGTTGGAGGAAATTCGCGTTCTATGCACCCCGCCGATCAATGGAACCTTCCAGCTATACAATCCTCTCTCAAGAATTGCCAACGGCGAATGGCTCGGAGGAGACCTTGTGTTCTTCCACGGTTATGGTACCTTGCTTGCGCATTATCCGGTCTTCAAGCTCTTCGGCGGCGACATTTCCGCATGCTTGGTATCAAAGCGCCTGTGCTCCGTAATCGCCTATCTAATGGTAATCTGTGCCTGTACGAAGGCATGGAGAATCCCGTGGCAATGGGCCGCCATCTGGACACTGTTCCACGTGTGCGCTGAAGTATTCCTCCTGAATCATTCGTTACTCCTTCCCGGGACAAGCCTGATGGGCGTGCGCACAGCCCTTCCGGTCTCGGCTTTGCCGATCTGCATCATACTGTTTCGGAGGTTCCGTCTTTGGACGAATCCCTGGGTTTTCCACGCCACGGTAGGTTTGATGCTCGGCATCTCGCTTTTCATATCAACCGAGCAAGGAATGGCAAGTCTTGCCGCGACTGGCATGGTGCTCCTAGTGGCACCGCTCACAGAATCAACCACGTTTACCAAACGAGTGGCCTATCCTTCCATCGTCGGGGTCACAGCCATTGCATCCTACGTGGCATTACTCCGCGCAATCATCGGCCCGGACTGGTTCGAGGCCGCGAAATTCATGCTTGTGGAGATTCCTGCGAACCAATTCTGGTACTTCGGTGGTCCGCCGAATGCTGTGCCGGGCTCGATCTCTGATTTATCTCGGCACGCGGACGTCTTCGCAGGAATCGCCTGCACCCTCATCGCCGTCCTATGTGAGTCAGTCTGGTTGCGCAACCGGCGGAATCAGCCCGATGATCGCCTTGTCTCAACTTCCGTGATCGTGCTGCTGGTTTCCGGGTTGATTTCCCAAGCAGGTCATCTTGCCGCATACTCCAGCTACCATTCAATCCTCGCCAGAAACCTTGGCCTCCTCGGAATGCTGTGGGGTTTGAGATTCACTCTATGGTTACCGAAATTGCGGCGAATCCCGAACGTGAGGTCAAAATTGCTTCCCGTCCTCCTACCTTGCCTTACAGCCTGCGCCGGTGCCATGATTCTTTATCAAAAGAAAGACGCAACCAAGACCATGGAAAGCGGCCAGTTCCATGGTCAGCTTCCACTATCACCCGAGTATGCAGAGGAACTCCGAATCTGGAGATCGTTGGGATTACCATACACCAAGGTTGCCTCCACTTACACTTCACTGATCGAGGACGTCACCCAAAAGCGATTCGGAGGACCAGATTATATCATCCATGCCCTCGGACCGATGCGCCAACGCCACATGGACAACATCAGAAGTTTCGATCCAGACTTTTTTCTGACGTTGAATCCGGAGTTCACGAGCTACGAGGACTGGGTCCAACTTCGCCATTGGGACCTCTACCTTGAGGTCATCCGCGGTTACGAACCTGTGGCCGAGTCACCCTACCATGTGTTCTGGAAGAGGGCAAAGCCCGTCAGACAAGCACAGGGTCTCAAACTTGATATTGTACCCACTGCAGGTGGCTGGATCTCATCTCCCAATCCGGGTCCTCCTGGAGTGTTTACCGTTTCGGTTTCATACCATGTAACGAACACGTGGGACCAAGTTCCCGTTCTGGGCAAATTGCCAAGGTTTCTTGTGAAACGCAGCGCAGTCAATCCCCACGGAGTTGCCATGGTGTGCGGCAATGCGGTGTCACTCCCCCCCCAAGAGTCCTTCTGGCAATTCCCGATTCTGCTCAATACGGGTGAACTCGCCTCATTGGAGTGCTTAACAGCCCTCAATATTACCGGTGCCAAACTCGAACTTGGCAAGGCTTCGATGGTTCTTGCAAGTGATTCGCCTTTGAAAATCAGAGCACTGGTAGCGGACGGAAAAAAGTAGGCCCCAAGAACAATGGTCAACGATGTACACAAATCCATATCAACCTTGAGAATGCCAACCGAGATCAACGAAACTCAGTCCCGCACCCCCGCTTACCGCATCGACTGGCAGCGCCCTCGCACTCACCGCTGGGCCGTGTGCGCGTTCGTCATCAATGAGGGCGAGAAAATCCGCAAACAAGTCCGCGCAATGGCTCGTTTCACCGACCGCATCGATGTCATCGTGGCGGACGGCGGCAGCACGGACGGCTCGCTCACTCCGAAACTCATGAAGGAGAACCACGCCACCGCGCTGCTTGTGAAAACCGGCCCCGGCAAACTCAGCGCTCAGATGCGCATGGCCTTCGATCATTGCCTCCGCGAAGGCTACGACGGTGTCGTCGTCATCGACGGCAACGGCAAGGATGGTCTCGATGCGATTCCGTCCTTCATCGAGGCACTCGAAGACGGCTGGGACCATGTGCAGGGTTCGCGCTTCATCCCCGGCGGCCATCATGAGAATACGCCGCTCTCGCGCTATCTCGCGGTGAATCTCCTTCACGCCCCGATGGTTTCACTGGCCTCCGGCTTCCGCTACACCGACACTACCAACGGCTTCCGCGCCTATAGCCGGCGATTGCTGGCGGATCCGGATATCGACATCTTCCGCCCCTGCTTCGACAGCTACCAACTCCACTATCACCTCGCCATCGAGGCGGCACTGTGCGGTTTCCGCGTCAAGGAGCTTCCAGTCTCCCGCGTCTACCCCGCAAGCGGTAAGACTCCCACGAAAATCAAGGGCTTCGGCGGACTGTTCGCCGTTCTGGAGCAGTTGTTCGATGTCTGCCGGGGAAAATATCGCAGCGGCAGAAATCATGGAGAATAAGAGTTAGTCCTGACCAAGCCCCGGACGAGGCACGGGCGATATTCCCGGTATGGCTGGCCAGCATTCCCATCTTCCGGTGGAGGTCGTTCTTTCGCTTCCGAAGGTCATCACGATTCACGATCAACCCTTACGCCGCCGTCCGGCAATGACAGGTGGCGCTGCCTGAGGTCCGTGAGGCGTCTCCGAATCAGCCATCAATCCATCCTTCTTCCTCTTCTCGTTCTCATCGACTCTCACAGCGCGGACACTACATGGCATCTCCTTGGCGGCCTTCGCTGCGTTTCATTGTCCCGCATACATATCTCGCGCCGGTGGCGACACGTGGGCCAAAACGGCGAAAGACGGAGCCGTTTTGGACAAAACTGCTGAAGGCTTGTAGGCAGTTTGGACAGAGGCGAATGCGACGTGCCCTAGGAGCGAGGGCAGTGGGGCGGCTCCGAGTCAATAACGCAGTGACATGCCCAGCAGGGGTGAGCGAACGATGCGGGGCCTTTAATCAAACCGCGGCGGGTCAGCCCTACCTTTAACGGTAGGGCTGAGCGGCCTGGCCCCGCCCACTTCACCCCCGAAGGTGAGCTGTAGGAGAAAGGCGAATGGGGAGCGCTTTTCTTTTTCGTTTCATGGGCTTCTCATTCGCGCCGCCCATCCGGGCGGATAAGTCGGCGCGGCGGATCCATCCTACCTTTTTCACACCGCCATCCCGACGATTTTCAATCCTTGACCCATGAGCCCATCTGAGCACATTTGAGCCATGAAAGAGAGTTCCATTTTGTTAAGAGCCCGTGTTCCCGAGCAACGATATCGCAACGCGGAACGGATTTTGGATCGTTTGGGTATGAATCCAGGCGACGCTGTCAATCTGCTCCTGGCACAAATCGAGTTGCGTCAGGGGCTGCCATTTGAAGTGTCTCTGGCTCACGGAAGACTGCTCTCCCCGGACCAGCAGGCGCAAGCGTGGACGGAGGCGCTGGGTGAATACTGATCCCTCGGCCGGTGATGTCTGGTTTGCAGACCTTGGCATGTCGGCAAAAAGCCGGCCCGTATTGGTCTTCGCTTACCCTGGACGCGACGATGCACGCGCCCTCGTGATCGTCGCTCCCCTCACTTCCCAAATTCGGGGAATGCGGGGAGAAGTGGAAATCGGCAAACCTCGATGGCTTCCCAAGCGATCCGCCGTGAACATCCAATGTCTCGCCAGTTTCGACCAACATGCCTTGAACCGCAAAATGGGTCGCCTGGATGCCGAGGCCATGGAAAAGGTCAAAACCGCGCTCCGCGAGCTCTTGGGCCTTTGACAGGTCGTCGACAAGGCTGCCACACCCTCCAATTTCGACCGGTAGGGCTGCCCGGCCTCGCCCCGCCCATTTCACCCCCGAGGGTGAGCTGAAGGAGAGAGGTGAATGGGAAGCGCTTTTCTTTCTCGATTCATGCGCCTCTCATTCGCACCGCCCATCCGGGCGGATAAGTCGGCGCGGCGGGTCCGCCGAGCCCTACCTTTATTCGCCCCGCCATCCGGCGGACAAGTGGGCGCGGCGAGGCCACCACGCCCTACCGTTCACAAAGGTAGGGCTGACCGGCCCCGGTTGGCCGTGACTTTCGCCGATAAGCGACCCAAGGCTGCACCATCCACAAGCGAATCCGCCCTGGTCGCTAGCGGCGGGGATTCTTGTTTGCCCGGGTCCGTGCATGTGGTATCTGGTTTCCCGTGAAGGACATCCCCGGTATTTCGCCCGAGTGGCTCGATTGGTATTCCCTGACTCCACAGGAGCGATGGCGGGAATCCGCACGCATGTGGGCAACCTTCCTCGCACTAGGAGGCTCTCTTGAACCCGAACCCGACACTGACAGTCCTTTCTTCGATACGCCGTCATGGCGTTCGCTGCCTGCTCATGGGAGGTCAGGCCTGCGTGTTCTACGGAGCAGCGGAATTTAGCCGTGACGTGGATTTCGCCATCCTCTCCGAACCGGAGAATCTCAAACGGTTGCAAAGCGCCCTTGACGAACTCGAGGCTCAGGTCATTGCCGTCCCGTCATTTGAGGAATCGTATCTCCGCCTCGGATTGGCCGTGCATTTCCGCTGCCAGGCAGCCGGAATCGACGGAATGCGGGTGGGCTTGATGACAAAAATGCGTGGAGTGGACCCGTTCCCGGCCTTGTGGGATCGCCGCACGGTCATCGCGATGGATGAAATCGTGGCCGACCTCTTGTCCCTGCCCGACCTCGTCAAAGCGAAAAAAACGCAACGCTCCAAAGACCGGCCCATGATCCAGCGTCTGATCGAAGCCAATTGGTTTCAACATCGTGCCGAGCCCACCCCGGCACGCATCAATTTCTGGCTGCGGGAATGCCGCACGGCGGAAATCCTGATGGAGTTGGCGGAGGTTTTCCCCGCTGAGACCGCCACCCTGCAAACTTCCCGTCCGCTCCTTGGAGCAGTGCTCCGGCAAGACAACGAGTCCATTGAGAGAGGCCTTGAAGAAGAGCGCCTGATCGAAGTTGCCGCGGACAAGGCCTATTGGGCACCACTCCGCCTGGAACTCGAACGGCTGAGACGCATGCGTCAGGACCCGTAGGCTGGTCGAAGGTAAGGCTGCTCGGTCCCGGTCGGCCGTGACTTTCGCCGATAGGCGACCCAAGGACTCCCCATTTCATGAAACGCCCTTGAACCGCCATCCGGCGGACAAGTGGGCGCGGCGAGGCCGGAGGTCAATGTTGAATGTTGAATAGTGGAAGAAGCGGCATTCAGACATCGCTTCCGCTCTTGCATTCAAAATCCAAAATTTAAAATTCAAAATTAGCGCATCGTGCTTTTCAATTCGTGGTCATTTCTCGTGCTCCTCGCCGTCACCTTCGCGCTATATTACGCGCCGTGGTCGCGGGGAAGGCATGGCAAGGCTTGGCAGGTCACACTGGCTCTCGCGGCAAGCGTGGTGTTTTATGGCTGGGAAGACCCGAAACTGATCGGCCTGCTGGCGATTTCCTGCGTCGGCAACAGCATCGCCACCGGGAGGATCATCCTGCACAAGGTGGCGGGCGATGAAGTCCGTGTGAAACAGTGGACCCGCCGCGCGGTGGTCATGAACCTGGCGCTGCTCGGAATTTTCAAATACGCCGGATTCCTTGCCAATCTCCTCCCCGAAACACCGATCACCGAATCACTGAAGTGCTGGGCCACTGGCATCCCTTTGCCCATCGGGATCTCGTTCTACACCTTCCACGGCATCAGCATGATCGTGGACGTCGCCCGCGGCGAGGTGACGCGCGAGGGCGATGCGCTGGTGTCCGGGGGATCCAGAAGCGGTCGCTTCGCCAAGGGAATCCGCGACATCGGATTCTATCTGCTGTTCTTCCCGCAACTCGTCGCAGGCCCCATCGTCAAGGCCAAGGAGTTCTGGCCGCAGATCGCGGCCAAGCGGATCGAGGACATTCCTTGGAAAGGAGTCGTCCGCGCCTTGATCACCGGCTATTTCCTCAAAATCTTCGTGGCGGACAACCTGTCCGAGCAGACGGTCTTCCTCACCCAGTCGCCGGAGAATCTCTCTGGAGGAAGTCCCTTGAATCTCGTCCCCCTGCTCTACTGCTATACGCTCCAGATTTTCGCCGACTTCGCGGGTTACTCCCTGATAGCCATCGGCCTCGCGGCGATGTTCGGCTACCGCTTCCCGGTCAACTTCAACTTCCCCTATCTTTCCACCAGCATCACCGAGTTCTGGAAACGCTGGCACATGTCGCTTTCCGGCTGGCTGCGGGATTACCTCTACATCCCGCTGGGCGGCAACCGCAAGGGCCCGGCGCGGACCTATGTGAACCTCTTCCTCGTCATGTTCCTCGGCGGACTCTGGCACGGCGCGGAGTGGAAGTTCGCGTTGTGGGGGAGTTTGCATGGCCTTGCGCTCGCCGCGGAGCGCCTCGGCAAGTCGAAATTTTGGATTTTGAATGCACCGCGAGCCAAAGCGAGCATGGGAAACCCGCGGAGCACTGATCGGCATGACATCGCACAGCGAGGCAATTTTGAATTTTGGATGAAAGAGCCAAAGGACGGCGCAGGAGATGCTTCTTCCTCTTCCCAATTCAACATGCAACATCCAACATTCAACATTGCCGTCACCGTCGTGAAATGGGTATTCACATTTCACGTCGTGACGGCCTTGTGGCTTACGTTTCTCATGCCGGACATGGCGAGCATCGTGGCCTTTTTCAAAGGGGTGTTCAGCGGCAAGACCGGCTTTTCCGGACCGCCGATCTTCTCACTGATGTTCTACGGTTCGGCCGTGATGCTCTACCACGCCTGGGGCTGGCTGAAGGAACACCGCGGGCATCTCGCCAGTCATCTCGCGCGCTCCCCGCTGGAGCCGGTGTTGCACGGGGTGATGCTGTTCCTGATCGCGACAAATCCTGGCGCGCCGAGAGGGTTCATCTATTTTCAATTTTGAATGTTGAATGTTGGATTTGAATGAAAGAGGAAAACGTCATTCTTGAGAAGTCCTGTGCGTTTGCTTTGGAGATCATGAGTCTCGCAAAAGCGATACGTGAACAGCGGGAGTATGATCTCGCTTCCCAGTTGTGGAGATCGGGCACCAGCATCGGGTCGAACGTTGAAGAGGCGCAAGCCGCCCAGAGTCGAGCGGGCTTCCGCTCGAAGATGTCCATCGCTGCCAAGGAAGCCCGTGAAACCCATTACTGGCTGCGCCTGACTCGCGATGGAAACGTAATCGATTCCGTCACAGTGACGCCACTCATTGATGAGATCCAAGCCATCAAGCGCATTCTGACCAGTATCGTCAAAAGTTCCGGCAACTGACCCGCGCACAGCTCTCTTCCATTCAAAATCCAAAATCCATAATCCAAAATTACCCCGCCTGTGCGCTACACCCTCACTCTCACCTTCACCCTCGGGCTGTGCTTCGCGGCGCAATCGCTCGCACTCCACCTCAGCGGGGGAAGAACCGCCAAGAGCGAATCCAACTTCTTCTCCTCCATCGGACGGATCCAGGCGGGGGCGCGGGGGAAGGCGGAGGTGATGGTCCTCGGCTCGTCGATCACGGGTCGGCTGCCGGACCGCGCGCAGGGATTTCCCGGCGTCGCGAACATGGGCTGTGACGGCGGCAGCGCGGTGGACGCGTTGCGGGCCATGGACGCGGGCATCCTGCCGACTGCACCGAAGCTCATCATCGAGGCGAACACGCTGCAATTGGCTCTTGATCCCAGGCCCACCGAGGTCGGCATGGCCATGCGCCGTCCATGGTTCCAGGTGGGGCAGAGGATTCCCAATCTGGCGGCCTACGCGCGCCCGGCGGCGTTTTTCTATAGCAAGCTCTTGGCCCGGCGGATCGGAGGCTTCGATTCAGGGGAGGGCTATGCGGACCTTGGCGTGACCAGCCGACCCGCCCGGATCACGAATCCGGTGTCCGCCACGCCCACCGAGAGGGAGAACGAACGGATCGACGAGATCTCCTCGATTCTCAGCCGACTGCGTTCGAAGGGCAGCGAGGCGGTGCTCGTGTGGCTGCCTCCGGCCCGGGGCGATGGCTCGCCCCCGCCCCCATGGATTCTGGAAATGGCGAGACGGAGCGGCGTTCCCTACTGGGATCTCGGACAGGAAGCACTTCCCGGAACCGTCACCCTCACCGACGGCGTCCACATGGCGGCTCCCAGCGCGGCACGGACGATGACATCCCTGATAAAGGCCATGGATCGCTAGAAACCGACCTTGGTTATACACTGCATTGTAACAATCGAGAAACCTGAGGACGTCTCAGCGAACCAAAATCAAGCATTCAAAAAACACCATTTCAAACAATTACCATAATGCTTTCCCACTGCATCATCATCTTCTATAAGTTATGGCATGGCCGTCTGGGGCTCAAAGGAGCCGGACGCCTGATCAACATTTTTTCCCCCATGTTGGTGGGTCTTCAGAGGTACCCGTTTCGTCTTCCAAATGGCAACGTCATCGACCTGGATTTCAGGGAACAATCCGCGTTCTTCTGGCTGAACGCCATGCTGGGTGACAAACATCAGGAAGATCCCTTGATCCGGGCCATATGCCGCGTTTTCCGAGACGGCCAGGTGTTCTGGGACGTGGGCGCGAATGCCGGGATCCTGAGCCATGAAATCTCGAGACGGGTTTCCGCTCGTGAACATCACTATTTCGAGCCGAATCCGAAAGTATTCCCATGGGTGTCTGCGGCTCTCGCTCACCTGAAGCATTCAACCGGTCACCAGTTGGCTCTCTCAAATGACAGAGGCACTGCGACTTTTTATGTCCCTAGAAAGGGCAGTGCCTATGGCTCTCTTGAGCACGCAGGGGATGCTTGCGAAATCAAGGTCGTCAAGACTACAGGTGACTCTTTGGTGTTCGGGGAAGGCATGCTTCCTCCCGACATCATCAAGATTGATACCGAAGGTCACGAAGTCGACGTTTTGTGCGGCATGAAGCAACTCATCTCGACCTACCGACCCATCATTTTCTTCGAACACATCGGCATCTCTGACGATCAAGTCCACTCGTTGATTCCACCTGGCTACCTTCTTCAAACCGTCTCGGATCTTGACGGCACCTTGACCGAATCATTTTGCCGCTCGGCGGGCCATAATTCGGTCCTGATTCCATCCCTCATCGTTACATGAGACATGCCCGCTATTCCGCACGCATGACCGCACGATCGCAGCGAAGACCATGAGAAGCTTTGGTAATCCGTTCCGGCAGGGGCGCGTTTTGCCTTCATTTCATTCCTGCCATGCCAAATGCGCTGCGCGATCAAGCAAAGCCGCTGACAGCAGCCACGGCATTCGCATGCGGCCCACTTGCGCGGCCACGGCCGCACCGGTGCAGCCGGTTCATCTCTTCCTCGTCCCACGCCGATGGCGAATAATCGGACGGCTGCGTAAAGCCGTCCCTACCGTTCCCTATGGTAGGGGAGCGTTTACGCACGCGACCCACTTCCGCGGCCAAGGGCCGCCCGGTGAAGCCGGATCTCATCTCTTCTTCATCTCGCGCCGGTGGCGACAAGTCGGACGGCTATGAATGCCCAGAGAGCGTTAGCGACTCGGAATCACCCGCGCGGCGCATCCCGCATGGCCGTAGGCAAAAGCCGTCCCAACCTTGGGTAAGCGTTTCCTATCACTTTCGACTTCACTCTTCATCAAACTTATTTTTCTCTCGGGTAGGCGGCCTCGGAGAGACCGCGTCACCGGTTCGTCTTCTCCAGCCCCCACCGTCCCATGAAGCCCGCCGCAATCCTTCTTCTGTTCCTGTTCTCCGTTCCTCTTTCGGCACAATCGATCACCTTTCTCAACGGCCAGCAGGTGGTCCCGCTTCTCGGCAATGCCTTGAGGGTCGAGTTCCAGACGGAGGCGGGGAAGTTTTATCAAATCGAGAGTTCGCAGGATCTCGCAACATGGAACAAGGAAGGATACGCGTTCCAGGGATTGGGCGGGCGGATGTCCGCCGTGTTGTCGAACCACAATGCTTCCAGCTTGTTCTACCGGGTACGAAACGACGCCGTCCCCTCGGAAGCCGCGCCAATCAATCCCTATGGTCCTGCATCGGCAATTGGAATCGAGGGACCCCAGGGCGTTCCGGGGCCGGTCGGCCCGCAGGGACCGCCCGGTCCGAAGGGTGACCTCGGCCCACGAGGCCCACAGGGCCCGGCCGGCCCTCCAGCGGGAGTTTCAACCGCCACAGGCGATCTTGGCATCGACTATTACGACGACTTCACGACCAAGCCCGAAGGCACGGTGCTTGAGAAAGGTTACCAAGCCGACCATGGCAGTCCTTACGAACTGCGTCTGGCTGCCGGCGCCACTCCCACCGTTTCCGGCGGAGCCCTGAGTTCTCCCACTCCGGGAGTCTGGTACCTCGGCCAGGAATTGAGGAATCCCGTGCGCACCTTCGGTGCCCAGGTTCGTTTCGACCCCCAGAATGCGACCGGCGGGTATGACCAAGGTGTCTTCCTCATCATGCCGGAGAACATCTGGCTCGACAAGTTGATCCACGTCCGCTTCTCCCGGATCGGCTTGGGGGTGGAGGTCTCGGCCGGAGGGGGGACCAATGGTTTCGTCTCACTGTTTCATGTCAACCACGCCAATTACGGCGGAGGAGGCAACGGTCTGGCACAGTTCGACCGGGTTCAGACGATCTCAGGAACCATCATCGACGATTCCCTCTGGCTGACCTGGCTCGGGCGGACCTACACGATCAGGGATCCACGGATCGCGGAAGCCAACGGCAAATGGATCTTCTTCGAACAATATGCTCCCAACAGCGATGCCGGGGACTATTTGAGGTGGCTCCGCGTGTGGGCGAACTCTCCGGACATCTCCACCATGCCGGGTGTGGGGGTCGGAGCCCACTCCGGATCGGACACCTCGCTCGTCGAGGCGTTCGGCCAGGGACAGTTCGAGCGGAAGCTTCTGGTGGGATCCGCCAATCCGGACTATCTCACCAACAACAGCCACAGCCTGGTGGTCCGTGGAAGCAGCGAGTTCCAACGGCTGCGCGCCAACGCGAACGCGGGAATGACCACGGTGGTGGGGGGCACGACACGGGTCATCGCAACGCCCGTTGGCAATACCGCGGGTTCCGAACCCACCTACCTCGCTGACACGCTTTTATGGGGCGGCTCGCTCACCGCGCCCGGTGATCGCTGGGAAGGCAAATACCTGGGAACCTTCGCCGCCAACGGCAACCCGAAGCGCGTGGTCTTCGAAGTCGCGGGAAGCCCCTGGTTCGACAGTGGGAACCTTCCGATCAGCGGCGAATCATGGGAATTGTCCGCCACGATCTATCGAACCGCCACCCACTCTCACAATGGCTTTTTCAAATTGGTGACTCCAAGCAAGACATTGACCAAGAGCATCGCGGCAAACTTCGGGTCTGGCGTGGTCATTGGAGTCGGAGTGAAAGGCGCGGGCCCCGGAGCGAACGATGTGATCCTGAACTACGGACACGAATCGTATTTCCCTGCACCCTAGAAGAAGGGTAGGAATCCACTTCCGCGGCCTAGGGCCGCCCGGCGGAGCCGGTTCATTTCCTCCTCAGCCTGATTGCAAGTCCGCATCAAGGTGATATTCTTCACCCATGAAATCTCTTTTTTGAACACCGAGCCCCAAAAATCCGCCTTGAATGGCTTCGCCTTGGAACTCAGAAACCTATGGCCCGAAATCCAAAAATACAACGTCACACGCCTGTGGGTTTTCGGATCTCATGCGCGCGGCGATTCCCGGCCGGGCAGCGACCTTGATCTATTGGTCGATTTCGCCTCGCCACCAGGATTCGACAATTTCATGGGATTGAAGATCGAACTCGAAGACCGCCTCGGAACCAAGGTCGATTTATTGTCCCTGAGTGCTTGCAAACCCCGTTTCCTGCAAGCCATCCAACCCGATCTACTGCATGTCGCGTGATCCATACCTCCGACTTGAAGACATCATCGAGGCTTGTGATCGATTGCAGTCTCACATCGAGGGTCTGGATTTTTCCGAGTTTGAGGAGGATGCTAAAACACAGGACGCGGTCATCCGGGTGTTCGAAATCATTGGCGAGGCGGTCAAATCATTGCCATCTGAGTGGACCGCGAAGGAGCCCGATATCCCGTGGCGCCAAATTGCGGGATTCCGTGATGTGCTGGCCCATGCCTATTTCGCGGTGAACTCGAGCGTGGTATAGACTGCTGCTGTCGAAAAAACACCTTTGCTCAGGGCGGCGTGCCTGCTCAAATGAGCTCAGCCGGATCATTTCCTCCACATCTCGCGCCGATGGCGACAAGTCGGACGGCTATGAATGCTCCGAGAGCGTTAGCGACTCGGAAAAACCCGCGCAGCGCATCCCGCATGGCCGTAGGCAAAAGCCGTCCCTACCGTTCTCTCCCATGTCCTGGAAATTCGATTACCTCATCGTCGGGGCCGGTTTCGCCGGCCTCACCGCGGCGGAGCGTCTTTGCACGAAATTCGGAAAACGCTGCCTTGTGGTCGAGAAACGCGACCACCTCGGCGGCAACGCCTACGACCGCTATGACGACCACGGCGTATTGGTCCACCACTATGGTCCCCACTACTTCCGCACCAATTCGCCACGCATCCGGGACTACCTTTCGCAATTCACCGAGTGGCATCCGGTGGATTACACCATCCTCTCCCACACCGGCGGCCGTTACTGGAAGTTCCCCATCAACCTCAACACCTTCGAGCAACTCATCGGGCACCCCTCGACGAGCGCGGAGATGGAGGCATGGCTTGCGGAACACCGCGTGCCGATCGAAAACCCCGCCAACTCCGAGGAGGTCATCCTTTCCCAAGTGGGTTGGGAACTGTATGAGAAATTCTTCAAGGGCTACACGCTCAAGCAATGGAAGCGCCATCCAAAGGAGCTCGACGCCTCGGTCTGCGGCCGCATCCCGATCCGCACCAACCGCGACGACAGCTATCTTCGTGAGGAATTCCAAGCGCTTCCAAAGGCCGGTTACACCCGGATGTTCGAGAGAATGGTCGATGCCTGCGGCGACAAGCTGCGCATACTGCTCCACACCGATTATCGCGAGATTCTGCCCCACGTGGAATTCGGCCACATGATCTACACCGGCCCCGTGGACGAATACTTCGATCACCGCTTCGGTCCCCTGCCCTACCGCTCTCTGCTTTTCGAGAATGAATCCTTCACACCGGATCAACTCATCGAACGTGAAGCGATTTCCGGCAAGCGGGGCTTCTGGCAGCCCGCCATGCAGGTGAACTATCCCAACGAGGAGGAATTCACCCGCATCGTGGAGGTGAAACACGCCACCGGACAGCTCTGCGAGAACACCACCATCGTCCGCGAATATCCCGACGACTTCGGTCCGGGAAAGGAGGCCTACTATCCCGTGCCCGCTCCCGACGCCGCCGCGCTGTATCAAAAATACAGGGAACTCGCCGACGCCGAGGCCGGCGTCTCTTTCATCGGCCGCCTCGCCACCTACCGTTACTACAACATGGACCAGGTCGTCGGCATGGCGCTGGCGGAAGTGGACAAGTTGGAAATAAGGTAGCGAGGTCTGGCTCAGACCGCATGCGAATGGCGGGCAAATGGAAGGCCCAAGACAAACCGTTCCGGCTCCGCTTGGCATCAATCATTTTCTTCTCGTGATCATGCGGTCTCAGCGAGACCGCGCTATCATATTTCATCTCATCCTCATGCGGTCTGAGCCAGACCACGCTACCAGTTCACCATGAAAATTCTCGTCGTCGGATACGCCTGCAACCCCTACGGAGGCTCGGAGCCCGGAGTGGGCTGGACCGCGGTCTGCCGGATCGCGAGGAAGAACGACGTGTGGGTGCTCACCGACATCCACAACAAGTCCGGTTGGGACAAGGGAGCCCAGGAAGGAATCATCCCATCGAACGTAGAGGTTCGTTTTCTCCGGGACCGCGTCATTTGCAGCGAGAACCGCTTCGTGGCTCACTTGCAGAGCTGGTTGAACTATGCCTCGTTCAACCGTCAGGTGCTGGCCGCGGCAAGAGCCTGGAATGAGGAAGAAAAATTCGACCTCTGCCATCAGGTCACCATCGCCGGTTGGCGTATGCCCTCCCCGCTCTGGCAATTACCGATTCCCTTCGTGTGGGGACCGATCGGCGGAGCTGGCTACATTCCGCCCGCGTTCCGCGGCATGCTGAGCCCCAGCGCCCGTCTTTTCGAGCGGGCACGGGATCTGAACACCTTCCTCTCCAGCCGTTCGCGGGCATTCCGCCAGTGCATCTGCAACACCGCGGTGGTCTTCGCGGCCAACGAGGAAACCGAACAATTCCTCAAGCCGTTCCGCGGCGAGGCCCCCTTGATCCGCCTTCCGATCGCCTCGATTCCGGAGGAAAAGGCGCAACGCTTTCGCCGGCCATCCGAATCGTGGCTGGGACATCCTGTCCCAGATTCCAACCCCGGCACCCCACTTCGCCTCTTCGCCGGAGGAAACATGGAAGGTCGCAAAGGGGTGAGTCTCGCGCTGAGGGCACTGGCCCTTGTCGCCGCCGAGGGCGTGGATTTCCACTACACCATCGCCGGCGGAGGCCCGGAAATCCCCTCACTCAAAACCCTGGCACGGGACCTTGGCTTGGAAGGCAAGGTCGAATTCCACATCGGATATTCCGGCGACGACTACCTCCGCGCGCTGCATGCCACAGACGTCTATTTCCTGCCGAGTTTCCGGGAAAGCACACCGGTCACCTTGCTGGAAGCCTACCTGGCGGGGTGCTACCCCGTCGTAGCCGACACCAGCGCGCAGGGAGAGATCGTGCGCTTGGCCGGAGGCCATGCGGTTCCGGTCGAGCACATGGATTCCCTCATCAAAGGCCTGGCCGATGCCATTCTCTGGTGCGCCCGGCATCGGGCGGAACTGCCCGCTCTCGCCGCTGCGAGCGCGGCACGGGTGGCGGAACATTTCAGTTCGGAGCGATACGATGCGGTTCTGGACCAGGCCTATGCCGCCGCGATGAGCGGGCAAGTTGGCGCTGCACCGCCGGGGCAGCAGGTGAATGTGGAGTGAAAGGAAAGCCCTAGGCACGCCGGAACGTCTCAACCCGGCATCACCCTTTCGCCCCCCATTCTCATCCACAGGTGGCCCTGCACCGCCGGGGCAGCACGCGAATGCCGCGTGAAAGGCACGCCCAAGGAAAGCCCCAACGTCCCCCCTTGGCATCCATCTTTCACACCTCATTCTCATGCGCTCTCGGCGAGAGCGCGCCACCGGTTCCACGGCCGCCCTGCCTTTGATTTCCGAAAGCCCCCATTGATGAGCTCCGGTATCCGTCCCAAGCGGCAGTTTCTCCAATCCAACATTCAACATTCAACATTCCCAAAACCCATGCCCCAACTCGCCTACATCCTCTCGCTCCCTCGGAGCGGCAGCACGGTGCTGGCCACCCTGCTGGACCGATACAAGGGAGTGGTGTCCCCCCCCGAGTCTTCGTTTCCCCAGGTTCTCGGGGCCATCCGGGCAAAAGAACGGGCGGATCGCCGCTGGCTGGCCGCACTCTACATCGGCGCGACCTTTCCACCCACGCCGCTCTCACTCGAGGACGCGGAGGCCTGCATGCACGGCAGCAACGAGGAGATCCTCATCGCCCTGGGAAAGGCCGTGGCGGCGAAACTCGACCGTGATCCTGCCGACGTGCGGGCCGTGGTGTGGAAGTCACCGAGAACCGTGGGCATGCACCGGGGGCCCCTCTCCACTCCGGGCCGCTTCATCGTCCTGAGGAGGAATCCCCACAACGTGTTTGAATCCCAGTTCCGCGTCGGCTTCGGGGAGAAGAACCGCAATCCCTACCGCTTCGCCATTTTCCGGGAGAGTTACGAACACGCCTTCTCACGACTCCCGAAAGACCGCGTCCTTGAACTCGGATACGACGAACTTCCCGACGCGCTGCCTCGTGTTCTGGAATTCATCGGCGCGCCGAACCTCGGAAAATGGGAATCGAAGCAATCCAGCCACGATCTCGCGGTGGTCGCCTTTCCCTGGATGTCGGAAGTGACCCAGGAATTCCGGAACACGGATGCAGAGAAGCTAGGACACCTCGATCCCAGGCAAATCGCCACTCTGGAGACTGCGATGAAACTCGCACGTCCGATCCGGCCATTCATCGGCCCCGCACGATTCTACTTCGACCGTGTTTCAATGGGGCATATTCGGGAGCGTGCACAGGAGATGGTCGCCAAAACACGCTAGAAATCCTGGCACAACAAGACTCCAGCCCCAATGACCCGGGATTCATGCGCCACCGGTTACGGCTGAATCCTCAGCAAGGGCGGCATTCCAATCCGCCTCTTTCGATACGATCCGAATGATTTTGGAAGCCTCCCTTCATGGTAAGCCGCATACTCCGAGCGAGTCGGAGCTCGTCCTTGCCACGGGCACCCTTGCCAGCATTTCGAAAATCATTTCCCTCGCGGGGCTTCAGGCGCTTAACCGGCTGAACCAGGGACGCAAAGAGGAATGACCATGCCACTGAAGCTCCGACACCCCGGTGCATCTGTCACGCGGAGGGATGCTGAGAATTCGCTCTCAGTCGCGGTCCGCGCCCTTCGGTGGCTGGACAAGAGGTCGCCCATTGCCGTGACCATCATCGGCGCGCTGGTGATTGTATGCATCGGCCTCCTGAGCAATTACACCAGCCCGCAACTGAGCAGTTCGTTCCTCTATCTGATTCCCATGCTGCTCGTGACCCGGGTGGCGGGATTCCGCACCGGTGTTTTCGCCGCATTTCTCGCCGCCTCGATCTGGCTCGCCGCGGATCTGAACGCGGGCATCGCATACGGCCATCCAGTCACCCCCTACTGGAACGCGCTGATGCGCCTGGGGACCTTTCTCGTGGCCGTCGGCTTGGTATCCGCCACCAAATCCCTGAATGCCCATTTGGAGGAACGGGTCGAGGAACGAACCGCCGCCCTCAAATCACAAGTCGCCGAAACGCGCGAACTGGAGAAAACCATTCTCGAAATCAGCGACCGCGAACGCGCGACCATCGGCCAGGACCTCCATGACGGCCTCTGCCAGCAACTGGTGGGAGCCGCCTTCTCCGCCAACCTGCTCCGTGAGAAACTCGCCTCGGGTGTGAACGGAAGCGTCGACGCGGACCGCATCGCGGACATGATCGACGCATCCATCACCCAAGCCCGCAACCTCGCACGGGGACTGTATCCGGTAAGGCTCGAAACCGAGGGACTTGAAATGGCGCTGGTGGAACTCGCCTCGACTTTGAGCCGGAGATTCGACATCGCCTGTTCAGTGGACTGCTCCAGCACGCTTCGCTCTCTTGGTCCCCATGCGGAAATCCAATTGTACCGAATCGCCCAAGAGGCGGTGACCAATGCCGCAAAACACTCGGGTGCGACAAGAATCACCATCCGTCTCTCCGCGGATTCCGGCCATTTCCAGCTCAAGATCCAAGACGACGGCATGGGAATCCAGCGGGCTCCCAGGAATCCACAAGGCATGGGACTGAGCATCATGGAATACCGGGCGCGCATGATCGGAGCCAACTTCCGCATTGAGACGCTGCCCGCTGGAGGAACGCAGGTGATCTGCGGGATGAGAGTTGATAGTTGAGAGTGGCTTTGCCGCTGCGTGGCAACGCAAGAGCCGAAAAATCATGAGCCAAAACGACCCGACACGCATCTTCATCGTGGATGACCATCCGCTTGTCCGTGAGAGATTGGTCGAACTGATCAATCGGGAGGCCGATTTGAAGGTCTGCGGAGAGGCGGAGGACCGCCACGAGGCGCTCGAACTCATCGCAGCCACGCGGCCGTCGATGGCGATCATCGACCTCACCTTGAAATCCTCGCTCGGTCTCGAACTGATCAAGGACTTGCAGGTCCGCCAACCCGAAGTCCGGATCCTGGTGGTATCCATGCAGGATGAGCTGATCCATGCGGAGCGCTGCATCCGGGCCGGCGCCCGAGGTTACATCACGAAGCAACAGGCGAGCCGCCACGTCATGCAGGCGATCCGCAAGGTGCTTGCAGGCGAACTGTACCTCAGCGAGGCGGCCGCCAGCCAGATGCTCTCCCGTTCGTTTGGCAAACCCAGCGGCTCGGATTTCAGCCACTCCATCCTGATGCTCACCGACCGGGAGATTCAGGTCTTCGAATTGATCGGCAAAGGTCACAGTACCCGGCAAATCGCCGACCTGCTTTTGCTCGATGTGAAAACGATCGAAACCTACCGCGCCCGCATCAAGGAGAAGCTCGGCTTCAAGGACGCGCCGGAACTCCTTCAGCGCGCCATCGCCTGGGTCCACCATCGGGCGGGGTGAGATGGCCGGTGTTTTGCTCAGAGCCTGTCTGAAAAATAACTCAGCATGCGATTCTGCGGAGCATCAGCTTGATCATTGCGACTTGAATCATTGCCACCGAATGTTCTGGAAGAACTTCAAAATCTCGAATCAGTCTTCGGTT
>Ga0114938_1000239_pt1 | contig 44627 bp, 54 predicted proteins | sample AshMeaBigSpring_FD_88675 | JGI IMG/M metagenome (GOLD analysis project Ga0114938, IMG submission 88675) | Groundwater microbial communities from Big Spring, Nevada to study Microbial Dark Matter (Phase II) - Ash Meadows Big Spring | ecosystem: Environmental > Aquatic > Deep subsurface >... | reverse complement strand
TTGGCCTCGCACAGATGCCCCCGATGGCAGCACCGCCTGCCCCGGCTCCGGCCCCTGCGGCAGCACCCCCGATGGCAGCACCGCCTGCCCCGGCTCCGGCCCCTGCGGCAGCACCCCCGATGGCAGCACCCCCGATGGCTGCGCCTGCCCCTACCCCTGCCCCTGCGGCTGCACCGCCTGCCGCCGCTGGCGGCTTCACGACCGAGGCGCTGGCCGCTCAGGTGCAGGCGTACGCGGTGAAGTACACGCCGAAAGCCGCGAAGGCCAAGTTGGCGGAATATGGCTACGCGGGTGCGCAGTCTGTGCCCGCAGAGTTCATTCCGTTCATGATGCAGCACCTCGCGACGTAAGCCGTGACCGGGGAACGCGAACACCGCAAGTACAGTCCATCCCAAGCCGACCGCAATGCGCTTTGCTTGGGATCGTCAAACCTTATAGCGCGCGTTCCCCAATCCCCACCTTCCCGCTATGCGCAGGAAGGAACCAACGCACATGCCGTACTTCAAGCGGCGCTAGAGAACGGCATACGTGACGCCGAAACCGCGCACCGCGATTACTGCTACCTGTTTGACGTAGACCTAGACGACGGCACGAACGAATTTTACCTAGCTGTCAACACCGCATTGAACTACATATACGAACTGTGGGAAACATATCCCGACGCCGAAGTTTGGATAGAAGAATTTGTACACGTCCCGACGAACAACAAGCCGGGCGAAGCTGACGGGCACGTAGACTTCGCGCTGTACGTTCCGCAACTGCGCAAAGCGTACGTGATAGACTACAAGCACGGCGCAGGGATCACGAAAGAACCTAACTGCCGACAGCTTAAGCAGTACGGCGCAGGCATCGTGTACGGCCTGCTTGCCGACGTGCCCGACTTGGACGATATCACCTTGGTTATCATACAACCGCGTGCGTTCCATAAGCAGGGACCGATACGCGAGTACCAGACGAACGCACTCGAACTGTGGAACTACTTGACCGAACTTGACGACGTGATCGCCAAGGCCGAACAGCCCGACGCGCCCTTGACGCCCGGCGAAGAACAATGCCGCTTCTGCGACGCGGCGGCGTTCTGTCCGGCGCAAGAGTTGCGCGCGGTGCGCGTGGCAGGCAGCGCATTCAGTCAGATACAGGACGTCGCCCGCCGCGAGTTAACGCCCGCACACCTCTTGGACTTAGATCGGCTTGCCCTGATCCGGGCGCACGCGCACACCCTACGCAAATGGCTGGATACGGTTGACGACCGCTGCTATGAACTGGCGCGGGCTGGCCACCATATCCCCGGCGCGAAGCTTGTCGAAGCTGCGCCTAAGCGCCGGTACTACGGCGAAGAAAAGGACGTCGCGCACAAGCTGGCGGCGTTGCTTGGCGAACGCAACCTGACAGACGGCGTGCACCAGATATACGCGCTGTTCGACGCGTACCCCGCGCTTAAAACCATGTTCCGACCGGGCCTTGTGCCGCTCACGACGGCTGAAAAGCTAGTCGTAGAAGCGTACAAGAAACGCGTGGGGCGCGGTAAGAAGAAATTGGCGGCAGAGGATGCACGGCAAGCGTTTGCATTCCTGACGCTTAAAGACACTAACGGCACTTTCACCCTTGTGGACGACAGTGACGAACGACCAGCGGTGAACCTAGTACAGAACACCTTTGCACAGATCAACGCCGCTGCACTACCCGCACCTAAACAGTCCTGACAGATCAGCACAGAGGAACGACAAATGACTACGACTATCGTGAAAGACAGCATTGTTGGCGACGCGTGGATTGCGCAGACGTCGCAAGCCGTGCCCGTGCAACGCGTGATCGACCCGAAGACGGGACAGCCGACAGGCGATATCCTGACAGGCCCCGTGCGACTGGCGTTTGACACGCTGTTCGAACTGCCGAAACCGTCGGCGAAGATCGAAAACCCCAAGTACGGCGCGTCGGTATTGTTCACCCCGTACGCCGACTTCACCATCTTTTATGAAGAATACTACAAGGTATGCCAGCGCGAGTTTCAGGATCACTACCAGAACGGCCAATACTACGGGCTGCACTCGCCGTTCCGTGACCAAGCGGAGAAGATGAAGTTCGGCGGCTTCACGCCCGGCTGTATCTTCATGACGTGTACCAGCAAGTTCAAGCCGGGCGTCGTGGACACGATGGGCAACCCGATACTCGATCAGTCGAAGGTTTATCCCGGCGTGTGGGCTATCTGTTCGGTGTCGCCGTACGCGTTCAAAGACCCGCGCAAGAAAGGCGTGGCCTTCGGGCTGCAAAGCGTGATGCTTATCGGCGACGATACGAAGTTTGGCGGCGGCGCGCCCGACCCGAACACGACGTTTGGCGGCGTCAAGGGCGCAATCCAACGCCCGGTCATCACGCCCGGCGTCTTGAACCACATGCCGTCGGGACCGCAGCAAGGCGGGATGCCGCCCGGTGGCGGTATGCCCCCGCCGCCGATGGGCGGGACGTACGCTGCGCCGCCCGTGCAGCCGAACGTCAACCCCGGCCAGCCGCCCATGGGCGCGCCGCCGCACAGCTACCAGCAACCGGCCTACCAGCCGCAGCCGCAGACGGGCTACCAGATGCCCGGCCAGCCTGCCGGTGACCCTCGTGGACCTGTCCCTGCGGGCTTCACGTCGTGGGCAGAGTACGACGACCTGATGGGCGGTTAATCGTGACCGACACGCCCGCCGCACATATCGACTTCGAAACGCGAAGCACGACAGAGTTGAAAGCGGCGGGCGTGTACCGCTATGCCGAAGACCCGAACACATGGCCGTGGGGTTTTCGGTGGCGCATTGGGAACACTGGCCCGATGCACGAATGGCAACCCGGCTTTCCTGATCCGGTGGAACTCCTCTGGCACATATACAACGGGCATAAAGTCACGGCGCACAACGCGGCGTTTGAGCGTACCATTTGGAACAACGTCGTGTGCGCGCGTATATGTCCGCACTGGCCACGCATTCGCATCGAACAGCAAGATTGCACTATGGCGCGTGCCGCCGCTATCGCGCACCCTCAATCGCTAGACGGCTTGGGCACCGCGCTCGAAACCGACATGCGTAAGGACGGTGAAGGGCACAAGTTGATGATGAAGATGGCGCGCCCGCGCCGCTTCAATGCCGACGGTTCGATCACATGGTGGGATGACCCGCAAGACGTGCGCCGCTTGATGGACTACGCCGCTACTGACGTCGTGGTGGAAACGCAAGCGGATGAAATGTTACCGCCACTGTCCGAAGACGAATACCGTGTGTGGTGTTTGGATCAGACGATTAACGAACGCGGCGTCGCTATCGACATGCACGCAGTGCAGATATGCGCCAGTGTCGTAGAGTACGCGAAGAAACAGAACGACCGTATCATGCGCGATATCACGAACCGTGAAGTCGCGAAGTGCACGAACGACGCGAAGATCATCGCATGGCTGAACGCGCGCGGCGTTCCCGGCGACAGTCTAGCGAAAGGTGAAGTTGACGACGTTATCTTTCTCGCGCAAACACGTGACGACGAACCCGCGTATAAGGCTATCAAGCTGCGGCAAGCGGCATGGAAGACTAGCACCGCCAAGTACAAAGCGATGATGGCGTGCACGTGCAGTGATCTAGCCATACGTGGTATGCTTAACTACCACGGCGCGTCTACAGGCCGATGGGCCGGGCGTCTGGTGCAGCCGCAGAACTTGCCGCGCGTTGATCCAGACGACAAGGTACTTGCAGGCAAGATCGAATATCTGCACGCACTGATACAGGACCGCCGCAACACGCCGCGCGACATATACGACGGCTTGGCCATCGTGTACGGCGACCTAGCACCGCTGGACATTCTGTCAAAGGCACTGCGTTCCATGTTCGTCGCGCGCCCCGGCAAGAAGTTTGTCGGCGGCGACTTTTCGAATATCGAAGGACGCGTGAACTCTTGGTTAGCGGGCGAGGCGTGGAAGCTGCAAGCGTTCCGCGACTACGACAACGGCACAGGCCCCGACCTGTACAAACTGGCGTATGCGCGTTCGTTCAACGTGCCTGTCGAGAGCGTCGGCAAGGGACAGAAGCGCCAGATAGGCAAGGTGCAGGAACTCGGGCTAGGCTTTCAAGGCAGCATTGGCGCGTATATTACCATGGGCGCGACGTACGGCGTCAACCCGTTCGACCTGTCGTGGCCCGTGTACAACGCCACGCCGTCGGCGCAGTGGGACGCGACCGCCGCGCAGTACCATCAGAAAGGCGTGACGAAACACGGGCTGTTCGAACGTGAGTGGACCGCGCTTAAGATACTGGTGGACAACTGGCGCGCCGCCAATCCCGCCGTCGTGCAGTCGTGGTGGAACTACCAAGACGCGGTTATCGCCGCCGTCGCCGCGCCGGGCACCGTCGTGTATCCAGAACACACGCGCTTAATTCAATACTACTCGGATGGCCGTTACCTCTGGTGCGTGCTACCAGACGGGCGGCTGTTGTGCTATCCGTCGCCGCGTCTGGTTGTCGAAGACGAAGAATACTACAACGCCCGCAACGAACTCTGCGTACGCACGCGCCGCAAGGTGTCGGTTATGGGTATCGACAGTCGTACTCACCAGTGGACGCGGTACTATCTGTACGGCGGGCTTCTGTGCGAAAATATCGTACAGGCCACGGCACGGGACCTGATGAAAGACGCGATGTTCCGCGCCGAAGCGGAAGGCTTCACGCTGATCCTGACGGTACACGACGAACTGTTGAGCGAAGTTGACAAACACAGTAACTACCATACCGAAGAACGGTTTGCGGAACTAATGGCGCGTAAGAAGCCAGTGTACGACGGTCTGCCCGTGTCAGTGGGCGCGTGGACGGATACACGCTACGTTAAGTGAGGGGCACTATGGAATTGCCATACAGGCAACAACGACTGCATGAAGTCATGTTTCGTGCACCGCAAGGTGACGACGTAGAGATACGCGTCATATACGGCTACGTGTACGACGCGCAAAGCGAAGCGAACACCATGGCGAAACAAGCAGGCGGCGTGCGCTACATGCAGCAGAGTCTTGGCCCGGTCATCAAGCGATTGAACGAAAGACTGGTTGAAGACAAGCTTGTCATTCGTCCCGGCAAGACGAAGCAAACGTACAGGCTAGACACTCTAAGCGCAGTCAGGTGACGCATGAGCAAGTTGCAGGCGGCGCTTGCGTGGGCTGCGCGGGGTTTCCCCGTCTTTCCACTTGTGCCGAATAACAAAGAACCGCTGCACGACGATTGGCCGTCAGTCGCGACGACAGACCCCGCCGCAATCCGCGCCATGTGGACCGACCCCGTATTGGGCATTGAACGCGACTGCAATATCGGCACGTTGTGTACGGATATGGTTGTCGTAGACGTTGACGTGAAGAACGGAAAGGACGGACATAATGAATACATGCAACTCGGTGGAACGTACGACACGCTTGTTGTTCAAACTGCTAGTGGCGGATACCACTGCTATTTCGAAGGCCCGGATAGTGCAAACATTTCTATCAGTGATGCCGTCGATATCCGAAGTCATAACGGTTTCGCAGTCGCGCCCGGTTCGACAATCGACGGCGTACCGTACGTTGTCGTCACAGACCGCGAACCGGCATGGGTTCCGCTTGCCGTCGAGAAGCGATTGCAGCCGCCGTATGCGCGCACGTACGCGGGCGAAACAGAAGCGATTGACAGCCCCGCCGCAATCGAAGCGGGTATCCGCTTTCTTGAAAGCGCACCGCCAGCGATAGAAGGACAGCGCGGCGATGAAACCACGTTCGTAACTGCGGCGCGACTGGTGCGTGAACTGGCCTTGTCGGTTGACACGGCGTTCAACCTTATGGCGACGTATTTCAATCCGCGCTGCGTGCCGCCGTGGAGTTTAGACGAACTACGTGGGAAGGTCGAAAACGCCCACGCCTACGGGACGGCGGACCACGGTCGCCTAGACCCCTCTGTCACCTTTGCCACCGTGAGCGTCCAGCCCCCGCCGTCGGTGTTCGCCCAGATCGGTACGGTCTTTGGGAACGCCACGGCCACCGGATCGTTGCCGCCCCGCCCGTGGATGGTAGACCGGCTGCTGATGCTGCACGAGAACACCCTGCTACTCGCGCCCGGCAGTGTCGGCAAGTCGTCTGTCGTGCTGGCAGTCGCCGCGCACCTCGCCGTGGGTCGCGACTTCAATACGTTCAAGACGCACGTCAAATGCAAGTCAGTGATTTACAACGGCGAAGACGATGTGAACGAACAGACGCGACGCCTGCTTGCCTTGTGTATCCAGTACCGGCTTGACTACGACGTGGTACGACAGAACGTCATGCTGCTGTCGTCGGATCATATTGACTTGCGGCTAGTCGGTGCGCAAAGCAACACACCGTACCGTAACGACGCGATGTACCGACAGCTTATCGACGTGCTGTCAGACCCCGACGTGGGCATGTTCGGCGCTGACCCTCTGGTGGACATGCACACGGTGGACGAAGGGAACAACGTCCATATGAACTTCGTCATGCAGACGTTCAAGCACGTCGCACGTGAAGGCAACGTGTGCAACCTGATAGCGCACCACACGACGAAGGGCAACGGCGCGCGCCAAGAGGAACGCATAGGTAACATGGATATCGCGCGTGGTGCATCGGGCATCGTGTACAAAGCGCGCATCGCGTACACGCTGCTTAACGCGACGCAGCAAGATTGCGAAGACTATGGGATGCAGGACGCCGACCGTGGCCTGTACGTTCGACTGGACGACGCGAAGATGAACTTGGCGCTTGCGACGAACAAGCCTATCTGGTTCAAGCGCGAAACGGTCAACCTAGCGAACGGCGATGCCGTCGGCGTGATCCATCCGGTACAGATGCAGAAGAACACAAGTAACATGCGTATGCGTCTTGCCGATATCCTCATGGACACGATGACAGTTAACGCACAAGCTACCATGACGATAAGTCAGGCAGTCGCGGTGATCAAAGCGACCGAACCGCTGTACGCGAATAAAACCGACGTTGACGTGAAGAAAAGACTTGAAGGGCTGTTCGCAACTGCTGTACAAGTAAAGGGTAGAACACTGCACGCGCGCCGTGAGGGCGAAGGTGCGAAGGCCACGCTTCTGATCGTTATGGAGTGACGCACATGTCAGATATGCTCGTTAAGAACGTAAACCGCAACGCCGCGACGGACAGGCTGCGTGCGTACTTCTTGAAGCAACACGAAAGCGGGCAGTACGCGAAAGAGTGGACCGAAGGCGAGTTCACGCTAGACGGCGACTTTGTGCTGTCTGAAATGGTGGACGCAGTGTTGGGGGTTCCTGATGGACAATGAACGCTACATCGTGCATATCCACTTTTCGACGCGCCCCGGCGTGTGCATGTGGATTGCCTCGCTTGACGGCGACGTGACTACCGACGTCACGTGCGCTTTCGAGTTCACCGACATGACCGATGGTATCGAAGCGGTAGTGAGGGCGTCACAAGCCGAAGCTGACAGGACACAAAGCCCAGACCTGTTCGTTAGCGCAAGCCGCGACACCCTCACGTCAGTGCCTCTGCCGAAGGCGTTGCAACGCAGCGTCTAATCGTGCCGGCTTCGGCCGCAGAAGATTAAACTGCGGGATCTTGCCCGATTAAACCCTGTCGATCGGAGAAGCCATGAAGGTCAATACCGAATGCCTAGAGTGCGGCCAGCCCTTCAAGGCGCGGGCCTACGGCGCTGACTTCTGCGGCGCGGCCTGCAAGCAGAAGTTCAACAACCGGCGCGCCACCCGTGGGGCGCTGCTGTACGACCTGACAATGGCGGAACTCGAATCGACCTCGATGTTCGAACGCTACCAGCTTGCCGGGCGCAAAGACCTCGTGATCGCAGCTTGGCGGAAGGAAGATGAGGGGCGGCGGCGGACGACGAAGATGATCCACCGCATCCACGAAGACACGTTCTACGTTACGGCTAAACGTCTTTCTTGATCAGCGCGTTGACTAGCGCGTCAAGTCGTGTGTTCGTCTGCGTCGTGTGCGAACGTACTTCTGTCGCCAGACCTTGAAGCGCAGTTTGCATTTGCGCGATATAACTGTCCAGATCGGAACGCTTGCTGTATTCGTCGCGGACGCGGTTGATACGTTCGTGCAGAACTTTCGCCTCTTTGTCGGCTTCCGCACGAACGCTTTCAACCTTGTCGGTAAACCAGTTCGTCAGCGAACGGTCGCGGGCGATGACGCCCCCGACCAGCACCAGAAGCGCAATGGCCGTCCCGATGACCCACTGCAATTCGGGCGACATGCTACTTCGTGCCGAACTTGGCGAAGATGCCACCCGACACGCCGACCATGGACGCCAGCATGGTTGACAGGCCGACCAGCGAAAACTTGATCGTCAACCAGTCTACGCCGTCGAAGGTGATCTTGATCCAGCCCAAGCCCCACGCGGCCAGCAGGCCGGGCAGTGCCGACGTGGCGTAGATCGCGATACGGGCAAACACGTTCTGCAAGATGCTCTTGATCATTCCGTTGTTCCCTAAGTTGCGTACGTGTTGTTGAGATAACCCGGCGACCCTTGGCCGTCAAGCTTCGTTGGTCGAAGGCTTCCCGTTCAGTTCCCGGAAGGGCAACAGCACCTTGGGATGGTTCGACGTGATTGGCCACCTCGACGCGATGCAGCGGTCAACGGCGATAGGCTTCACGTTCGCCATGTCGCCTTGGTTGCCGCCAAACACCAGATAGTGTTTGCGGTCGCGCGTGATGCCCATCGCGTACCCCACGTGCCCGCCGCCTTGGCGTACGAACACCAGCACCGAACCGTAGTACAAGCCGCGTTCGCCGAACAGCGCCCAATTCCGCGCCCGATAGGGGTTCTTCCCAAGCGCGCCGGGACGCGGTTCTTTCGGCAGTGCGTTGAACATGGACGTGTCCACCGCGTCGCCGCACCACGGCAGCTTCTTCGGGTCGCCAAGCGTCTTGCCGCCGTCGGACCGAAGATACGCACGTATCGCCGCGTTGTCGCGCACCTCGTGCAGACCTTCGATCTTTTTCAGGTCTTCGATCCACGGCAGTTTCGGAAGTTTAACGTTCGTCGTCATGACTTATCCTTTCGCTGTTAATGTATCACGGCCAAGTTAAGCATGTTGCTGTCGGCGATTTGCACCGCACCAACGCTAGACACACCAACGTTGCATGTCGCCGTGTTGACACGGAACTGCGTCGTCGTCTGCGTGAAGTCGTACGACGGCGACACGAAGCCAATCGGCACGCCGACAATACCGACCGACGTTCCCACGACTTCGTAGTTCGCGTTGTCCATCGCGGTCGCCAGCGTGATAAGGTACTGACCCAGCGCCACCCTCTGCACGCTGAAAACATTCTCGTCGTCAAACACACGCGCCCGGATAGTCACGTTGCCGCTCGTGGCACCCGACGCCGCGTCCTGCACAGTAAACGTGTTCGCGCCGGTCACAGTGACTACATAGTACCCGTCAGTGGCCGTACCGCTCGTGAAGTCAAGCAGCACTTTCATACCAGTTGACAGACCGTGCGCGGCGTACGTCACCGTCACCGTGTTGCCCGCACGCGAGTACGTGCCGCCAAGCTGAGTGCATGACATACGCAACCGTGCCTTGACGCCGGACTTGCGGCCTTTGCGCGGCGTCAACACGTACGCCCATTCCGCAGTCGTGCGCTGCAACACGGTCAATTGCCAACCGGGCGGTACGCTCACCGGGGCGTTTGCGGCCAAGCCTTCCAGATTGTCGCCCGCTGCCGGATACACGTTTATATCCGCCGTGGACGCCGCAGGGTTGATGATAACACACTGCCGCCCTGTTTCGTTCACAACAGGTTCGGGCAGTGTCACGCCAGACAGCGACGACACCGCATCGCAGTATGCGAACAGCACGTTGTTTGCGAGTAAGCCTTGGCCTTGCGCGTTCGTGCCCGGCGTGTGCGCAGCTACGCCGCCCGCTGTACGCAAGGCGATGGCAAGGGCGCTGAACTCCAAGTTGACAAGCGAGTTGATGACCGACGCCAACCCAGCAAGATTTTCGGATTTGAGCATGTCGCCAGTGCCGGGGCCAGCAGCGCCCTTCTCCACCAGCTTCAACGCGCGCCCTGCAAGCACGTCGGCTACAACGTCGGTACTGATATGTGCCGTCAGCGTACCGTACAGTTCGCCGCCGAAAGTGTACTGATCCGACGGCGAAAGGATGATGCCGCTAAACCATGCGCCGCGCTGGCGCACCATGCTGTTTTCTTTGGCAACGGCTTCGTCGCGCGCAGCTTGCGCTTCTTCCTTGTATTGAAGCGCGAGTGCCGCGTTTTGCTGCGCGTTGGCCACGTCGGCGGCGTTCGGTCCCGCTTTGATCTTGCCGCCTTCGTAGATCAGCGCAGTGCCTTCTACAAGTTCGTCAATAACAGCGTTCGTGTCCACAAAGCGCGGACCAAGCGTCAACGAACGAACGGCCTGTTCGTACATTTGCGCGAACCGTAGCGCCGTTCGGTCAAACTCGCGCGACAGAAATTCCAAGTCGCGTACGGCCCCCGGCGAGGTGTCGGTCATGAAATTCATAAACCGCCGAACCGTGATGAAGTTCGTTTCGTTCACCGGGTCTGCGGCGATAAGCGCGTTGATCTTCGCCAGCAATGAAGCCGTCGGCGTCACCGTAAACGAATTGAAGTTTTCTTCGTCCAGCGTCACGGTGAAGTCAACGTTCTGTACGGCGAAAAGACTTTCCGTGCCGTAGTACACGTACACGTCTGTTTTCTCGAACACCGCAATGTCTACGGGTATCGGAACGTCTGCAACAATCGCTTCAAAGCGCCGTGCTACTCGTTCGTTTGCGACTGCCATGACTTATCCCCCGAATTGCGGTGCGCGTCGGGCTTCGTCCTGCCCCGGTCCCCACCAGTATTCATTGCCACGCTCTTTCTTCTGGTTCGTCTCGCGGCGCTTCCACTTCGAATACGCCTTCGGGTCCGCGAGTTCCTGTAGACGGTCGAACACCTTGCGTTCAAGCATCAGGCGTGCCCACCAGATAGACGTTCCGGGCGTGTAGCGCCGGGCGAACTCGACGGCTTCTGCGCCCGTGTTGGTTTCCACGCCCTGCATGAACTCAAACGTATTACCTATCGTCAGGTTAACCGTATCCCCGATGAAAGACAAGATAGGCCCCGCCGCCACCTCGCCCGGCCCGGCCCCGTATTCGTTGATGCCGTTGAACAGGAAGTCGCCCCACACCGAAAGCGCGCCGCCTGACAGGAACGCCTTGCCGAGGAACGCCATGTTATCCATCGGCAGAGGATCACGCCCGCGCGACACTTCGCGAAGCTGCGTACCAATCGCACCCACCAGCGTCATTCCAGCGCCAAGGCCAGCGTAGAAGGCAACCCGTCCTTTCACCGTCGGGGCCATCATGCCAAGACGCCCGTAGATCATCGCGAACGATATCGGGAAATTCTTGTACATGCTGAACGAATACAGCAGTGCGCCCGGCAACGTGTCAGGACGCGTCGTACTTTTCAGCGCAACGCCGCCCTCAATCGTCGCCTCTGGCACCATGGCTTTGCTTTCGTCGTACATCATGCCTTGGAACTTGCGGAACAGCGCGTCGCGGTTCGGCACGTCAGATTTAAGCACGTCGATTGGCCGAAGAAACTGCACGCCCGTGCGCGGTTCCCACGCTGGCATCTTGCGCATGACGTCCCATTCGTCGCGCGTGATGCCGTAGCGTTGCATCAGTTGACGGAACGGCAGATTGTCGAAGTCAGTACCACGTGCCCGATGCAACATGCCCATGAACTCGGATTGCACCGTCCAGCGCGCAGCGCGCGTGTGGCCCGCCATAAGCGAAAGACGCATCGTTGTTTCAGACAAGTGGCGGCTGAGGGCCGGGCCGACGGTCGCGACGCCCGACCACCGCGACGCCGCGTACGTCGCCATGACCGCCTGATCCATCACGAAGCCGCTTTGGTTCGCGATGACGCGTTGAAAGTCTTTACCGTCTGCCAGCGACCGCAGCGGGTCCATGACCAAGGCGTTCAAGTACGTCTTCACGCCGTCGAACAGACCCATGTTGTTCAACGCCCGCACGGCCACCGTCTGCATGAAGTCGCCCGGTATGGCGAGGAACGACGCGCTGCCAAGCTGCGCCGCCGTCAGTATGTTTGACGTGCCAGTGACCAGCGCGCCGAAGTTGCTGTGCGGGTCCATCGGGTTTTGCCGCATGATCGTTTCGAACATGGGTTCGAACTTGTTCTTCAAGACGGCTTCCGCGTGCGCCAATTCTTCCGAACCAATCTTCGCCGCTTCCTTGCGTACGATAGACGCGATGTTCATCGCCGTCATTTCAGGGTTCGGGCCGAACGACTGCACCAGCGCAATCTTGTGCGACATGTCTTCGATATGGCGCACCATCGTATCGAACGGGTTGCCGTCACCGTACGCTTGATGCACCTTAAGCCAACTGTCCGCATTCTTGTAGTGCATGAAGCGGTGTTGGTCGATCAGGTTGCCGACTGCCCGACCGCGCCCGCGAAACGCACTGACGTCAATCTTGGACGCGCCGTCAGATACCAACGTGTCGTACACCTTGTCCAGCACCGCTTGCCGGTCCTTCGGCGCAATCATCTTGCCGTCGGGCCAGCGCGTCTTGTTCCAGTCGAGTTCGTCAAGGTGCATCTTTACCCATGCATCCCGGCCACCCTTGGCGACGCGAACGGCGTTCTGTGCCTGCGGCAGATAGCGGGACAACTTGTTCATCGTACCGCCTGCGGCGTTCATCAGGTCCACCGTCAGATCGGCAACCTTCAACCACGCGTCCGCAACCGCCTTAGCGTGCATGTCGCCTGTGGATACGCCTAGCACCTCTCGGATGACGTTGGGCAAGTGCGCCTTGCCCTTCTGCCGACCGAACGCGCCTTTGCCGATGACTTCAAGCGTATCGTTGAAGATGGAATACAACTGCCCGCGCACAACGTCCCGCGCCGTGGCGTAGGATATGCCCTTAAAGCGCGGGTCATGCTCGATCTTGGATACGGCGGCACGCGCGATGGCTGTACCCTTTGAACCGCGCTTGCCGTCCATCAGAAACTTGGACACTGGCGCGTCTGCGCCTTCCTTGATGAGTGCGATGTTGTCTGCTTGCTGCGCCAGCATCGCGGCGCTACGCTTGGCACGCTCTTGCGCTTCACGCGATAGCTGCGTGAACAAGTCTTTCATCGCCAACATGCCAGCCGTGCCCACGTCCTTACCGGCGTCGGCGTGGCCTTTCATCAGACCGTCGAATTGATCCGTAAGCTGCTTAATGCGCTTGTGGCCGAAGCCGCGCGCCTTAAGCCCGTCTCTTACGCAGGCGGTGAACGACGCGGCATCGAACATGTTTTTAGCGCCTCTAGTTCGTATTCGGTTTCTTTGTTCGCTTCAAGCATTTCGCGAACACTTACTTCTTTCACACTGCCGTCGTCCAACTCCATGAACACACGATCAGCGTCAATGTCGAACTCGTGGTTTCCGACGGTAAGCTTTCCGTCAGCTTCCTTCCCGAACAAGTTCTTAATCGTGTCGCGAAACGCTTCCAATCCTTCGTCAACAAGCTTCGCTTCGTCTGTCAGGACGCGGGTCGCCGTATCCGCCGAAGTCGCACCTGTCTGTTCGGGCGTGGCCCGCCGCAAGACGGGCGCTCTATCGGCCAGGGTCACGGCGGTGTCGTAGTCTGGCAACGTGTTCTTTGCGGGCGCTTCGATATCGTTGCGCCCGCGTTTGTACGCGCTCCACACTTCGTCCATAAGCGCCGTGTCTGGCGTCCACTCGCCTTGTGCGCGGGCGTGCGCGCGACCAAGCAACGGCGCAAGATCGCGCATCTGTTCGTCTGCTTTCGCCAACTCGCGCCGCACCGTCGCAATGTCTGGCGTTTCTTTCTGCTCGCTAAGTTTCAACACGCGTTCTTTGTCCGCGCGTGCTTCTGCTATTTCAGCCTTGATGTTCGTCTTGTTCTTTATGCCTTGCACCGACCGGAAGCGCGCTTCAAGCGACGCAATGCGGTTGTCGATTGCTTCGACAGTCTGCGCCACGTCAGCGTCGCGCCCGGTGGCCAGTTCGTCAATCCAGCGGCGGAACGTCTCTTTACGCTCCAACAGCTTTTCGTACCTGTCGAACGCTTGCGGGTCTTGCTGGCGCGCTGCCTGATACCGGCTGTTCGACGTCACGGCGGCTTCGACGTCCACACGCGGCGTCTGCATTTCGGGCGCGAACGCGGCGGCGTCGGTTCGGGGCCGCAGGAAGGCCGGGGGCGGCGCGTCCCACTTATCCAAAGCGTCTGTCACCTCGTTAAGATCGGCAACCGTGCGGGTCTTACCGACCCTGATGCCTGACAGCGGGGCGACGTCCGCTAGGTAGTCCACGTGAGCAGAGGGGTTCGCCTCGATACGTGCGGCCCCGGCTTCAAGCTTAAGCTGATCCGGGGGCGGCAGCGCAAGGGGTTTAGACGGTTCGGCCACCGCGTCGATTGGGGGTGCAGGATCATTCGGCGTTGACCGGAAGAACCGCTTACCTAGCGCGGCCACGCCTTCGCCGACGCCTTGGATAGCCGCGCCGCCCACTGCCGCACCCGCTACGCGCGTCGCTGCGTCCATAAGCCCGTTTGGCAAGCCCATCAACTCGCGGCTTTCTTGGACACCCGTTATCTGGTTCAACGCTTCGATAGCGCCTTGCGAACCGCTTTGCATCAGTATACGACGTGCCGCCGTTTTACCAGCGCCGCCGACGCCAAGCGTCGCGAAGTTTAGCGGGTCTGTCGTCGGGCTGACAGACGCGACCACCGCGCCGACGAACGAACCGAACGCGCCGCCCCATGTACGGCGCTGCGTTTGGTCTGCGATTTCAGCGTCACGCGCGTTCTTCGACACGACTTCAAACATTTGCTTCGAATTGTACAAATGCAGATCAGGACGCGTCGCCTGAATTTCAGCGATGCGTTTGTCGTAGTCAGCAATCGCCTTTGCGTTCTGCGGGTCGATAATCTTCCCGCGTGCGTTGCGCGCCGCGTCGGTGTACGTTCCGCTTAAGTCATAGTCGAACGCGTCGGAAATGGCCGCGTCAGTCATGTTCAAGATCGGTGGATCAGCGATGCCAGCTTCGCGCAGCAACTGCGTCTGCTTCCAGTCTTGTTCGTACATCGCGTATTCTAGACCGTACTGCGCGGCAGTCTTGTACTGCGCGTTCGCACTCGCTTCGTACGACGCGAAGAAACCCGCCAAAGGACCAATAGCCGCTTGGTCTGCGGTTACGGTGCGTGCGTCCTCGTTTGCGTCGAAAAGCGTCGTCACTTGATACGGTTGCCTTCTGCGTCGTACGCCCACATGTTACCGTACTTCTGTTGCAGCGCGAACGTCTCGTCTGCTGTCAACTCACCATCGGCCAGCGCCGCGTTCACGTCTGCCGCCTGTTGCGTCTGTCCAGCCGGTGTATCAGCCGGGTTGCCCGGATCGACAGGCTGCGCAGCCGGGTTGCTGCCAAACTCGTCAATCGCTTGTGCCGTTTTCCTCTCGACAACGGCTTTGATATTGTCCGGTGTCGGCACCAGAATGAACGCTTCCATGCGCCCCGGCGCGCCCGGCTGGCCAGTCACAAGGTAGGTTCCGTCGTCAAGCGCGACTTTGTACTCACCGCCACCGATGGCACGCAACGTCGCTTCGTCTTGCAGGTCGCGCGGGTCCGCAACCGTACCGTCTGCGTAGCGCGGCGGCGTGCGGCTCTTAGACAGTGCCGCCCAATCTTGAACTTCCATAACGCTGAAAGCTTCTTCAATCATTTCGCCAGACAGACCGGGCGGCAGAGTTGTCTTCTCTCCGTTGACTTCCGCCACTGCCGGGTCATCACCGCGCCCGCCCATCACCGCGTCAATGCTGCCTTCGAACGCCGTCGCGTCGAAAGTTCCGACGCCGCCACGTGCGACCACCGTTTCGACGTAGTGAGCAACTGCGGCGTTGTAGATGGACTGCCGTTGCGACGGGGCGATTTCGAACAGCGCGTTACCCGTGGCCGTGGCGAACGCGCTGTTCATTTCCGTTTCACTTGCGCCAATGCTATTGACGATATCCGGGTTTTCGTCAATGCGCTTCTGCCCACGAACAATTTCCGACGCCGTGTCAGCATGTCCGGTTTTCAGTTGTAGCCCGCCTGCGTAGCCGTACGTACCGGCTTTGACGCCAAGTTGCTTCATGCCAGCTTCGGCCATGGCACCGCCCATGTTCTGCACTTGCGTCATAAGCGCAAGCACTTCGTCTGCGGTTCCCTCTTGGATTTGCTTCGTCAGTTGCGAAGCTTCATCCGGCGTGAACGGCTTCATGTCGCCGACTGGAATGCTGTAGTAATCCGCCACGGTGCGCGCTTCCTTGCCGCGCTGCGCCATACCTTCCGGCGTGAAAATGTCGGACAGCATCGTGTTGCCGACACTCTGCGCAAAACCCATCGGGTTTTCGTCAAGTGCCTTTTCCGTCTGGTTTAGAATGTCTTCGCGCGTCTGCACGTCGCCGTACGCAACGTACGTCGTGTTTCCGCTGAAACGTCCGCCAAGCTTGTTGTAAAGCTGTTGCAGCGTCAAAGCGCCGCCGTCTGGACGATAGAACTCCGTCGGGTTTGCCGACGCCGCGCCCGGCATAAGCGCAGCGGCACTCTGGTTCGGGTCTTGCGCCATGCCTTTCAAAAGCGTCGTTACTCCGCCGCCGCCCAAAAAGTGCGCCATGTACAGTTCGCCGTCTGTCGGTTCGCGCCCGGTGACATTGCGGATAATGGCGGCGTTCTCCGCCGCGTACGCGGCAGACAGCAGGATCGACACTTTCGGGTTTCCACGCAGCGCCAAAAGTTCCGCGTCGGACATGGTAGACATGTCGATACCCGTTACCGACTTAACGACGGCAACGTTTGTCGGATTGCGCCCCAACGCAAGCATCGTCCCGTTGACAATCTGCCCGACGCCCTGCGCACTGGACGCGCCCGCGAGGTTCTTAACGTTGTAGTCGATTTCCCCGTTAGGGCCGGGCTTAAGCTGATTGCCGTACTCGCGCCCCACCATACCCGCCAGATACGACGTTGATATGCCGTACGACGTCGCCGCTTCGTCAATCGACGTCACGATGACTTGCGGTAGACCGGCCACGCTTCCGCTGTTGCCTTTGGTTTCTTCGATAAGGCTACGTTGTTCGCTTGGCGGCAGTCCCCGGCTTTGGCGCAGAATTTCTTGGTCACGTGCGATACGCGCCATCCGCGCCTGCGTGACCGGGTTGCCCGACTTGTCTACCATCGACTGTGCCGCGCGGATTTCGTCCTCTGGCAGCAGCATCGTAACGTCGGTCGCGAGGCCTTCAAGGAACTCGACTGCGGCGCGGGCTTCTGCGTCGGCTTTTGTCGATATCGTGGTGCGCGCAGACTTCGCAGTCTTCGTCAGATTGTCAAGGCCCTCGCCCGACAGCTTCGTTGCCCATTCTTCCGTGCCCAGATCGGCGATAATCGCGTCAACTTCTTCTGCCGTAGTCGCCGCGTCAAGCCGCCCTTCAAAGTACGTCTTCGCTGCTTTCTTCGACCACGTGTCAACAGCCGCCGCCTTTGCCGTGGCCGGAATGTTCGAATTAGAATTGATGACGTCAACACCCTGTTGCACCAGCGTATCGTAGTCGCCGGGCGCTAGACGGATGCGGTTGTCAAGGCTGACAAGCGACGTGTTCAACTGGTTTGCAGAGTGTTCTGCGGCGATGCCAAATTCGTACGTCGCAGAACGCGACGACACGTTCGGCAAATTGCCCATCATGCGACGCTTGTATTCCGCGCGCGCCTTGTCGTCTTCGATCAGTTCTGCCTGTTCGTCAACGTACGCGGTGTATTCTTCAACAACACGGTCCTGATACCCCGCGCCGTCTGCACCCACTTCGTTTCGCAGCGCGAGTTCACGCGACGTAAAGTCAGATTGCGCGACGCGGTTCGCAACGTCTTCGTCACGTTTCTTGTCTTCACGCGCTTTCAGGCCAGCGCCAAACTGTTGCAGCCCGGTTCCAAGCGCCTGCAAAGCTTGTGCCTGCGGCGCACCGAACGCCGCTGCCGACGCCGTGGGCGACGGGATACCCTGCATGGTACGTCCGCTGCGCGCCGCTATTTCCGAAGTGACTGTTGGGATACGTGGCATTACGCAGTCCTCGCAAGTACGTCGCCGACGCCGCCAAAACCGACGCCAAGCGCGCCCGGCAACGCGCTGCGCTTGTAGTTACGTTTTTCAGCGCGTGACAGGGCGGCACTCTCTGACAGCCCAAGCATTTGAAGCGCGCCCTCGCGCCCGCGAATACGGCCTTCGTACTCGATACGCTGCGTATCTGTCTCTTGTTCAAGCGCCGTGTCGGTCAGCACGTCAAGCGGCGACCCTGCAAGTTCAACACCAGACGCACCGTACGACGCGCGGATAGACGCCATAACCCGCCTGTTTTCACGGCGCTTGTCTTCTGCGTCGATACGTGATTGATCAAGCACCGCCTTACGGTTCTGGTCGGCCACCGTGCGGTCGCGGTCTGCAACTCTCGCGTTGTAGTCTGCCGCCGCCGCGTTGGCCTGCGCGCTTTGGTAGACCCCGAATGCACTAAGCACCGTGCCGCCGATAGAGAAGACCGTTGCTAGGGACGCCAGCGCCGCCATGTCAATCCCTCACCAGCGCGTACATGTATTGGTCTTCGCCGTCGGTCCCGTACGCGCGCATCGGTTCCGGCGTTTCCAGCTTCGCGCCGAGAAGTCGCGCGAAGCGTTGACCCTCAACAAACGTCGCGTCAACCGTCACTTCGATCCTACGCCACGGTGAGAGGGCAGCGACGCGCTTAACCTTACGACTTATCGTCAGCATATGCGGCCCGGCCAATTCTGACAAGAGCATCCACGCCACCGCCCGGTGCGGGTGTACCGGCAGAAGCCCGGCCATCCCAAGGCAGGCCGAACGATGCCATGCGGTGAGCGCCAGAGGGCTTTCCAGCAGTTCTGCGGCCCCTGATCCTAGCAAGACGGCGTGATCGCGCCTCTGGCCCGCCTGCGGCACCAGATAACCCAAGTGCCCGGCTCGGAAGGGGGTGAAAGTTACGTCGGTCATCTGTCTTGCGTGTGAAGCTGCGGCATGATCGCCGCAACATTCAGCGGCAAAGGCGTTTCCTTTGGTCGCATGAACTTCACCTTCCCGTCAAGATCGTAACCGGGCGCGGCGGTGATCGGCTTCAACGTTCCGGTGTACAGCGCCACGTCTTCGATAAACTCTGTACGCGTCTCGTAGATAAGCGGCTCTAGAACGAAGTCCCCTTTCTCGTGGTTCCACACGCCGATTTCACCGCCGTAGCTGCGCCATACGTGCGTCGCGATACTGTGAATGCGCTTCGTCTTGCCCTGCGCCGTTCCGTCCGCGCCGCCCGCTTCGATACGCGGTATGACAACGTACGCGTCAAACCCAAGTCCTAGCAGTACCGACGACGCAGCAAACGGCAATTCGACAGAACCGCCTACAACGCGCAACGGTCCTACAGGTTTGACGTCTGCCAGACCGTACACGTCTTCGCCTTCAAGGTGATGCAGTCCCGCGATGACCGTCGTTTCTGGACCTTCATAGCGTAGCGCGCAATCCACAAAATGCGCGTCTTCGACTTCCATGTTGAAGTCCCAGAAGCGCGTCAAACGTTCGATGAAACGCCGCGTTTGGCCGTTAATCGTACGACGCACGGATGCCCATAGCGCGTCTTGCAAACCGTCGGCTTGTGGCACCACGGCGATACTTTCGACCACGCCACCCGACAAGTTGTGGCCGTGCCAGCCTACAACTCCTTCGTCGCGATTGTACGTCAGTCCGACAAGGCTACCATCAAAACGCCGCATCCACACGATACTGTATGGTTCTTGCGCGTACGCCATTTCTTTGAACGGCAACGCGCCGATATGGCTCGCAAGTTGCGACATGGACGGCGACTTGTAGTTGTCAGCCTCGTAGACGAAGGCGAACTCACGTACGGCGCGGCCACCGCGCTGCACGTAGAGCAATTGGCTGTCAATACGTACAGGTTCCACGAAGTCGCTTCCGCGCTGCGTGGCGCGCTTGGCATCTGGGTTGCGCGCCGTCAGCGCGTCGCCACCCTTGCCTTTCAGCGAATATTCTTCCGAACCCGTACCGATAAGAAGCCCTTTATCGTCGCCGCTAATCCACCGAACGCTTGACAGTTTACGTGAGTTCAACCGGAACACCATCGCGCTGTCGTCCAGCACCACGTTTTGACTATCCGTTTGGCTAAACACTTCGTAACCGCCCGTCACTGACGACACAATCAGGTCGGGAAACGCGGTCGATCCGCCGCACCAAATTCTGTCGTCAAAGAACTCTGCACAGTGCGGCCAACCTGTCGTGTTCGACCAGTAACCTAGTCGCCATTCGCGCATCGCGGCGACGCTTACAAGCGGTTCGCCCAACAATTCCACGGTGACTACGGTTGTGGATACCACGACGGTAATCTTCACCGAACGCCACGCGCCGTCTGATCCACGAATGCGGATAAGACGCCCGACGTCTGTCGCCAGAAAACCTTGGTCGTTGTTAATGCCCGTAACCGCATCTGCCGTAAGATTGAACGTTGCACCTGCCTTGCGGATTGTTAGGCGCGCGACGCGCGGTTCAATCAATCCGTTCCTATAGCACGCGAGTACGCGCAGCCTGTATTTCGAATAGGACGTCGTATTTGGTATCTGAATGAACGCCGACTTGCTTCCGTCGTACAACACATATTCGTCTTGCCGGTCGAGTTCGATCCACGCGCTTCCGTTCCATCCTTCAAACGCGAACTTCGACGGTGCGTAGTCCTTTGACGCATACGTCGTGTCTTGGTTGTCACGCGCCAAATGGATTGTGTATCCGTCAGCCGCAAACGGCACAGCAGGCGTTACTTCCAAGATGCCTTTCTGCTGTTCGTTAGAAGCCCAATATGTTTCTTCGTCACCGTCGAACGCCTTGTACGCGTTACCTGTCGGCAGTGAATACGTGATGTTGCGCTGCAAAAAGTTTACAGGCGAACCGACTGTGCCAGTTATCGCCGGGCGTTCGGACGACGCAGCGGCGGTGTCAGGCCCGGCGACGTTGCTAGTCATAGTCGCAATGCCGTCACCCCTAGCCGAAGGTGTAAGCTTCGTTGCCGTCTCGTTGATCGGCATGTAGGGGCCGTCCTGAAAATTGTAGTCTTCAAGACGCCAGTCGTAGTCGCCGAACCGGGACAGCTTGCGCGGCTTGCCGTACGTGAAAAGGTACACGACGTTGATACTTTGCAGCGGGCGAAGCGCCTCGCGCTGCGCTTCCGAGTATGCACACGCCACGTGATACACTCTCGACACGTCGCCATTTTCAATCGCGTAAGTCAGCGGCCAAGACGCTTCAAGAGTGTACGTCGTGCTTACCTTGTTCGTCACGCGCAGCGGGACGCCGTTCAAACCCAACGTCGCCGACATGCCAGACAGAACAACGTCGTCACCGATGTTCGCGCCAAGCGTGGCCGACGTGAACACGATAGGAAAGCCGGGCAGCGACGTAACGTTCATGTCGCCGACCGCCGCGTAAGTCTGCAACCCGCCTTGTTCGCTAAAGAAACGAATACGGTCGCTTGCGAACTCTAACACACGAACTTCTTCGCTGGAAAACACAAACGGCACCATACGCGAATATTCGTCGTGGCGCGCCGCGTCAGTTACAAGCATCGTTCCCGAACGTCCGACTGCCGGTCCTTGCGGCGCGGCGATGTAATTGTACATCACTTCTGCCGACGAAGGATAACGATCCAGATCGGGCCTGCCGCCCATAAGATCGGAAAACTCGCCCGCGTTGAACGAACGAATAGCGGGTGACGCTTTGGCCATGGTTTAGTACCTTGACGTGAGGAACGCGTATTGGTCGTCGTCGCTCGTGTTGTCTTCCGCGCCTATGGTGTACGCGTTCGCACGTCCCGCTTCCGCCACCGCGTCCCGGTACAGGTTGATAGCGTCGGCTTTCTTCGTGTTCGATTGCGTCACATACTCTACGCATTCGGTGGCAATGCGCCACGCCAACACTTCCACGAACAGCGGGTCAAACTCCGCTTCGGTCGCGTTCCTGATGTAGTCGATACGAAGTTCTTCATAGGCGCTGAGAATGAACCGTCCGCTTTGCTTCCACTCCGAACGCTTCGTACGGATAGGACGCAGGCAATCGTTCGCCATCGCGAATTTGTATGGACGGTCGCCGAAGTCCAGCGTTTCCGTCCGCGTGCAAAGGTAGTTGTGTTCGGTCGCAAAGACCCACCGACGCTTCGCGATTTCGGTACGCTTCCACGTCGGGTATCCGTCGGCGACGTACCGCGCCAGCGATGTACCGGGCGGGTCAATACGTTCGACGCGCGACGACGATATCTTGCCAAGTCCAAGGTTGATGACTTGAAGCGCGGTGTACATATCGTCGTCGCTTTCTGCTTATTCGTACAGATACGCCAGCAGCACCTCAACGGTGATACCAGCCGGGAACGTGCCGCCCAACACCGTCGCGTAGATCAGCACTTCGTTCAAGCTGTACATGTCGTACTTCATCGGCACGGCAGCGGCGGTCAGGCCCCACTGGCGCTGCCCGGCAGCGGCCACGTCAAGCCCGTCGATCAGCGCGTCGGGGTCAGCGGCTTCCACCGCTTCGCCGGGCGGGCGCTTCATGAACGCGTCATAGCCGACGTCCAGCGTGCGGCCAGCGCCAAAGACGCCCCAAGCGATGTACGACATCGGCATGATCAGCCGCTTGCGGCCCGCAGGAAGCCAGAGAAGGGCAAGCGTCGAGTTGGCCGCGACACCGCCGACGGGCGACGTCACCTTGCCGTACGCGTAGCGCAGCTTGCCGTGGTCATCAATCGGATAGCGGCGATAGTCAGCCGCGAGTTCGGCGGCGTCAACCGTTTTGCCAGTAGCACCAGACATGATAGTGTCTCCATTCGACAATGTGTGTTCGTGGGAAGCACGTACACGTGAAACCGGCGCGCGTCATTGCGCGCCGGGTAGTCCGACGTCTTACGACGGCGTGCCAGTCTCCACGGCTTCCACCATGAACACCTTGTCTTCATCAAGCCGCGTCGCGCCGCCCGTGAAGGTCGCGTGCGCCTGCTTGATGTTGTTCTTGTCGGGACGCGGGCTGATGATGACCGAAAGGCCGTCCCACGAACCGTAGTGCATCCCGTCGGGCACCCACGCCGGGCACTGGCGGATGGTGGCAGGACCGGCGACCGCGTTCGTCGGGATGCCCTTGCCGTTCGTGGACACGCCGTTGTCTTCGTACGGCACGAACACGAAGCCCATGAACTGCGACACCTCACCGTCAACCAGCGGCTTGACGGCGTTGTAGTCGTTCGACCCAACGGCAACTTCGCCCAGAAGGTCGTCGGTCTGTTCAGCCGTCACGGCGATGTACGGTTTCACCGTCCGCAGGTTCAGGTGGCGCTTTTTCATCAGCTTGCGCAGCGCGCGCAGCTTGGCGACGGTGAAGCGCGTTCCACCGTGTGCCACGGTGTTCGTCGCTTTGAACACGGTGTTGGTCGTACCGTCCTTGCCCGTCCGCGCCGTGGCGAAGAACTTCGCCATGATGATTTCGTCCATCTTGCGGGCGGCGGCTTCGCGCATCCGTTCGACGTACGGCGACGTCGGATCGTAGATCATCTTCAACGTGTCCAGACGGTCGATGAAGATGGCGCAGTCGTACTCCGTCCCGCTGATCCAGCGTTGCGTGTGTTCGATTTCCGTCACCTTCGTGTCGCCGTACGGCGTGTTGCGTTCCTCGAACTCCACCGGGCCGAGGAAGTTCACAACCTGCGCGCGTTCGCCGCTGTACGAAGCGTTCGACACGTAGGCCATGAGAAGACCGCCCATCTTGGCGAGGGCGGCGGTCACGTTCGCCGTGTACATCTTCACGTGATGTTCGGGAACGCTGTAAGTGGCAAGCGTTTCAGGCATTTGGTTTCACCCCTAGAATTGCGTTTCGCACCGATGCCAAGCGGAACGAGGGGTGTTCACCGGGGGTGGCCCTCAATGGAAGAAGGGTAGCCTAGCATGGCTACCCAACTGGATACACGTCCTACGGATAACCGTCAAGCCTAGACGCGCGAGTAGAGGCGTTCCATCAGCCTCACAGCTTCATCGTGTCCCGGATCGTTCTTGTTGAGGAAACGCTTCTGGAACGCTTCGTCGCCTTGCAGCGCCGTGATACGCGCCTGTGCTTGTTCCTTGTTCAACGTCTCCGGGTTGTTCGGGTCGGCTTGCTGTCCCGCCGTGAAACCGCCTTCGTCGGCCTTCCGGCCAATCGTCGCGAGAAGTTCAACGATGGCCGCTGCGCCAATGTGCTGTTCGACAGCGTTGACCAGATCGGGTGCGATACCAAGCGCCGCCATGGCGCGCCGTCCAGCTTCCTTGTTCTTGTCCAGATCGCCGCCCCACTTGGCGTTCAACGCTTCGATAGCCTGTTGGTCCTGCTGCGCCTGCTGTTCCGTGAACTTCTGGTTCGCGTCCATCACGTACGCGTTCCACTTGTCTGACAGTGCTTGCGCTTGTTTCGTCGTCAAGCCCGCTTCGTAGAACGCAGGCTTCGCCCACGCAAGCATTCCGTCGTCCGGTTTGACACCCTCGGGGAACTTGAAGTCGTACTTGTCGGCACTCTCCGGGCGTCCAAGCTTGTTGTAGAACTGGTTCCACAATTCGGGCGGTGCGTCGGCAGCAGGCATCCCGATGACCGTCGGATCGCCCGTCTGCAAGCGCGTCAAGTTGTAGTTCGCAAGCGCGAGTTCGGCGGGATTTTTGTACCCCTTGGCCGACAGGTGCGCTTTGGCTTCCGGTTCCGGGATGAAGTCATGCCACGCCTTCGCCGCGTCGCCCTCGCCAATTTTCCACACGTCGTTCTGCCCGGCCCACGGCGCTTGTACGCCCTGTGCGGCGGCTGCGGCTGCGTCGCCCCCTGCCCCGGCCCCCGCGCCTTCACCTTCGAACGTGCGTTGAATGAAACCAATCTTCTTCCACATGGTCGTTTCCCTAGTTTTGCGTTTCTGCGTACTTGCGGTACAGCGTATCAAACGTCAACTTGGTGTATTCGGTGATACGCTGCAAAACTTGTTTTCGCCCTGCCATTACGTCCTGCAACCGGGCATCCTTGAAGTAGTGTTCGTCACCGCGCACGAACCAAAACAAGTCCTGCATGACGAACTCAATGTCGCCGCGCGTCGGATTGCCTGTTTCGAATACGGCGGTGTACGCCTGTTTCATGCGGCGCATGTGCGCTTCGATACGCGCCGCGTCGGACTTTTCAGCCGCCGCTTGGCGTTCCTCTGCGGCTTTCGCAACCAGAGGGTCGAACAGGTCTTCGTCGCCTGCACCGTCAATAAAGTCGTCAACCTCTGGCACGTCGTCCACCCATTTCCGTTACGGTCTTTGCAGCCGACGCCAACGCGGGCGCGTTCTTCATCATTTCCGATTGTTCTTCCCGCGCGTTGCGCCCCTTACGCTTCGCCTTGATCTTGTCAGGGTCGGCCATCCAGCGGGCGGGCACGCTCATGTGTTCCGCGATTTCCGGCATCGCCGTATCGAAGTCGTAGTGGTCAAGAATTTCCATGTCCTGCGTCGCGTTCGCCACGCCCAACGCCATTTCCACCGAACGCATGAAGCCGCTGACTTCTTCGGCGTACATGCTGCGCGCCAACGGCGAAGTGTACACGACTTCGTATTCGCCTTCGGCTTCCACCAGTTCGGGCGGCATCTGCGGTAGCTTGCCCATTTCGTCGCAAATGTCTATTTCGCGTTCGATAGTCGGCCCGATAAGTTCGCTTTGGCCACGGCCCATCGTCGGCGCAAGCAGCGCGGCTTTCTCTGCCGTGCGCTCCATGACTTCCGTAGCCGTCATTTCCGGCGTCTCTGTCAGGATTTGGAACAGCGTGACAAAGAAACTGTCTTCGACGTCGCGGCGTTCGTCGGCAAGCAGGTTTTCCGCCACACGGAAATTGCCCGTTTCCATAGCCTTGACAAGCTGCCTGCCCTGTCTGTCGATAGCGCCGTAGTTCACCGCGCCGGGCCGTTGATCGAACTCGCCGTTCATCGTGTTGTCGTCTGCCGCCAAGATGACAGGATCAACCGCCTTGTTGCCTTGCTTCAAGACGGTTTTCTTGATTTGGCTTGCAGTGCCAAGCGCCGCCAGTGACAGCACGGCGGGCGAGTACCCATAGGCGTCACCGGCCACGGTTTCGGTGCGCGGTATCTTGTACGGCATGGAACGGTAGCCGGTTTCCTCGCCGATAATCGTCTTGCCCTTCACTTCAACGTAGCACGCGTGCCACGGATGACGGCGGCGGTCAATCGCCTGCGGGTCGTAGTCGTCGGCACGACACACGTAGTGAATGAACTCGAAGTACCGCGTTTCGTCGGGTGACGGCTTCGACGCTTCCGCCGCCATGTCAGGGGCCATCGGCACGCCGGGGAACTTCTCTTTGAACTGTCGTACGTTCAACCAGAAACGGCGGAACACGATGGACGTCTCGCCGTCGTCGTCCACCAAAAAGAACACGTCGCGCATGGAACACGCCACGTACTTAAACCCGCCCACCGGGTTGTGCAGCGACACGCGCCGTTCACCGATGTACACCGGGCCACTTCCGTACACGCCCATAGACTTGTAGACTTCGTTCATGCTGATTTTGAAACGCGCCTTCGGGTCGTAGCGCATCTTGAACAGCAAGTTCGTCAATTCGTCAAAGTACGCACGCACGCGCGCTTTCTTGCGCAGCGTCGGGTCCGACGCCATCAACCCGTGCCACTTCTGGCCGTCGGGCGTGATCAGTCGGTTAAGCACTGACGCGTATTTCAGAAGACTACGCGCACCTGTCGTGTCGTAGGACACGCGGCGCGCCGCCTCTGTCTTGGAGTTCGAAGGGGCAGGACCGTCTGTCAGCCAAGCCGAATACTGCGCCGGGATGCAGTGGGCCGCTGCTGATCGCCAGCCCGGCTCGTGCGGCTGGCGTAGCTGCTTGGCCTGTTCGTACTGCTTGACGATACGATCCGCGTCCAACGGCATGTCAGCCCCCCGAGGCCCCAGCGGCCCCAAGGAAGCGCAGGGCGACCGAGGCGGGTTGACCACCGCCCGACGCCCCAAGGAACGTGGACGCCCGGCCACCGCGCTTGAAGAACATGCGCCGCTGTTCTGCCGCCAAGTCCGCTGTCTCGCCCGTGCTACGTTCTGGCGCGGGTGGCGGCGGGTCGGGGTACTGCACCGCTGGCATTTTGGGCCGTCCTACCATGCTTTGCCTCATTCGCCTAAAGGGTCTTCTTCCACTTTGGCCAGTCGGCCACGGGTGTTGGCGGCGTGCAGCTTGTTGATGTCGCGACGCGCCACCCTCGCCGCGAATGTGAGCATCAAGCTATCGGCTTCGTCGGGACTTGGCAAGCCCCTGTCAGCCATGTCCTGCTTGCTCTCCATGATCATCTTTTGCGTCTGTTTGTTGTAACCGTAACGTATAGACGTCAACTCTTTCGCCAAGTTGTCGCAGTGTTCCGGCAACACGCCTTCATCCCACAACCACGTACGCAGCGTGTCGTACCATTCAGCGCGGTTGTTGTAATACTTTGCTGGAATGCTTGACGGCGCGCCGGGCCAAACTTCGATGACGGGATATTTGCGGTGTTTCAATAAGTCGATAAGTCCCGTCGTCGGTCCCGTGCCTTCAACGATAATCGCGTCGGGTCGTGTTCTGTCGGCTTCACGTGATACGACACGAAACGCTTCGATACTGTTCATACCGCGAAACTCTAGTGAAGGCAGTGACCGCGCGTCGCGACCTTGGCGGTACGATATACGAAACTTGTCGCCGACAGGGGAACGCGAACCGTCCACGCCCATAATCAGCGCCGCGCCGTTGTCGCCCCAATCCTGTCGCGCTTTCGCCAAATTTACCGCTTCCATCGGAATGAACGCGTCGAAGCTAGTAATCGGCGGCTTACCCAAAATACGTACACGAACTTCGTCGCTTTCAATTCCGTACTTCGTGATAATGTCTTGCAGTGCATTCTTGTTCGTCAGTCGTACCGAACGGCTGTCCACGTTCTTTGTGACGTAAAGATCAGCATGTTTCTCGAAGCAATCCACGAACTCGCCGTCAGGCCGCGTCATGTTTCCGAACGCAAAGAAGAACGCTTCACCGTCTGTTAGCGCCCCGTCGGCGACTTGCCACACTTTCGAAAGCACGCCAGACGCTTCGTCAAATACCACAAATACCGTTTTGCCTTCGTTGTGCAGACCGGCAAAAGCTTCGGTGTTGGTTTCGCTAACCGTCGCAGCCGTCGTACGATAGTTCTTCTGCTTGTCTTCGGGATACGCCGCAAAGCTAAACGTCGTAGCTGTCCAGCGAAACCAGTGATTGTTGATCGCCAGATTGTGCCACTTCGCTAGTTCCGGCCACGTTTTATCCTCTAGCTGGAATTGCGTACTGGCCGTCACGGCACCCCGTGTGTCAACCCGCGTGCTCATAAGGAAATAGATGACCCACGCCACCAACGCCGACTTGCCGACACCGTGGCCTGATCCGACGGCAGACCGCCAGACCTTTGTATCCATGCCGAACTCGCGGCGGATATTGTTGTTCTGGATATGCTCACCGAGTTCAATCAGCAAGTCGCGCTGCCAGTCTTCCGGCCCTTTCTTGTCGGCAAGCGGGTTCGGTGATCCGTCGGGCAACGTCGGCACACCCCACGGGAACACCGCCATAACGAAGCCGTAGGGGTTGTCGTAGAACGTGGCGATAAACGTCGCTAGTTCTTTCTCTTTCGCAATGCTCAAACCGCTGTTGCGCGCCATGCGGTTTACCCCTACATTTAGCGGCGAAAGGACCGCGCTATGTCTCTGGTGTACGACTACTACAACGCCGTACTATATGTGATCGACCAAATCGGTCAAGGCCGCACCCTGACTGCGGCTTGCGACATGGTGCGCCTGTCCATCCCGGCGTTCAAAAAGTACGTCAATGACGACGAAACGCTGACGGAACTTTACGAAGACGCCTTGCAGCGCGGAAACGACGCGCTTATGGACGCGCTGCTTGACGTCGATACCCACGCCATCTACGGCAACACCGACAGCAAAATGGCCAAGGTGCAGTCGGACAATATCAAGTGGGTTCTGGCAAAACGTGATCCGGGCCGGTTCGGCGACAAGATCGAGATTAAGCACGAAGTGTCGCTTGACCGCGCTATCACCGATGCACTTGTCATGGCGAAACAGCGTTCCGTCGCCGCGTTGCCCGCGCCGTCGCAGATCGAAGACGCGGTGTTGGTGGACGAAGACGCCGAATTGCTACACCAGCTTATGTACGGGTAATCTTCGTTGCCTTCGCGTCGCGCGGCTTGAAAGCGATTGCTTTGTCGTGCAGCGCGACCGCCTGAACGCGACCTTCCGCGTCGGCTGTCTCTTTCGACAACGCCTCAAGGTTCTGCGCGGCTAACGCCGCGAGTACAGGCTCCGCCGTCCGGTCGTTAAACGCGAATTGCGTAAACTGCACGCTTGGCAGCGTCTTCACCAAGGCTTCGTACGCTGGATCGTCTGCCAAGTGCGACAAATATACACGCGTCGCGTCTGTCTTGAAGCCTGCACGTCTGGCGGGCATGGAAAATTGTTCGTCGCCGTAACCGGCATCTGCCAGCGTCTTGTTCGCCGCCGTCGAGTTCGCCAACGTCACCGAAGCGATAATGCTCATAGCGGCACCTCTGCCATAAGCGCGCGGATGGTAGCGCGCTGTTCTGTCGTCGGAACGAACGGCAGCATACACACGTCGCCGATGTACCCACTAAATCGGGACGTCGAGTATCGCCCAAACTGCCCGGCGAGGCCAGCGGTGTTCTCACTGTTGCCCGGCGTTCCTGCCATCGTACCCGACGCGACAAGCACGCCGTTAACCCATCCTTCGATAGCGCCCGTCGCGTAGTTGTTGATTTGTTCAAGGACATGCGTTTGGTCTGACACGATGACGCCAGCCGCGCACGTGATGTTGGTAAGCGCGTCGGCGTCAAGGCGTTTCGCGCTAAACTGAAACGTGCCCGTCGCACCAACGATACCGGCGTGGCGGTGTATGGTTCCGCCGCTGCCCGTGCTGAAAAAGTACACCTGATCCGAACCGAGCGTGCCCGTCGGCTTGAACGCCATGCACATGTATCCGCTCGCGACGTCCTGCAACGTGTCAAGCGGCGCGGGCGACGCAAGAATGTCGTCGCTGTTGTCATACAGTTCGGAACCCCCGTTGTACACGGGACGTGTTGACCCCGCGCCCGTGAACATGACGGTCCCGCTGCCGTACTTCGACACAATGCGCCCTACGGGTTGCGCCAGTGCAGTAACGGGCGTCAGACCCGTGTCGTCCTGAAACTGTGTCGCCATGTCCGACTTGCGCAGCAACCAGCCTTTCGTCGTGCCGATGATGGTCGCCACTTGTTCTTCGAGCGTCGGCCCGCCGCCGCCCGGCCCGTTGTACTCGTACAGGATTGGGTTGCCCGCGCCGTCGCGGATAGGATAGGTGTCTGCCGGGCCTTGGGCTGCGGCAATGATCACGTTGCCTGCCTTGTCGAGTACGGGATACACGGTGTCCGGTCCTTCCGCTGCTGCGATGATGACCTCACCTGTGCCGTCAAGTACCGGGTAGTCAGGCATGGCCTATCCCCTGCGTTATCTGCACAACGTATCCCACGAAAAAGGCCACCCGGTCAAGGGTGGCCAAGTCTATGAGACAGTCTTCCAACAGGAAGGGTCTTCCCGTCCCTCGCTAGGACACCCCCTATCTACACGACGGCAGGCAGGTCGTCAATGGACCCGTGCAGGGGTTGGGCCAAGCGCCGGTTCAAGGCGGCGTTCGCCTCGCGCAGTTCGTCGGCGCGCGTGTTGGCCATCAGCAAGTCATGCTGCAACTGTTCGACCTTCGCCGCCAGTTCGCTTTCGTCGCCCGGCTGCAACTCGCGCAGCACGCCCGAGGACACGACGACATACCGCTTGCCTTCCACCACGTCACTGTGCGTGCCGTCGCCGTTGTCCACCTGCCACTTTTCGAGCGGGAAGGCTTCACCGTCAGCGTGGCGCACAAAGGCTTTGCCCACCTCGTCGTACGTGTAGGTGTCAACACCTTCGACGTCCAGCGCGTGCCCCGACCCTTGCGCCTTCCGCGCCATCGACACGCCCGCTTCAAACGCGCCATCAACGATGACACCGTTCGCGGGCATCCCGTCGCTTCCGTACAGGTAGATATCGGTATCCCCCGTGTTCTGCCCCGCCGCGTCTTGCACCGGCTCAACCATCACGCCAAGCCCGGCACGCTCCACCCACATATCCGCCGCACTCTGCGCCGGGGCCTGTTCGGTCGCCACGTCGCCCACACCCGCCGTCAGATCGGCAAGCTGCTGTTTCAGCGTCGCCACTTCGTCAATCAGTTCGTCTTTCGTCGGCATTGTCTGTCCTTTCTGTTGCAACAGAGAGGCCACCCTACCGCGCGTCTGCCGCCTAGTCAATACGCCGTAGGCCGATTTTCCAGTTGTACACTTTGTGTAAGCGTCGTCCTTATCGTACGCACGGGTGCGGTCGTTGTACACTCTGCGTGTGTTACACACTTTGCGGGCAACTTGTACAAACTGCTGCGGATTTGTACAAACTGCTGCGGATTTGTACAAACTGCTTGTATAATTTTTGAGGGTGTGTTGGCGAAACGGCGCGTTTCGGGGTCTCACGCGCGAAACGCACATCGCCCCCCACCCCCGGCCCTACCCCCACCCTTGTCGTACAATGCGTGCAAATTGCCCTTGTTGACATAATAACCCTTATCGGACAATGGAATGCCAATGATATCAATGACTTAGCGTTGTGCTAGTCGTGCATATCGTACAGTTACACACGCTGCGGCCACCAGATCGGGCCAATCCACCCTTATCTGTACAACGTGTACACTGCATAAGTCGCGCAATGCGTGCACATGAGACGAATGCGGTAGAGTGCGTTCCGCAATTCGTCCGATTAGATAGTGTTGTACAATCAGCCAATGCAATTGAACCCTAATTGTACACTCTGCCTAATTGTACACACTGTACAACATGTTAAAAGCATTCACATAGGCCGGATAGTGCAAGGGCAAGTGGACTGCGTCCCCCGAGGGCCGCAGACACACTAACCACTAGCACAACACGGTTTTTAGGGGTATCTAGGGCCACTAACCCTAATTGGACACTCTGCAATGACCTTAATTCCCAATTCCCCCAATTCGCGGCGTTCCCGTCGTGATTGCCTGCCAATGCCTTGGCAGCTTGGCGTGCAACATGTCGAGAGTGTCTATTCGTGGCCATTGGGTCGGATCATGGCGCGCCGCGCTGCGGGTGAGGGCTGGACAGACTGTCTTGTCATCTTGTGTGAGGCGATACGGCTTGGCGGGTCGCACAACTCGCGCCGCGTGCGGTATGACGGGCGGTTGTACATCACGCACAACGGGCGGAACGTGTACCTTGATGGCGAGTTGACTGCGCTGGCGCTTGATCACGTGTCCCATGTGTACGGTTTGTGCGACGAAAGCGACAAACTACACAACTTGACGCTTAAGGGGTATTGACAGCACGTGTTATATGCTTATCCTGCGAAGCAGGCGACACGACACGACAACGCCAGAGGGGCCACGCATGGCCGTAACACAAGGAAGCAACACGATGGCACGCACCTACTACACACTGGCAGTACGGGACACGGCAACCGACGCTTGGGCCGCAGAGTTCGGCGCGTACGATAAGGACGACGTTACCGCAGAGCGTACCGATTACATTTGGCACGGCACGCCGCCGCGCAACGTCAAGGTGATCAAGTCGGGCGCAAAGCAGGCGGATATCAATGCCGCAATCGCCAAGCTTAACGGGGGCGTGTGATCATGGGGGCCAAGTTCGTATCAGTCGCACCTACGCTGCAACTCGACTTCACCACGGCCACGCTTGCACTGTTCGTCACGCTGGCCGTGATCCTCGCAACCATCGCAATCAAACGGTGACGTTTCTAGGCTAGTCGCCATGGCGACTAGCTTTAGAAGCGCCAATGCTTCGCAACCCTCGCAAAGGACTAGGACAGATGCAAATGACAGTTAAACCAATCCGCGCCACAGACCTGACAAGCCGCGTACTGCTGGTGCAACTTTCGATATCGCAGTGGACAGCGCGCAAACTTGACAAGCGTGTTACTGCCGACGTCGCGCAACGTGAAGATGCCAAGCGCGACGCGGGACGCTATAACAAGTCGCTGGTGGCACGCGGCGCGCTTGCCGCTATCGCTGCCATCGCCGCAGAGGCGCGGGTTGACCACGCGTCTTACACGCTGCCTTGGCTGCAAGACGGCACGCGGATCATGCCGGTTGATGCCTTCAAGACGTACAGCGCGAAGATGCAAAAGCACCGGGAAGCGTTTGAGCGTGAAGTCGCCGACTTTCTCGCAAGCTATCCTGACTACATTGAACAAGCGCGCGAGGATTTGGGCGGGTTGTTCAATGCGGCGGATTACCCTTCCAAGTGGGAAGTCGCCAAACGCTTTGCATGGCGCGTCAACACGCTGCCTATGCCGTCGGCTGCTGACTTTCGCGTTGACTTGGATAAAGACACGGTTGCGGCGCTGCAAGCCGACATGCAAGCCGATATCAAAGCGGCCATGGGTGACGCGGTGAAAGACGTTGCCGACAGGCTGCACAAGGTTGCACGTGCAATGGCTGACAAGCTTGCGGCGTATGATCCCGCCGCAGGAAAGCAGGGCAACCCGTTCCGTGACAGCCTTGTGGAAAACGTGCGGGAACTGGTGGCCGTTCTGCCCATGTTGAACGTTACAGGCGACGCACAAATCGCCAAGGCTATCGAGGATGCACGCGCCAAGCTTGTCAGGCATGACGCACAAGCCTTGCGCGAGGATGCCGCGCTGCGGGCTGAAACCGCACAATCGGCTGCTGACATTGCCGACGCCATGGCGTCCTTTATGGGCGCGTGACGTTTCTAGGCTAGTCGCCATGGCGACTAGCTTTAGAAGCGCCAATGCTTCGCAACCCTCGCAAAAGGATAAACTAACATGACAACCGAACTTGAACTGAAACCCTCGCAAGCGCGCCAAGTGATTGAAGCGCACATTGATGCCGACGTTCCCGTACTGCTGACCGGCCAGCCGGGCGCGGGAAAGTCTGACGTCATTCGTCAGATCAGCGCGGCGCGCAATTGGCGTATGGTGGATATGCGCCTTTCGACTATCGACGCGGTGGATTTGCGCGGGCTTCCCGCACCGCGCGACGGAAAAGCCGTGTTCCTGCCCATGGGCGAATTGCCCGACGAAAGCCGCGACGGTGCGCAAGGTATTCTGTTTTTGGACGAACTGCCACAAGCGCCAATGGCAGTGCAGAACGCCGCTTTCTCGCTGGTACTCGACAGGCGGATTGGGGAATACCACTTGCCGCAGGGTTGGCGCGTGGTCGCGGCGGGAAACAGGCTGCAAGATCGCGCTGGCGTCAACCGGATCAACAGCGCGCTTGCGAACCGCTTCGCCCATGTGGCCATGGTTGTAGACCTTAACGACTGGTGCACGTGGGCACTGGCAAACGACGTCGCGCCCGAACTGGTGGCGTTCATCCGGTTCCGTCCCGAGTTGCTTTGCCAGTTTGAAGCCGACAGATCGGTGAACAACACGCCGCGTACGTGGGCAATGGTCGGGAAACACCTTAAGCGCGCCCTGCCGATTGGCGTTGAAACGCCAGTTATTGCGTCGCTTGTCGGGACCGGTCCCGCGTCTGAATTGCTGGCGTTTCTGCAAGTATGGCGTCGCCTGCCGTCGCCTGACGTCGTGTTGCTCAACCCGACGGGCGCGCCTATCCCGCAAGACGGTGCGACGCTGTACGCACTCGCTGGTGCGCTGGCGCGGCGTGTCACTCACCAGTCGATTGACGCTTTCGTCACGTACATCAACCGACTGCCGCCCGAATATGGCGTCATTGCCATGCGCGACGCGACGGCACGGGACAGCACGCTTGAAAAGACTGCCGCCGCTATCCGTTGGCTGTCTGACAATTCCAACGTTTATCTGTAAGGGCGCGACAATGGCACAAACACCCGCCGAATTGAAACTATCTAGGGCGCGCGCCCATATGATAATGAATGCGCCATTTTACGCAACAATGGCGCTTTCAATGCAATTCGTACAGCGCGACGATATCGACACAATGGCGACAGATGGAAAGTCTATCTTTTTCAATCCGTCGTTTGTCGAGAGTGAAGACGACGAAACTATTCGCGGCGTGGTGGCTCATGAGGTTGCACATGTCGCGAACTTGCACCACACGCGGCGCGGCAACCGTGATCCGAAACAGTGGAACATGGCTTGCGACTATGCGATTGATCCGCAGTTGGAAAAGGACGGTTTCAAGGTCGCCAAGTTCGGGTTTGTCGGCAAAGGCTTTGACGGCATGTCGGCAGAGGATATCTACGCCAAGCTGCAAGCCGACGGGAAGGACAACGGCCAAGGCAAGGGACATCCGCAGGGCGCGCCTAGCCAAGCGCCGCAGGGTCAACAGTCCGGACAGCCTCAAAGCGCGCCGCAGGGCGCGCCCAGCGGCGCTACGGGCCAAGGCAAGCCGTCGCGACCCGGTGACGTCCTAGACGCGGATGCACCTCATGACACTGCCGCGCTTGCCGCCGCAGAACTGGAAACCATGGCCAAGGTGCAGCAGGCGCATAACGTGGCCAAGGCATCGGGCAAAGGTAGCGCCATGGGCGCGCTTGCCGCCGCAGAACTTAAGAAAGCTGCAATCGACTGGCGGCAAGTTCTGCGGCGGTTCGTAGACAGCACGGCACGCGTGACGCAACAGTGGCACCGTCCGAACCGTCGGCACGTGCATTCCGGTACGTATCTGCCGGGCAACGTTCCCGATGCCATGGGCGCGCTTGTCGCTATCTTTGACGTGTCTGGCAGCACGTGCAATCCCGCGACGCTTGCGGCGTTCCTGTCCGAACTGCAAGCCGCGATTGATGACGTTAGGCCAAACGAGGTGCAAGTCATTCTCTGCGATACCAAGATTGTAGCGCAGTACACGCTTGAACCGGGCGAACCGTTGAACGTCAAGCTTAAGGGTGGCGGCGGTACGAACATGCAGCCCGCGCTTGACGCAGCACGCGACGCACAAGCCGTCATTTGCTTTACGGATTGCGACTTTCCGCGCGACGTCAAGGATACTGGCGTACCTACGCTTTGGGCGCGCTACGGGAAGCGCGGCAAGTTCCCGAAGTGGGGCGAAGCAATCCAGTTGCCCTAAGTGATCTAATCGGGCGCGTCGCAAGGCGCGCCTTAATTAGACCATTTGACAGTGACGCACTACACGTGTACTAGTAAAAGAAAACGACCCTCGCAACCCGCAAATAGGACAGAAGCCATGGCCGAATTAAACACAGAACGCGTGCAGGATTTATCCGCGCCGCTGCTGACGTTCGAACAACTCGCGCGCCAAGACGAACCCGCCGCGCTTGCAATCCTTGACGCTTGGATTGCTGGCCAGCCCCTCGCGCTGTACGACGTGGGCACGCCGCTTGCGCCCAAGCCGGGCGCATGGGTCATGACGCAGATTGAAACGCTGCGCCCGCAAGAAATCTACGCATTGGAGATACCGGCATGAGGTACACGGCGAAACAGAAGACGCAAGCTGCTAAAGACCGGCTTGACGCTGCGCTTATCAGCGACGCGAAGCGGTTCGGGCATCACGGCCCCGCCAACCTTATCGAAACAATACGTCAGCGGCATAACGTCGCAATTGATCCGACGTACGCGGAACACCTCTGCCGCGAGTTCGCAGGATGGAAGCCATGACGGGCCATTGGCATATCATCCGCAGCTATGAAAGCGGCGACGAAACGGTGTTCCACTGCGCGCGGTTCAACGGCGAGACGTGGCACTTTACGAAGGTACGCGTGCTGACGATATGGTGGCGTACGCAAGGCAGCGTGACCGACATTCTGCGTAAGGCAGAAGAACGCTGGCAAGAGGAACAAGGACAGAAACCATGATCGACGTCAACCCGAATGCACCGACGTCTGCAAAGGACGTGCAGCGCGCGGCGATAATAAACAGGCTTGAACTGAAAATCGTTTCGCTGTACAGTACGCGACGTGCGGCGGAAGTGGCGTTTCACCGCGTGTACAACCGTAGCGCATTGCTTAAGGTAGTGCACGTTGACGAAGACATGTATCAGCGCGCCGTGATGGGGCTGGAAAGGGCAATGAAGCAATGACACACCCGGTGATGATTAACGACGCGACGCGTGAACTGCACACGCTGATCCTTGGCGCGACGCTCGGACAGGCGGCGCTGTCGCGTCTAAACGCACCCGGCCTAGCGACCTATTTCCGGGCGTTGGCGGAAAGCATGGAAGCCACTGCCGGGGTGATCGGCGACGACAGTGACGCGCTGGCCGGAATGCTGCGCGTAGAGTTGCGGTACTACATGGCCATGGCTTAGGACTGTACCGGCTAGGCGCGTCCCGGCGCGCCCTTCCCGTGCAATCCAGCGCGACTAGAGAAGGATCGAACCCATGAAGAACCTTATGCTGACCACCTGTCTTCTGCTTACCGCCGTCCCGTCCTTCGCGGGCGGGCCGGTGATCGAAGAACGCTACGATACCGAGGTGGCGGGCGACCGCGCCAAGGTCAACCCGCTCGTGATCGTGGGCGCGCTGACCGTCGCCTGCCTGATCCTGTGCCGCGACAAGGACAGCGCCCCCGTGGTGATCGTCCCGCCGCCGCCGTGCAACGGGGACTGCTAAGATGAAGACGTGTCTTCTGCTTATCGCAGCCCTTACCCTGTCCGCGTGCATCAGGACGCCCGAACCGACGCTTTCCGCGAAGAACGAGACGACCGTCACGGTGCAGGGCGTGCCGTGGGACTTCGGCGCGGCCTACCGCGACAGCTTGCCCTACCGCACCGCGCGTGACTACTGCGCGGCCACGCACGCGGGCTATAAGGGCGGGCCGTCGTACGTCGGTTTCGTGCAGATCGACAGCATGACAGGGCTGCACACGTTCGCGTGCTGATCCTCGAAGCGTGGCCTTGCGGGGCCACGTCACTAGGAACAGTGAGGACAGAAGCCGTGAGTTCAAAGCTTTCGCCGTGGTACGTGTCGGAGAAGAACCGGCGCGATAAAACGACGCCGAAGTATGACCCTTGGACGTCTAACAACAAAAGGCGTGACAGCCGGTCTAAGCCGTCTGCGCACCACGTAAAGAGCAACGGCGTTATGCACGTTGAAGATGGGCATAAGGTTTGGCGTTTGGAGTGGCGCAACGGCAAGACGTACAAAGTGCGCGAGAAGATGACGCAAGCGGAACACGACGAGTACGTTATACGACGCTGGCGTGAAGCGAACGGGCACGCCGCGACCGTGATAGGTATCGACCCCGGATCGCCCGACGGTGACGTGACTGTGACCGGGCGGATAGTGCAGGCGGCGCGTGGCAACAAAGGCATGTACGTTCTGTATGACGAACTGTCGAATATTGACCCGACGATATGGGACGTGATGCAAGACGCCGTGAAAGACGAGTGCGAGAAATGACCGCACCGAAGACGCCGAACTTTAGCCACTTCCGATGGATGCCGCAGCGCACACGTTACGGCTTGACTGTCTGGACGTTTGGGCACCCCCGCGCCCGTGTTTTCGCTGCGATACGTCGTGACGTTGACGGCTTGGCCGTGACGCGATCAATGCACCAACCGTTGCGCAAGGGCGCGGTGGCAGACTTGTACGCTGCTTTCGACACACTCGTGACGGAAGAACTGGCGCGGTTTGTGACGCAGCTTGACAACCCGGCGACGTGCAAGCAGTGTGTACTGGCAGCGCGCCCGTACCTCGACAAGCTGCAACAACTAATCAACGACTTCACCGCAACATAAGGACCGAAACAATGCGTGGACGTATCCGTAACATACTTGGCGACGTGCTGTTCGCCGTGCTGCTGTTCGGCGTCATGTTTGGCGTGCTGCTGATCGGCGAAAATTCTGTACGTTGCGACGAAAAAGAGTGCTTGACGACGCACGAAAACTAGTTTACCAACGTACATGACCGGACAGATAAGCACGTTGACACGGCAGACTGTACGGGCTACCAACGTAACGCTACCATCAACAAAAGGACGATCCAGATGGCCAAGACCCCCGCACCCGCTGCCGCCGCAATCGCGACCGTTTCCGTCGGCAAGTTCACCTTTGACACCGGCTTTGCTATCCCGACGGCGGCGCGCACTGCGGCCAAGCAGTCGGACGACGCCGAAAAGCTGATGGCGATGCCCATTGGCGCTTCGTTCCTCGAAGCCGTCACCGTGCCCGACACCGTGACCGACCCCGCCGAACGCGAGAAGACGTTCAAGGAAAAGGCCAAGGGTGTCACGAACCGCCTGTCCGGCCTGACGCGCCGCTTCGCGAAGAAGAATGCGGGTTACGCGTTCGCGCTTCGCACCGTCAACGACGACCAGATGGGCCGTGGTGTCCGCGTGTTCCGCATCGAACCGGAACCCGTCGCGGGCGCGCCCACCCCGACCGCCACCGAAGGAAGCACCGCGCCTGCCAGCGCGTAACGCTGTCGCGTGGCAGTGCAGCCCTGTCCCTGTGAGGGTGGACAGGGCTGCACCCCAAGCGACAGAAGTGTTGCGCTCACGTCCCCGTAGTTTAGACATTGCCCGGACCTGATCAGCCGGGCGCAAAACAGTCCGTACCTCCTCCCACGGAAAGACGCAGGGCCAACCTGCCGGGGCAAATTAAACAAAGGACGCGTCATGTACTTATCCACCTTCCTGCCTGACAAATCGCAGGTGATCGCCGAAGTCGCCAAGATGCCCAAGGCGCACCAGATGGCGGAACCCGCGCTGTTTGAAGCCGCCGTGCGTACGGTGCAGAAGATCGTGATGGATAAGCTACAGTACGAAATCCACATATCTGTCAGCGACGCGGTGGCACAGTACGAAGCCGTCAACGGGCGTTACGACGCATTGCCGGGCGGCGAGGAAGGCGACAGGGCGCGCGACGATTACGAAAGCGGGCTGGACGACATTGTGGAAACCGTGTTCCAAGAATACGAACAGGGCTTGTCGCAGAACTGGCTTGGCACCAACACGATTGACAGCCAAGTGTGGGCAGAGGACGGCCCGCAACGCTTGGCCACCAGTGCCGCCAAGGAAATCTGGAAGACGCTGACACTCGACAAGACGCCTGCGCAAATCCTTGCGAACGCGGGTATCGTGGCGACGGATTTTGCTGCACTCGCCGACGCGGTGCAGACTGCACAAACGCAACAAAAGGAACTGACGAACATGGCAGACGCTATCGAAAACGTCTTGGTCAAGATCAAGATGCACGTGGGCACGGCTTTCAACGTGATGGCCGTCTACGAAGACATGGAAACCATCTTCGATGACGAAGACGAAACGCTTGTGCAGTCTGCGGCGTCGCGTCTCGGCATCGACATGAACGACGTGAACACGTTGCAGATTGCGGCGCTGGAATTCGAGGACCCGGCTGACGACCTGACGAAAAAGCTGACTTCTGTCAGCGCGGGACCGACACCGGCACGGGCACCTCGCGCACCGCGCACCCCGAAGGCCACGGCAGGGGAACCCGCACCCGGTCAACTCGACGGTTCGGTTTTGGAAGCGTTGAAGACGTGCGGCGTGAGCGAAACCGGCATGGCGGAACAGCTTGGCGTGTCACGTTCGACGTTCGTCAACTACGCCAAGAACAAGTCGGCGTTCGTGCCCGACAACGACCAGACCAAGCTGATCCGGGGCGAACTTGTCGCACGTACGAACCTGCTGTTGCAGGCACTCGCGACGATGGACGGAACCGAAGCCATGGCGGTATCGTGATGGCACGTCGTACGTTTAACGTCATGGCCGGGCTGGCGTGCTACGGCGTGGGGCTGGCGCTGCTGCTTTCGTTCGGTGGCGTGGCGGGCTGGACCATGTTCGCGGTGTTCGCCGCGTGCGCGCTCGGCTTTTTCGTACGGTCCTAGCGTGCTAGGGCTTGCCTTCCCCTGCGCGGTGAAGGTGTACAGCGACGGTACGTGGTATTGCGCTGTATGCGACCTGCGCGGGGATAAGGACGAAGACCCCGACGACTACTGCCTTAAGCGCAAACAGGAAGCCAATGCCTCGCCGGACAGGACCGCCACCCGCCAAAGATGACACGTTCCTATGGCGCATATGCAAGGCGCTGGACGAACCACCGCGTGTGTTGGCCGCGAATATCGACGTGCCTTATGCGGAACTTGAACCGCTACTGGACCACCGGCACAAGTTGGTTGAACTCGACCGCGACGAAGTGTGGTTCAAGATCAGGGAACACGTCGGCCAGCGGCTAGGGGCTTTACTGGCGATACGTATGGAACTTACACGCGCGTTGCAGAAGGACGTAGCCAAGCGCGCCGCACGCATTGCACAGATGACCGACCGAGAACCGAAAGGCTCACCCCGTGGACGACGCTGATCTTATCGCATCACTACGTGCAGAGAATGACGCGTTGCGGTTGCAGATTGCGACGTTGACTGAGGAACGCGACAGCATGGCGTCGCTCGTATTCGGCAAATTGCACGGACAGTCGCGCGCACCTAACGGCGTACCGACGCCGGGCGGCGCGCCGTCGGATCGCACTGACTGCACCATGTGCGGCAACGACTGCCACGGTGGCGCGTCCATGGTGTACGGTTCGCCGTATTGCAGCGCGTGTATCGTGAGTAACGGAAACGCTGCTATTATGGACCACGCACGCGACGTGATGAAAGCAGGCGGCGTGCAGCGTGCAACTAAAGCGAAGCCGCTATCAGCGTACGCGATTGACGACGCGAAGTTAAACCCCGACACGCTCGACACGCAAGTCGTGTCGCGAACCGAATGGGATAGATGGTTGGACAGCTTGCAAACAGGACAGAAGCCATGACCGACGCGAAGACTTCGCAGATACGTACGTTTCAGATATACCAGTCTATCAGCGGCTATGTGGACGGTAAGATTGACGACTGGCCTGCCAGCCTTCAAGACCCAATCTACATGGCGCTTGAACGCAAGGCGAAGCAAGTCCAACTGCCGCTGTCTATCGTGTACAGCGCGTGCGAAATTGACCCCGACATTCCAGAAGACAGACCGGGACACTTCTACGTACACGTGGTCGCGAGTGAGATTGTTATCGCCGACGAACGTACGCTGATGCCCGGCACTGTGCAACGCGGCTTCGACGCTGATATGAGAAAGTATCTTGATGACCTTGGTCCTTGGAATTGACCCCGGCAGTAGCGGCGCGTTTGCCGTGTACAACACGAAGACGCGTACGCTCGTTGGCGACGTGATCGACACCCCGACGTGGTTCCAAACAGTCGGCAAAAAGAAACGGCCAAGGATCGACGCCCTCGCCATCGCCGACATGTTCGACACGTACGTACTGATGGACGTTGAACTTGTCGTCATGGAAGCCGTCGGCGGGCGCACCGGGCAGAGTGCGTCGGCGGGCTTCGCCTTTGGCTACGGCGTGGGCATTACGTACATGGCGGCGTTTTACAGCGGCATCGTGATTGAAACTGTACCGCCGCAAACATGGAAGCAAATGCTCAACGTGCCCGGCAAGAGCAAGGCTGACGACACGGCTATCCTCGCACGGGCTGACGAACTCTTTCCACACGACAGGCAACAGTTTCGTGGACCGAACGGCGGCAAGAAAATCGACCGCGCCGAAGCTGCGATGATTGCCAAGTTCGGTGGCGACGTTATATTACCGACACTGCAAAACACACCCGGCGTAGAGTTGCGACTTGCATACCGCGCCGCTGATACAGGGGCTTGACATGAGACTACACAGTGTGAAGTTCAAACGCGCGTCATGGTCGCGCGAGGAAGAAGCGGCGCGCGCCGACTTCGTACGTGACCTAATGTCGCTGCACGGCTGCTATCTGGAAAAGGTATGGTTCGCCCGCGACGCGCGTCAAGGATGGGTGGCGCGGTACGAATGAAGATCGCAACTCAACCCCTGCCGCTGTTCGACTATCAGGCCACCGCAGCCGACCTTATGGCGACGCGCGAACGCTTTGGCCTGCACGACGAAATGGGTATCGGTAAGACAGCTACCACGATAGGCACGGTGGACCGGCTGCAAGCCAAGCGCGGGATCATCATCTGCCCGGCTATGCTGCGCGAGAACTGGATAAATGAGTTTCGCAAGTTTTCAGTGTACGAACGTAAGCTGTGCAAGGGACGCACGATACACGACTACATCGCGTGGTCGCGCGGGCGGTTCGACGTGCTGATTACGTCGTACGAACAAGCGACGAAGTGGGCACCGAACTTTGTAAAACGTGGCGAGTTTATCGACTTCCTTGCGCTGGACGAAGCGCACTACCTTAAGAACGAAAACGCAAACCGCACACGCGCCATACTAGGACACGAAGCGGGCGGGCTGGACAGTATATCGCTGTTCGCAGAACACGGCTACCACGTGACAGGCACGCCAATGTCGAACGACCCGCTGGACATTTACACGTTCCTGCGGTTCGCCCGTGCAATCGACATGGACGCGGTGACGTTTATCAAGACGTTCTTTGATCGCCAAGTAGGAACGTACAGCGCGCGTCACTTCGTACGCGACGACATGCGACCTATACTGCAACAGTTGATCTACAACAACAGCATTCGCCGCACGCACGGCGACGTGGGCATGACGTTGCCGCCCATCTTCCTGAAAGAAATGCTGCTTGAAGGCAACATGTTCGACTTGCAAAAGGCACTCGACGCGTATCCTGATCTAGAGAAGCGCGTCGTTGACGCTATCCAGAACGGCAACATTGAACAGTTGAACGCAGAGTACATCGCCATCGTACGACGTCTTGTTGGAAAGGCCAAAGCTGTTCCATACGCCGAACTGTTGAAGAACGAACTCGACGCGCTGCCTACCAAACGTGTCGTGTTTTGCTGGCACACCGAACCACTACTGCACGTGGCGAACTACCTGCGCAAGCACGGCTACGGCGTGGTGACGGCTTATGGTGACACGCGCGAGGCTGACAGACAGGCAGCGGTGCAGTCGTTCATGAACGACCCGAACTGCCACGTGTTCGTCGGCAACATAAAGGTGGCCGGTGTCGGCTTGACGCTCACCTCGTCGTATGAAATCGACATGCTGGAAAGCGATTGGTCGCCCGCAGGCAACGCGCAAGCTATCAAGCGTGTACACCGTTACGGGCAGCGGCAGAACGTCCACGCCCGGTTCATCACGCTTGCCAATTCGATTGATACCGTCGTAAACCGCATCGTGCGGGACAAGACGGCGAGTATCGCCCAGATTGAGGGGATCACGATGACTGCCAGCCCCTTGACCGTCTGACTACCCGGCAGTAAAACATGTTTACGCAACCTTGAGGAACTCCCATGCAAATCATGTTCGACCCTTCCGATCCAGCGGACTACGCAAAGGCGCGTGTCTGTCTGGACGCCCTGTCTGTTGGCCTCGCACAGATGCCCCCGATGGCAGCACCGCCTGCCCCGGCTCCGGCCCCTGCGGCAGCACCCCCGATGGCAGCACCGCCTGCCCCGGCTCCGGC
>Ga0114938_1000238_pt1 | contig 44692 bp, 30 predicted proteins | sample AshMeaBigSpring_FD_88675 | JGI IMG/M metagenome (GOLD analysis project Ga0114938, IMG submission 88675) | Groundwater microbial communities from Big Spring, Nevada to study Microbial Dark Matter (Phase II) - Ash Meadows Big Spring | ecosystem: Environmental > Aquatic > Deep subsurface >... | reverse complement strand
TTTCTGATTCGTCCGCGCAGGTTTGGTAAATCGCTGTGGTTGAATACAATGATGACCTATTATGATGTGTTGGAAGCTCCCAATTTTGATGCCCTGTTTGGCGAAACCTATATTGGACAGCATCCCACCGAAGAGAAAAACAGCTATTTGATTCTTAATTTTAATTTTTCGGGTGTTAATCCGGATTTAGCAAAACTCGAATCTTCGTTTGAGGAGCATTGCTTGCAATCATTTGAAACGTTTTATAAGAGGTACAAATCACTTTTAAGCGAAGATTTTTTAGCAGGATTTAATTTGCGAAATACCGCTGAAGCCCGAATTGAGTACATAGCACGTTATTGTCAGGAAAAAAAACTATCGATTTATCTCTTTATCGACGAGTACGATAATTTTACCAATACCATACTTAGTCAGCATGGCGAGCGTACTTATGCAGAAATCACACACGGGAATGGCTTTTTTCGGTTGTTTTTCAATAAAATAAAACTGGCCACTACCGACAAAAACGCCTCGTTGAAGAAGATTTTCATTACCGGAGTTTCGCCTGTCACGCTCGACGATGTAACGAGTGGATTTAATATTGCCAAAAATATCACCACCGACGCGAAGTTTAATTCGATTATCGGATTCACCGAAGCGGAGGTCATTACCATGCTCAACCACTACAAAGAGGCAGGATTGATCAACGAACCGATTGAAAATCTGCTCGGGGTGATGCGGGAGTGGTACAACAATTATTGCTTTTCCGAAGATCGTATTGACGAGAAAATGTACAATTCATACATGACGCTCTACTTCCTGGATAATTATTTGTCGCAGGGCGTTATGCCAAAAGTGTTTGTCGATAACAACATCAAAATCGACTACGGCAAATTGCGTCACCTGATTATATTGGATAAAAAGGTAAATGGCAATTTCTCCACCATCAAGCGCATTGCCGAAGAGGGTGAAATACGGACATCGATTGCAACATCTTTTCCGGCAGAAAAGCTGATTGCAAAAGAGAATTTCGTTTCGCTGCTTTACTACTTCGGTATTTTGACTATTGATAGAGTGGAAGATGATGAAATTGTACTTTCTGTTCCCAATTTAGCGATACGTACGGTGTTATTCTCCTATTTGGTAGAAGGGTTTAGTGAAGCCGAAATTTTCAATCTGGAAAATATGACGCTTTCTGAAATGGCACATAAAATGGCTTATGCGGGAGAATGGAGGCCGTTTTTTGACTATTTTGCCGAGCAAATCTATAAGCAAACATCGGTGCGTGATTTTATAGATGGTGAAAAAACAGTGCAGATGTTTCATTTGGTTTACCTCAATAGTGCGAACTATTATGTGGTACATTCCGAAGCAGAAATGGGCAAGGGTTTTGTCGATTTGTGGTTGCAGCCCAACTTTATTGTCCGCCCGAATATGAAGCATTGCTACCTGGTGGAACTAAAATATGTGCCACGTGCTCAGGAAGCCGACGCTAAAAATCCCGAATCTGCTTTGGTACAAAAACTCAATGCCGAAGCCGAAGCTCAACTACATCGCTATGCTGCCGACCCACGGATATTGGCATCGGTGGGCAAAACCACGTTGCATTTGCTCCGCGTGATTTATTGCGGTTGGGAAATGGTGAGCTGCGAAGAGGTGATTTGACAGAAAGGACCTTTTGTGCCGCCAGGCAAACCCGTTTTGAACAACGACAGGACCTATAATTTATCAGCCATATAGTGCGAAATAACACTCCTCAAAGCCCTGCTGTCTATTGGTTTAGTCAGAAAATCGTCCATACCCGCCTCTATACACCTTTCTCTTTCTCCTTTTACAGCACCCGCTGTAAGGGCTATAATGGGTATGCGATTGCCCGAGGCAACTTCGAAATTTCGAATCGCTACGGTCGCCTCAATACCACTCATTTCGGGCATTTGCACATCCATCAGCACCAAATCGGGATACATTGTGGTGGCCACATTGAACGCTTCGCGACCATTGCCTGCTTCCAGAATAATGGCATCGGGTACTATTTGTTTGAGAATGGTGGTGACCAGCAACATATTGAGCCTGACATCCTCTACGACCAAAATGGTCGGAATTGTTTCTCTGACCTGAATAAACGATTCGTTTTCCGACATGGCTCCGGTAACAGACAAACTCTGCGCGGCTTCACTTTTCAGATTAATAAGACCGTGCAGTAACTCCTGCGACTTGACAGGCTTTGACAGAGTGAAGCGAATGCCCAGACGCTTACACTCCTCGTAGAAGGCCATATTCTCCGAGCCACTGTGCATCAATACAACATCCAGCATTCCGGGCGTAATATTCAGCTTTTCGCGAATCATTTTCACAGTATCCAGTCCGTCGAAAAAAGGCATTTTGCGATCCATCAGCACAAAATCAAACGTATACCGTCCCTCCAGCAACTTCAGCGCCGAGAGCCCGTTGTCACACAATTCGGTATCCACACCCCACGTATTGAGCATACGCTCCAGGATAACCGCACTCTGCTCGTTGTCATCCACAATCAAAGCCCGACGAATCTGATTCAGACGCACATGCTGCTTCGATTCCTGATCTTCAAACTCGGTATTTAATGTAAAATAGAAAACAGAACCTTTACCCGGCTCACTGGAAATGAGAATACGACTACCCATTTTATCGGCCAGCATATTCGAAATAGTCAGCCCGAGCCCTGTTCCTCCAAACTTGCGGGTTGTAGAACCATCTGCCTGCGAAAAGGCCTTGAATAATTTCTTTTGTTGTTCGGACGTAATTCCGATACCGGTATCGCGCACCGAAAAGAGGAAATTGCCGGTGAGCTCGTCCTGTTTTTCGAACGAGATACTAAGCTCCACCTCTCCCGAATCTGTAAACTTCACAGCATTACCCATCAGATTCACCAAAATCTGACGCAAACGAACTGGATCTACCAACGCATAGCGGGGTATCTTTGAATCGATATTGAGCAAAACCTCCAAACCTTTGGTGATAGCCGGAAATTTTACAATGTCAATAATATGTTCTGCCCACTCCACAACATCGGTTTTCACGCAATCGAGCTCCATTTTTCCGGCTTCAATTTTCGAAAAATCCAGAATATCGTTAATAATGCCCAACAGAGAGTGGCCCGAAATATTCACATTCTCTACGTATTGCTGCTGAATATCATCGAGAGGTGTTTTCATCAACAAATCGGTAAATCCGATTACCCCATTGAGAGGAGTACGAATTTCGTGGCTCATATTGGCCAAAAACTCCGATTTGGCTTTGTTGGCAATATCTGCCTCCTGTTTGGCTTTGAGCAATGTTGCTTCTACCTTTTTCTTGTTGATTACCCCGGCTAAAACGCTGGCATACACCTTTAGCAGAATTAGGACCTGATTGTTCCACGATTTATTGGAACGAACAGAATCGAATCCGATAAATCCCATCAGCGTTGAACCAAAATACATGGGTACAGTTACTAACGACCGGATTCCCTGCGATTCCAGCACCTCTTTCTCGTATGCTCTGTCTTCGGTTAAAGCGGCTACCGATTCGATGTAAATATGTTCGTTGTTGTAAAATGTATCTTTCCAGAAAGGAATAAATGAAAACGGAATCTCCTGCAGATTATCGATTTCGGGAGAAATGCCTTCTGCGCACCACTCAAATATATTATTTATTTCATCTTTTTCCTGATCCAGCTCAAAGATATAGGTGCGATCCACACTGTTGAACTGACCCAGTATTTGCAGTGAATGATTGATTTCATCGTCGAGCGTAGCAGAGTCCGACTGAATAAGCCGCTCTGAAATACGGGCAATCACATCGTAAAAATCATTCTGTATTTTCAAATCCTCTTCGAGCTTTTTACTCAGAGTAACATCTACCATTACAGTTAGCAAAAACTTCTGTCCCTGACTTTCAATCATTTCACCCGAGAAAAGACCATACATTATCTCCCCCGATTTGTCTCTCACCTTCATCTGCTTGTTGTAGAAAGAACCGGTAGCATATAGTTCATCTTCCAGTTCGTTGAGTGTTTCGGGTATCACAAATAGGTTAAGTTCATTGGCTGTTCGCCCTACTACCTCTTCCTTCGTAAAACCCGTTTTGTTGATAAATGCCCTGTTGACGTCGGTAAATGTTCTGGCCGGCAATAGTGTGATGGCCATTAAAGCCGGATTGTTCTCGAAAAACTTATTGAATTTCTGAAGCGATTCCTGCTCTTTGCTCAAATCTTTGCAAATGCCAAAAATACAATCGCTACCATCCCATTTTCCAAACCAAACCCTTGTTTCCACAGGTACTAACGCCCCGTTTTTACGGGCAAGAGGCAACGGGCAGAAGTCTCGTTTTCCGGCAAACATCTCAGCAAAAATCTGCTCTGCCTCAGCTCTGGCCGATACAGGATGCAAATCGAGCACGTGCATTCCTTTTATTTCATCGATGGTATAGCCTAATTTGCTGATGACCACATCGTTCACATAGAATATCTCTCCGTTTACATTGGCCACAATAATCAGGTCGTCGATAGATTCGAAGAAACTACGGAAATTTTTCTCGCTTTCACTCAGCTTCTCTTCTGCTATTTTTCGGGACGAAATATCGACCAGACATTCAAGCAATTTCTCTTCTCCATCTATCTCAATTTTCTTCACACTCTTCAGGATAGGTAATTTAGAGCCATCTTTGCGCAGCATCACACGCTCCGAATTGTCGATACTATAGCCTAAATCGCAAACAGGGCAAGCATTTTCGCTGGACGGACAAAGTAATGAGTGGCAACGATTGCCCTGTAAATCAGATTTCGATGAGCCAAAAAGTGTGGCTACATATTCATTTACGCGCTCGATAACACGCGTCTTACTATCCACAATTACCACCCCTGCCGGCAAAGTATCGACCAGTGCCCGCTGTAGCATTTCCCGCTCTTTAGAGGCCAGTGCAATCTCCTTGAGCGGAGTGATATCGGTTAACAGAAGCACGGCCAAATCGTTGTCGTACTCAGAAAACTGAATTTTGAGTAGTTTCTCAGACTCATTGCAAAACTTGATTTGCTCGAATCGTTTATCTTTGTGAAATAAGTTGAGGCAAAGCTCTTTTTCCCCGGGTGAATTGCAAAGAAGTGTCCCCAGAGATTGTATAAGCATTTTGTTGAGCAACTGCTCTTGTGTGAGAGATGTTAATCTTTCGACAGAATGGTTTACTTCAACAATCTCAAAATCAGTATCCTGAGGAGATTCTCCTCTCACTATTTTGCAAAGCAGAATGCCAAAAGAGGCAAAATGCATCAAATCTTTGTATAAATTATGTTCCATGGTAATCGAGGTTAATCAAGAATCCCCTCCGTTTTGGGATTGTGAATATACAAAAATATGGATTTATTTTAATAAAACAATTTTTTATACGTGAATAGATGTTTAAATGCGAATAAGATGCTACAGAGGTATCGCAGTAACATTGCAAAATTTAAGAATTCAGGGGAGTAAACCGGATATTTATAATGCTGAATCAGACAAACTCAACTCCTGATTCGCATTATTCATATATATGTAATGGGATTGGACGATTTACCCCATCTTACAAACTTTTTTTGTAAATTTGTCGTTTAAATGGTTATACTGTTTATTGTCCGTTAACATTACTCTATACATTATGAAAAAGAAACTCCTGATTACTGCCGCCGTGGTAGCCTCTCTGTTTGCTATACTGCTGGTATTGCCATTTGCATTCGAAGGAAAAATTGAAAAAATAATCAAAGCCGAAGCCAATAAAACAATGCAGGCCAAACTCGACTTCAGGAGCCTGAATCTGAGTTTTATCCGCAACTTCCCAAAGGCCACCATCGGGCTGGAAAATCTCACCATCACAGGAATCGACTCATTTGCGCTCGACACCCTGATAAAAGCGGATGAACTACGGATATCGGTAGATATAATGAGCCTCTTTGGCGACAAGGGTTATGATGTATCGCACATACTGCTCGATGGCGCAGATATTCGCCTGCATGTGCTGCGAAGCGGACGGGCAAACTGGGACATTGTACCCACAGACACCACACAACAGGCTGCACCGGCCGAAAAGCCATCCACATTCAGGCTAAACCTGAAGGAGCTGGAGGCAAAAAACAGCCGTTTCAGATATCTGGACGAACAGGGCAATATGGATTTCTCGATCAACGACCTGAACAGTGTCTGCTCGGGCGATATGAGTGCCGATGTAACGAATCTGAAACTAAAAGCCGATGCAGCAGAGATGAATTTCACAATGGATAAAGTGCCCTATATGAATAAAATGGTGGTACATATCGATGGCGAAATTGAGGCAGATCTGAAAAACAGCAAATATACTTTTCGCAACAATACCTGCCGGGTAAATGCCGTGGAGGCCGCCCTCGAAGGATGGTTTGCCATGCCCAAAGAGGGATACGACATGGATATTCGTCTGAAAACAAATCAACTGGACTTCAAACAGGTTTTATCGCTCGTGCCGGGTATGTTTACCAAACAATTCGATGAAATTGAAACAGCCGGCGTCGTATCTATGGACGCATGGGCCAAAGGGCACTATTCTGATTCGGTGATGCCGGCGTTTAATCTGGCCTTAAACGTAGATAAAGCGATGTTTAAATACCCATCTCTGCCCCGAAAAGTAGATCAGATACGGATGAATCTGAAGGTATCGAACCCGGGTGGTAGCACAGACAAAACGGTGGTGGATTTGCAAAATCTGCAATTCTCGATGGGAGGCAATCCATTCTCGCTGATGGCTTTGATAAAAACACCGGTTAGCAATCCGGATTTTGCACTAAAGGCCAACGGCAAACTCGATTTATCAATGATTAAAGAGGTATATCCGCTCGAAAAAGGGACCGAATTAACCGGAAAGCTCATCGCAAATTTGCAGGTGAAGGGTACAATGAAACAGATTGAACGCGAGATGTACGATCAGATCAATGCGTCAGGAACCCTCTCTTTGGCCGGCATAATCTACAAATCGGCGGGTTATCCGGATGTTTTGGTCAATAATCTGGCACTCAACTTCACTCCGAAGTTTGTGGAAATGACAGATATGAATCTGCGTTTTGGAAAAACAGATATCTCGGCCCGGGGTCGACTGGAAAACTTCATTGCCTATGCCCTGAAAGACAAAACGCTGAAAGGGAACCTGACCATGAGTTCCAAACAGATGGACATCAACGAATTGATGGGGAATTCCTCCTCATCCGGACAGAGCGATACCACTGCTATGCAGGCATTTGAGATTCCGAAAAACATCGATTTTATCTTGCAGGCAGCGATTCAGAAAATTAGTTATGACAAAATGAATTTTGAAAATGCATCGGGCAAAATACTGATAAACAACGGAAAAATAGACTTCAACGGCTTGCGCATGAATGCTTTTGGCGGAGTGATTGAGACAGACGGTTACTACAGCACAGCGGTTGACCCGAAAAAACCCGACATCAGCCTGGCACTGAATGTGGTGAATGCTTCGTTTGCGCAGACATTTCAGCAACTGGACTTTGTAAAAAAGATGATGCCGCTGTTTGAAAGCACTGTTGGCAACTATTCGGTCAACTTTAAACTGAGCGGTAAACTGGACGAAAAAATGTCGCCCGACCTGAAAACGCTTCTGGCTCAGGGCTTGCTTCAGTCGCAAAACGTACAGGTAAAAGAGGTAAAGGCTCTCGATGCTCTGGCATTGGCGATGAAAGACGACAAATACAAAAATATCTCGGTAAAAGATCTGAAACTCCCCTTCTCTATCGAAGACGGCAAAGTAAAAACCAAGCCTTTTGACATCACAATGGGTGATGCCAAAATTAACTTATCGGGAGTAACTACACTGGATAAAACCATCGATTACAACGGGATAGCGACTCTACCCGCAGGTGTGGTCTCCAAACTGGGAAGCAACATTCAGCAAATCGGGTTCAAAATCGGAGGAACCTTCACTCAACCCAAAGTTACGCTGGATTACAAGTCGATTGCCAAATCGCTCGTAAAAGAAGCTGCCACAAAAGGCATACAGAAAGCACTCGGCGTAAAAGACGATGCCGAATTGCAGGCCAAAATAGCCGCCGCCCGCCAGGAGGCACGGGCCAAAGCCGACCAGATAATCGAACAGGCCGACCAACAGGCACAGGCCCTCATCGAAAAGGCCGGCAATCCGATTGCCAAAATCGCAGCGAAAAAAGTAGCCGAACAACTCAAAAAAGAGGCTCAGAAAAGGGCTCAAAATGTAGTGGACGAAGCCGAAGCAAAGGTTGTACAAATGCAGGCTAAATAGGAACAAATAATCCTCTAAAATGGATTAATCCGAACAAAATAGCAACACTTCCCCCATTTTATTGGTTGGTAAGATCTGTTTTTTCGCATAAAAATTTTATATTTGCAAAAATCACTGATTACAGACCGAAAAATGGGGAAGATGCTATGAAACATATCCGAAATATACTTTTTTACATAGTTACTATTGGCATTTTCTCAACCCTGATATATTGGTTTATTCTGCAGGGTAAACTGCTCGAAGCAGGAAGAAGTATTGTCGTAAAATCATCCAACGAAAGCACCTGGGTACAGTTCACAAAATCGATGACTGAGAATCTGGGTCATCCACTGGCCTTGCTGCTCTCGCAGATAGTAACCATCATACTCGTTGCCCGCATCTTTGGCTGGCTGTGCCGCAAAATAGGTCAACCCACCGTTATTGGTGAAATTGCGGCCGGTATTGTATTGGGGCCATCGCTGACGGGTCTCTACTTCCCTGAATTTTCTGCCGCTCTGTTTCCCGCATCGTCGCTGGGTAATTTGCAGTTTCTGAGCCAGATCGGGCTTATACTCTTTATGTTTATGGTGGGGATGGAGCTCGAACTCAAAACCATCCGCAACAAGGCACAGGAAGCCGTTGTAATCAGCCATTCGAGTATTATCACACCTTTTACGCTGGGTATTGTTCTGGCCTATTATATCTACGACAAGTTTGCACCCACCAACATCGGATTTCTCTCTTTTGCTCTTTTTCTGGGTATAGCCATGAGCATTACCGCGTTTCCGGTGCTGGCCCGCATCGTTCAGGAAAGAGGGATCCACAAAACAAAACTGGGGACAGTCGTTATCACCTGTGCGGCAGTTGACGACATCACTGCCTGGAGCCTTTTGGCTGCTGTTATAGCCATTGTGAAGGCCGGATCGTTTACCAGCTCACTCTACACGATTGCTTTGGCATTCGGATATGTGCTATTGATGCTGAAAGTGGTAAAACCATTTCTGAAACGGGTGGGTGAACTGCATCCCTCGCGCGAAACCCTTACAAAGCCTGTGGTTGCCATATTTCTTCTTACACTTATGCTTTCGTCGTATGCCACCGAAGTGATTGGCATACATGCTCTGTTTGGTGCATTTATGGCCGGTGCCATTATGCCGGAAAGCATGAAATTTCGCAACATCTTTATTGAAAAGGTAGAAGATATTGCTCTGGTTCTACTGCTTCCTCTCTTCTTTGTATTCACAGGATTACGCACGCAAATAGGCCTGATAAACGAACCCTATCTGTGGGAAGTTACCGGAATGATTGTACTCGTGGCCGTTGCCGGAAAATTTTTTGGAAGCTCACTGGCTGCCAAATATGTGGGTATGAAATGGAGAGATAGTTTGATAATCGGGGCATTGATGAATGCCCGCGGTTTGGTAGAATTGGTCGTACTCAATATCGGTTACGATCTGGGCGTTTTATCACCTCAGATATTTGCCATGTTGGTAATAATGGCTTTGGTAACAACATTTATGACGGGGCCGGTTATCAATATTATCGAATGGATATTTAAAAAAGAGAAAGAAGATTTGCCAACCACAGTCCGACTCAACAATAAGTACAAAGTTCTTTTTTCGTTTGGCAAACCAGAACGTGGTATTTCGCTGCTGCGTCTGGCGCATTCGTTTACCAAACGTCAGAATGGCAACGCCATCATCACGGCGCTTCACCTCTCTCCTACCAACGAGTTGAGTCGCCTCAATGTGGATGAATATGAGCTTGAATCATTTGCACCGGTAATAGAAGAGTCGCGCATAATGCGTCAGAAGCTGACCACATTTTTCAAAGAATCGAATGATATTGTTTCAGACATTGCCAATGTGGCCAATACCGGTCAGTACGATCTTCTGTTGGTGGGTATAGGTCAGTCGGTGTATGAAGGTAGCCTTCTGGGCAAGGTGCTTGGATTTACCACCCGCATTATCAACCCCGACAGACTTCTAAACAAGGTGGTAGGTAAAGAAAAACTGTTTGAAGACACACCATTCGACGAAAAAACCCGCAATATACTGTCGAAATGTGAAGTGCCGGTGGGCATCTTAATTGATAAAAGTCTTGGGGCAATAGATCAGGTATTTATTCCTATTCATCTATCTGCAGATGCTCTGCTGTTGCCCTATATACAAAAACTAATCGACAACTCTGAAGCCCGGATTACACTTTGGGATAAGCATCATATCCTGAAAAACAATTCAGAATTTAAAAAACTGGAGGAGAGAGAATCAAACCCGGTACAAATAATTTACGATAGCATTATCAGCCCGGATTTTCTGCAACAAAATGATTTGATGCTGATTAGCCTCAATAGCTGGAAACATTTTGTGGATACAGAAGCTGCCTGGCTGAAACAGGGACCTTCGACGCTAATTATATCAGACCACAGACTCAACTAAGAAATGCAAACACCGAAAAAAGTAACAGTCACTCTGGAACCCCTTCACAAACAACTTCAGGTTGTTGCCCATACTCCCCTCATTGATGTGATTAATGAATTTGGGGTCGAATTTCCCTGTGGAGGTAAGGGTATTTGTGGTGCCTGCAAAGTAAAACTGTTGTCGGGACATATAGAAAAAGAGAAACATCATGCCGATTTTCTGGAGAAGCTCGGTTTGGATGACCACTGGCGGCTTGCCTGCCTGAGCACTGTGAGCGAAGATATAACCCTCGAGATTGCTCAGTGGGAAAATGTGATTCTGGCAGACAACAGCACATTTGAATTCGAGCCACAGAGTGGATTTGGCATAGCTATTGACCTGGGAACCACAACAGTGGTAGCGCAACTGACAGATTTGAGCAACGGAAGCGTAACCGGAGTGCAATCCATCATCAATCCGCAGGCTGTATATGGGGCCGATGTGATGTCGCGCATAGAGACTGCGTTATCGGATGAGGGTGCCCGTACACTCAGGCAATTGATTCGCGATACCCTCATGGGGTTGATTGACGGATTTGTGGATGGGAAAGAGATTGATTTAAAAAAAATTGTGCTGGTAGGCAATACGGCCATGCATCATATTTTCTGTGGGCTGGATGTGAATCCGCTTGCCCGTTATCCCTTTGAATCGCCTTGTTTGGGCTTGCAAAGATTCACTCCGGCTGATTTGGGCTGGAGACTCAATCCGTCTGTTGAGATACTGTTTTATCCATCGCTGGGCGGATTTGTGGGCAGCGACATTTTGGCAGGCATAGTTTCTGCCAAAATTGATAAAAATGAAAAACTGACTGCACTGATTGATCTTGGCACCAACGGAGAGATTGTATTGGGCAACAGAAATGGGATTGTATGTGCATCTACAGCAGCCGGACCCGCATTTGAGGGCACGAATATTTCGATGGGAATGCGGGCTACAACCGGGGCAATTTCTGCCGTTGGCCGCAAAAACAACAGACTGAAGGCACACACCATCGGCAATGTTACACCCCGCGGAATTTGCGGCAGCGGACTAATTGACGCTGTGGCTATTTTACTTGAATTGGGAAGGATAGATAGCAGTGGAGCCTGCGCTAATGAGGAGGAAGAAATCCTGATTGAGTCTCCGGTATCCCTTTCACAGGGCGATATACGAGAGTTTCAACTGGCCAAGGCTGCCATTGCAGCAGGACTTCAGGTGCTTGCCAATACACTAAACAAAACGTTGGAAGATATAGACACGCTTTACATTGCCGGTGGATTCGGTAATTTTATCAATATTGAACATGTGTGCAGCACCGGCTTGATTGAAATAGATAAGAAGAGAATTGTAAAACTGGGCAACAGCGCTTTGCTGGGAGCCAAAATATTTCTCTTTTCCAACGAAGCAGATATTGACAATACAGTAAAGCTTTGCCGGCATGTTTCACTCGATGCAGATGCCGGGTTTCAGGATATATTTGTGGAAAAAATGTTTTTCTGAGCTGAATAATCAGGCCCACAAACGGACAGAAGTGACTTGTGGCAATTGCCGTAAATCGGTAAAAAGATTTTCATAATCGGTTTGAATCTTTACATACACACTAAAGTGGAGATGAGTCAGCTTACTATTCAAATCCTGATCAATAAAAACATCGTGTACCGAAAGTCCGTATTTTGACATAAGTCGGGTGGCTTTTGTTTTGTGGATTTCAAGTCCTTCGAAGGTTAGCGTTATGTTTTTGGCTGTCCACTCCACCATCACCCGTTTTTCGAAATTTGCCAGATTAATCAACACAAAAAGAGTAACAATCGTACCTATCAGAGCCACTGTGTACATGCCGGCACCAATGGCAAGACCCAAAGCCGAGATAATCCAGATAGAGGCAGCGGTGGTCATGCCCCGAATAGCTCCCTTACTCTGAATAATAGCCCCTGCGCCTAAAAAGCCAATGCCTGTAACGGCCTGTCCAGCCATCCGTGTGGGATCAGAGTCGTATACCCCAATAAAAATCTGAGGCAAATAAAGAGAAATCAGCATCATAATAGTGGATCCCACGCAGATAAGTGTGAATGTGCGAAAGCCTGCCGAATGCTTACTCCGCTGACGTTCGAAACCAATAACTCCTCCAACCAGAACACTAAGAACAAGTCTGAAAGCAGAGGTCTCCAGATTCACATCCGTTGTGTTCATCAGATCAATAAAATTATCAAAAATAAGCTGAATATCCATGGTACGAATTTATTTACAGATAACTACAATGCACTTTTTTCCTCCAGTTCGATGGTCAGTTCCGTCCATTTATCCATCTCATAAGATAAACGCTGTTTGAGCTTTGAATGTTCTGTAAACAAACTCACATCGTATCCGCCACTCTGATCCGCCATTTTTTGTTCCAGAGCCTCTATCTCTTTTTCGAGTCGGGCAATCTGTTTTTCAGAGTCGGCCACAGACTTCTCCAGTTTGCGCAACATTTTTGATTGCTCTTTTCGGGCTTCGTAACTCTCCTGCCCTACCGTTTTTACAGCAACTTCATCTGTTGCCGATTTGCGGGGCTGATTGCTCACCTCCAGCTCACGCAGATTATCCATTTTTTTCTTTTGCAGAAATTCGTAAACTCCACAAAGATGTTCTGTAATTTTCTTATTGCCAAATTCATAAACCTTTTCGGCCAAACCATCGAGAAATTCACGGTCGTGAGAAACCAGGATAACTGTTCCGTCAAAATCGCGAATTGCCTCTTTCAGTACATCTTTGGAGCGCATATCGAGGTGGTTTGTCGGCTCATCGAGAATAAGTAAATTGACCGGTTCGAGCAACAGACGAATCATAGCCAGGCGGGTACGTTCTCCACCGGACAAAACCTTTACCTTTTTGTCTGCCGCCTCACCACCAAACATAAATGCGCCCAGAATATCGCGGATTTTTGTGCGGATATCTCCGGTGGCCACATAATCAATCGTATCAAAAACAGAAAGCTCTTCGTTGAGCATTTGCGCCTGATTCTGAGCAAAGTAACCAATCTTTACATTGTGTCCCAGTTTGAGCATGCCGGTGTAGTCAATCTCCTCCATGATGCATTTAACCAAAGTGGATTTACCTTCTCCGTTTTTGCCTACAAAAGCCACCTTTTCGCCCCTTTTTATGGTAAATGAAGCACCACCAAACACCAGATAATCACCGTATTGTTTACTCAGATTATCTGCAATTACCGGATAGTCGCCGGAGCGGGGTGCGGGTGGAAAACGCAGGTGCAGAGAGGCATTATCTTCGTCATCCACCTCGAGGCGCTCAATCTTATCGAGCTGTTTAATCCGCGACTGAACCTGTACCGATTTGGTAGCTTTGTAGCGAAAACGCTCGATAAACGCCTCTGTTTCCTGAATCTGTTTTTGCTGATTCTCAAAAGCACGTATTTGCTGTTCACGCCTCTCGCGGCGTAAAACAACATACTGCGAATACGAAACCTTATAATCGTAGATTCTACCGAGGGAAATCTCGATAGTGCGAGTAGTAACCTGATCAATAAAAGCACGGTCGTGCGAAACCAATACTACCGCATTGGCACGCGAAGAGAGAAACTGCTCGAGCCATTGGATTGATTCAATATCGAGGTGGTTGGTAGGCTCATCGAGCAGCAAAACATCCGGCTGTTGCAAAAGCAATTTAGCCAACTCGATGCGCATGCGCCATCCACCGCTGAATTCTCCGGTTAGTCTTTGCAGGTCGGACCGCTGAAAACCGAGTCCGAAAAGAGTTTTTTCTATCTCACCCTGGTAGTTGGCAGCGCCCATCATCGCGAGCTGTTCATTGGCATGAGTAACCCGATCAATCAACTTGTGGTAATCTTCCGATTCGTAATCGTCGCGTTCTGCAAGTTCCACATTCATTCTTTCGATGCTGTTTTGCAGTTCGAAAATATGACTGAAAGCACACTCAGCCTCCTGCATCACTGTTCGGCTATTGTCGTGATTCATCTGTTGGGGCAGATAGCCAATGGTCATATCCTTAGGTGCACTTATAATTCCCGAGGTTGGGAGTTGAAGTCCGGCAATTATTTTGAGCATGGTACTTTTGCCGGCACCATTTTTTCCGACCAGCGCGATGCGGTCTTTTTTGTTAATTAAATAGGTAATATTGTCAAAAAGCGGAGTTCCGCCAAATTCTACACTCAAACCTTCTACCGAAATCATTCTGTCTCTGTTTTTTCAATTAAAGGCACAAAGATAACCAAAAAAGGCTGAAATAAGAAAAGAAGTAAATATGAGATAAGTAAGGATAGAAATGATTCGGTTTAATAAACAATGTTGTGCGGTTTTTCGCCAAGCAGCTCTGTCACATCTGCCAAAAGTGTTTTCTTCTCTTCGTCACTCATCCATCTGTTTTCGCGAAAGAAGAGGTGCTTTTGAATCTGCATACCACACCATTCGAAGATACGAAAATCGTTGGATTGCGGAATGCAATATGCAATACCTTCCCCCCGGATTATCTCTTCAACAGAGCTAATCAAATTGATTATATTGACCCTCTTGTCGGTCAGCAGTCCGGAGATAGAATCGGGTTGTTCAACAAAAGCAAAACCAGGGGTTAATACAGTTTCCAGATAACTTTTCAGTATAGCAGGCATACCCGACCACCAAATCGGATAGATAAATGTAATAGTTTCGGCCCATCTGATTAAATCCTGCTCTCTTTTCACCAGATTCGCAGAAGCACCTGCGCTTCTGCGCAAAATAGATTTGAACGCAGGATCATACAAATTTCGAATAAGAATCTCTTTGCGGGAAGAGTTAAGTTCTGAGATAAACTTTTGTACAATCTCAGTAGCAAAACAGTTTTCATCCACCAGGCAACAGATCAATAGGTGTTTCATGGTAATCAGATATTGTGTAATGATGCGTGTGTTTCATTTTTCAGAACACAAATATCTGAATATTTACGAAGATAAAAAACAGGAAATCAGACAATAAACACTATTTATATTTAATTAATAGAATAAATTAAACTGTATTCAAATAAACACCATAATTATACTTCAAAAACCCGGTAAATCAAAAAGGCATCACGTCATCTCTTTTATTCATAAAAGCCTCAGATGCATTTGTGGATGGCGATACAAAATCGGGAGCAATCTGCATTTCGGGGTTATTCATTTTCGAGCTATAGGTATTTCCAATGAAATCGGGCAAAGGAATTGCATCATCTTCCGGGTTCTGGAATTTAGCAAATTCGCCTTTGAAACGAAGACGTGCATCACCTACAGGTCCATTTCGGTGTTTTGCAATGATAATTTCAGCCATTCCTATTAAACTATTTCCCTGCTCATCCTCCATAATTTTGTAATACTCGGGGCGGTGAATAAAGCATACCATATCGGCATCCTGCTCGATAGCACCCGACTCACGAAGGTCGGAGAGCTGAGGGCGTTTTCCATCCGGGCCTGTGCCGGTTCTGTTTTCCACACCCCGGTTCAACTGAGAGAGGGCAATAATCGGAATATTCAACTCTTTGGCCAGCCCCTTCAACGAACGTGAAATAATACTTACCTCCTGCTCGCGACTACCATAAGTCATACCACTCGCATTCATCAACTGAAGGTAGTCGATAATGATTATCTTAACACCATGCTCCCGCACAAGTCTTCTTGCCTTTGTTCGTAACTCGAACACCGACAAACTGGGTGTGTCATCCACATACACCGGTGCATCGTTCAGATTTTTTATTTTCACAAACAACTGCTCCCACTCGGCATCACTCAGGCGACCTGTTTTGATTTTTCCGGCCGGAATTTCACAAACATTAGATATCAAACGATTCACCAACTGCACGTTGGCCATTTCGAGAGAGAACACCGCCACGGCATGTCCGTAATCGACAGCCATGTTTTTTGCCATAGAAAGAACAAATGCCGTTTTACCCATGGCAGGACGGGCAGCAATAATAACCAAATCCGATTTTTGCCAGCCGTTGGTCATTTTATCCAGACTATCGAAACCAGAGGGCAAACCACTCATTCCCGACTCCTGATTGGCTGCAATCTGCATATTATCGAGAGCCTCTTTGATGACGGGATTGATTTGAGTAACATCTTTTTTGAGGTTGCGTTGCGATATTTCGAATAACTTTCCTTCTGCTTCCTGCATCAAATCATCCACATCAATCACATCTTCGAATGCTTTGGTCTGGATTTCAGAGGTGAAAGAGATTAACTCGCGGGCAAGATATTTTTGCGCAATGATGCGGGCGTGATACTCTAAGTGCGAGGTAGACAATACTTTGGTAGTAAGCTGAGAAATATAAAATGCACCGCCAACCTGCTCAAGTTCACCTTTTTTACGCAATTGCTCGGTAACAGTAAGCATATCCACCGGTTTCATATTCATAGCCAGATCGACTATGGCTGTATAGATGAGCTTGTGCACATTATCGTAAAAACAATCCGGTTTAAGGATATCACTCACAATCGAGTAGGCATCTTTTTCGAGCATGAGTGCTCCCAAAACTACCTCTTCGAGTTCGCGTGCCTGTGGTTGAAGACGTCCCATTCCCATATTGGGAGCAGCCTCCGGCTTTTTGTTGTATTGTCTGGTTTTCTTTGGCTCCATCATAATTGCAAAATCTTTTTGCAAAGTTACGTTTTTTTGTTGCAAGATACAAGTTATGGGTTGCGGGTTGTGGGTTGTGAGTTACGGGTTACGGGTTACGAGTTACGAGTTACGAGTTACGAGTTACGAGTTACGAGTTACGAGTTACGGGTTACGGGTTACGAGTAGACGGGTAAACTAGTAAACGGGTAGACAAGTAAACGGGTAGACGGGTAAACTAGTAGACGGGTAGACGGGTAAACTAGTAGACGGGTAGACGGGTGGATAGAAAAGTGGTATGCCCATCTCCAACTGCGGAACTCGCACCGCACAACGTATAACGTATAACGTATAACAAAAAAAACGCCCAATTCCACCCTACAATTATGCATTATAAATTATGAATTAAAAAACAGTTTTTGTACTTTTGCATCACGTATGAAAAAAATATTTGCTTTATCGCTGTATATATTGCTGATAACCTCTTTATCTGCTGAGGAAAAAGAGCCGGCTATGGCCATCCGCTCCTGGAAAATTTCGCCCAATCTGGGAAATGAATACCCTGTAGATGTGGATACAATTCCTCTTGACTTTCAACATTTTAGTTCAGTTGATGGTTATCGTTCGCCTCGTGGAAGCCTGGGAAACCTGGGCTCACCCTCCTATTCCAGAATTTTCTTTCTGCAAAAAGAGGCTCCCCGTTTTCTGTTCTCACAGGTGTACGAACCCTATTTTCTGACGGCAGAAAAGGTATCCTATTTCAACACAACAATCCCCCTCACCAACCTGACCTACACATCGGGTGGATCGAGCAACACCAAGGAAGAACGATTCAGGGCTACTTTTTGTGCCAATGCCGGTAAAAAACTAAATATCGGAGCCGATTTCGAAAATATTTACGCACGCGGATTTTATGCTTCGTCGGCTGTGAGCGATATCAGCTACAAATTATTCAGTAGCTACAAGTCGGATCACTACGGATATCATGCTTTTTTCGGTAACAGCAACCTGTCGAACTACGAGAACGGGGGAATACAGAACGATGTATATATAACCAATCCGACCAGCCTGAGTGGAACAAAAAACACATTCGAATCGGTGAATATTCCTGTCAATCTGGAAAAATCGTGGAACCGGATAAATGGTGGTATGGCCTACCTCAACCACCACTACGACCTTGGGTTTTATCGTTCTATAAAAAAAGATACAACCGAAACTAAGGAGTTTGTACCGGTCTCAGGCATTATTCACACATTTCAATACAATACTATTTTCCGTCGTTTTGTAGAAAAATCATTTTCTTCCGATTTCTACCAAAATCACTACATCGATACGTTGGCCACCAACGACACTACGAGCTACAAATCCTTTCAGAATACAGTTGCATTGCGTCTTTATGAGGGATTCAACAAATATGCCGTATTTGGGCTGACCGCCTATTTGCGTAACGAAATACGTAAATATCAGATTATTGACCCGGCTGGAAAATCAAAATACAACCAAAATTCAACATTTATCGGTGCTGAACTTAGCCGGCAGAACAGTAAGATTCTGCAATATACTGCACTTGCTGAAGTTGGAATTCTGGGCGAAGATTTGGGCCAGTTTACCCTGAGCGGTGAAATAAAGACACAGATAAAAATTTTTAAACGCGACCTGATTTTCAAAGCAAATGGATTTATCAAGAATATCAATCCCGGTTTTTATCTGAATCACTATCACTCCAATCACTTTTGGTGGGACAATGCATTCAACGACGAGAGGCGCGTACGCCTGGAGGGTGAAATATCAATTCCGGAGGAGAGATTCTCGTTGAAAGCAGGCGTAGAAAATCTACAAAACTACATCTACTTCAACAACAAAGCTTTACCAACACAGGAGAGTGAAAATATTCAGATTCTGTCGGCATCGGTTTCGAAAGATTTTAAATGGGGAATACTGCATCTCGACAATGAAATACACGGACAATACTCTTCGATGCAAAAAGTGATTCCCCTTCCCGATGTGTCGCTTTACCACAATCTATATCTTCGCGCCAAATTAGCCAAAGTACTCACGCTTCAGGCAGGCGCAGATGTCCGCTATTTCACATCTTATTATGCGCCTGCGTTTCAACCCGCTATCAGTCAGTTTCATACCCAAAGCGAAATTCGCATAGGCAACTATCCACTGGTGAGCGTTTATGCCAATCTGCATCTGAAACGAACCCGTTTCTTCGTGATGTATTATCACGCAAGCGAGAATTTGGTGGAACCCAATTATTTTACAACCCCCCACTACCCTATCAATCCGGGAGGTATGAAAATGGGAGTTTCCTGGAATTTTAATAATTAGGATTTGGTTACGGGTTACGGGTTACAAGTTACGGGTTACGGGTTACGGGTACGGGGTCGGGTAACCGGTTGCTACTTCACCCAATTTTTCGAATAAGGAATCAAATTATCTCCGGTGTAATACAAATCCTCCGACAAGGGCACTCTGATTTTGTAAAGCTTGCCTTCCGTATTGGGAATACTTCGCCCCCTTAACCACGGATTGAAATCTTTTATTTGCAAAAAAGTAGTCTTGTTTTCGGTAGCAAATTTGTAAAGATTATCTACCGTGGTATTCACCAATACCTCGCGACACCGGATGGGTTTATACAATTGATTTGCTTTGATTGCAAAACCGTATTTGTAGGGATTTTCGAAAAATGCTTTTGCTGCCAGTATCCGGAAAACATAACGCGAGGTCTCCTCTACAAGATAAAGGTCGAGGGCAGATTGCCCAAGCTGACGCCCAAGCTCGGCCCGAATGCGCGTAGTACCAATATTGTACGCTGCGGCCACACTTGCCCAGTCTTTGAATTGTGCATACAAATCTTTCAGCATTTTGCAAGCTGCCACCGTCGATTTCTCTACGTGATAACGTTCATCTATCGAATCATTCACCTCGAGCCCGTACATATCTCCGGTAGCAGGCATAAACTGCCAAAGCCCGCCGGCCTTTACAGAAGATACAGCGCGCACATTCAGACTACTCTCAATAACCGCCAGATACTTCATATCTTCGGGAATTCCCATTTGACGAAGTATAGGATCGATAACCGGGAAAAAGCGATTGGCACGCTTTATCAATGTAATGGACGAAGAGTGCATGTAACACATGGCCGATAGCTCACGGTCGAATCTCTCATACATATCGTAACGCGTCAGATCAATTTTTTTTCCACAAAATTCCATACTCACCGGCACCATTGGCGGAGTGGTAAAACTATTAACTTCGGGTATCTCTGCTTTGGCATTCATCTGCGTGGTATCGGCCTGACCGAAAAGCGAAAAACCTCCCGACAAGCAAGAGGTTATCACGATGGCTACTATTGTTTTTTTCATTTTGTCGCTACTCCTTTTTACTAAATACATTTACACTTCCTTTTAATTTATGTTTTACACCATCCGAGCCCGTCGCTTCAAAGATATAAAAATAGACGCCCGGAGTGACATATTTTCCACCAGCTTTTCCATCCCATCCTTTGGCAGGATCTGTCCAATGAAAGAGTTCATTTCCCCAGCGGTTAAATATCCATCCCTCGAATGAAAGAATTGATTTGTACATCACTTTAAATTCGTCGTTTTTGCCATCCCCGTTGGGCGAAAAAGCATTGGGGGCAAGCAACTTTGAATCTGTAATTTCAATATCTTCGTACACCTGACTCGAATCTACGCAACTATTTGCACTGTTGCTCACCAGCAGTCGAACCGAATACTTTCCAAAATTATTAAATGTATATCGCAACTCTTTATCAGGATAGGTGGCCAGGATATTTTTAAACTCTTTGTCTGATGCAATCTGCCAGGTATAATAGGTGGCTACAGGCTCATTGGCATAGGCTTTAAACTCCAAATCCACCGGTGCAGAGCCACCCAGTTCGCCCACTTCTTTGTCTACCTCATTATCCACATCGCGCACCACATGTTTGGCTTCCGATTCAGCTTTTACAGCTTTACCCGGCAATTCGTCCGAAACAATAGTGCGATTAAGTCCCCAAAGCAGAGCAAAACGATCGTCGCCCAGCGAAAAGGTCGTATTTCGAAGTGGTGCTTCTGCAATGCGCGGGTTCGAAACCAGCTCAGAAAGCAGTAACGTTTTTTCTTCATCCACAAACATTTTGGAAGCATCATCAAACTTCATGGTTTTGTATTTGAGCGGGATATTCCGGTTTTTGACAACAAATGAGATGGCCGAACCGGCTGAAATATATTTCATACTGAATTTTGGCGCCACAACATTCAGCAAAACCTCTTCGCATAAATTATCGTTGGCCGATGAAACTGAAACCGATGCTGGCAGGTATTGAGTATAATCGAATAACCATATAAAGTAAGTTTTCGAATCCACAGTCACTCCGTATCCGCTATTTGCCTGAATACCGTTAGACAAGGTTGTCCGATTGCCAATCTGACTTCCTGAAAGAGGGGTTCTGTCGAATGGATTGGTCGTGTACCTAAACCAACTCATCGGGCTACTGCTGTTCGACTCAAATGTGATTGTCGCATTTTCCATGCCATAGAGGATAGCAATTGTATCCACTCCGCTATCGGCATCGGGCGATTCAAACAACACACTCTTTTGGCCACCGCTAACTACAAATTGTTGCGCCTGAATGGCTGTAAAAGAGAATATTAACAACGAAATTAAGAAATATTTTTTCATCTGAATCTGAATTATCTGACTTTATAAACCGCTAATTTTATCCAAAAATAATACAATTCTATTTCATAAAACCCATTTTCACCAAATAATCGGCTCCAAAACTCAAATTCATCCCTTTTTTGGAATAATATTACTAATTTTGCACCGTCAAAAATGTGACAAACCTATCATTCTGAAAAAAACAAAGCTATGCGTACCATTCGTCTTTTTCTTTTCATTTTCGCACTTGTTTTAACCTCACCAACGTGGGCACAACAAACACCCTCATCCAAAGAAACGAAAAATAGCAAAGAATATTACAACTACTTCTTTCATACTGTTGAGCGGGGAGAAACTCTTTACTCCATTGCCACCATGTATGGAGTGACGGTTTCTGCTATTCAGAAACTAAACGGCATTACAGAAAACAGTGTTAAAACAGGAACACGCATCAAAATTCCGCAAACCGTATCGGTTCCTGACGCGCCCAGAAAAAAAAGTTATCAGTACCACACAATCGCGGCAGGAGAAACGCTTTTTGCCGTGGCCCGAAAATACGGATTGACAGTGAATGACCTGATAGAGATGAATCCGGGTCTGACCTCCGAAACATTTCAGATTGGCAAGGTACTTCGTCTGGATGTATCGCTCATCAAAAAAAGTCAGACACAAACAAACGCCGAACCCGAAGACAAATTTTTCGAGTACACCCTGCACAAAAATGAGTCAATTTTCAGCATCTGTCGAAAATTCAATGTATCGACAGACTCTCTAACAATGCTTAATCCCGATATAGCAAAACGAATACAGGAAGGTGGAATAATAAAAATTCCGATAGCAAAACAAGCTTTAGCAAAAAAAGAAAAACCCGACGAGGAAACAGATGAACCAATATCTACCGGCAAGCCTGACGAACCCGCTTCAGCAACGGAAGAGGTGGTAAACCAGAAAGTAAAAGTTGCTCTCCTTCTCCCCTTTCTGCTCGATGCACCTGCCGAAGAAGGCGCCAAACAATCGCGACGGTTTGTGGAGTACTACGAAGGACTTCTTTTATCGGTCGAAAAGCTGAAAATGAGTGGAATATCGATTGACCTGCATGTATTCGATACCGGCAGCGAAAGTAAATCGATTGCTCGCATACTTAAAACCCCTGAGATGGACGATATGCAATTGATTATCGGACCTGTATATAATGCACACATAGCCGAAGCTGCACGTTTTGCGAAAGAGAATCACATCACTCTTGTCATTCCGTTTACATCGAAAAACGAAGAAGTATTGAATAATGCTCAGATATTACAAATCAATACACCACAAAACTACCTCTATTCCGAGGCAATTCAGATGTTTTACAAAAAATTCAGGAAAGATAGAATCGTATTTATCGAAGAGAAAAACAAGCCATCCGACAAAGCCGAATTTATCAGCCTGCTTAAAACAGAACTCAAGCGAAAATCGGTTCCCTTCCAGGTTTTTGCAGTGGAAAACTACGACGAACTCGACCAACTTAGCACCTCTCTTTCGACAGATAAAGAGAACATAATAATACCCACATCGGGCAAAACAGAAGATTTGAGACAATACCTACCCGCCCTCCAAAGCCTGGTGATTAACAAACCGGAATTCAGGGTGTCGCTATTCGGATACCCTGAATGGCAAACCTTTACGAAGGATTATATGGAGGCATTTTACAACCTCAACACCTATATTTATACTTCATTCTATGCCAATACCACATCGGCCGAATTTAAAGAGATAAACTCCGGGTATAAGAACTGGTTTCAAAGAGAAATGATTAATAGCTATCCCAAATACGGACTTCTTGGCTACGATACCGGATACTATTTGCTAAAAGCAGCTGCCACCTCTCAAAACGGACTTGAGAAAAATATCATTCAAAAAAGCTTCAACGGCATACAGTCGGGATTCTACTTTGAGCGTGTCAACAACTGGGGTGGATTAATCAATAAAAATGTTTACCTGATACATTACGGACGGAATTTTGAAATAAGCAAGATTGTCTCCGGTAAATAACAGACTCAACTTCATACACTATATGATGAAATTAAGAAATATAATATCACTCTCCTTTCTCTTTGCTCTTTTGTGTGTAAACCGGGCTCAAAATAATTTTAAGCCCGAAGTCGCATTAGGGATAAACACCAGTATATCTATGTCGAGCGTAAATTTTCGACCCACTATCAAGCAAAATAACCTGCAAACAGTAAATGGTGGTATATCGTTCCGATATATCTCTGAGAAACATTTCGGGCTGATAACTGAGCTGAATTTCGCACAACGCGGATGGAGCGAGGATCATTCAGACACCACTCTGACTTACTCCCGAACACTGAATTACGTAGAGTTACCATTTTTGACCCACCTCTATTTTGGAAATAAAAAAATTCGTTACATTATAAATCTCGGACCCAAAATAGCGTATCTGATTAGCGATAAAGAGAATCGCAATTTTACGGACAACAACACAGATTCTCCTCAACATGGCAAAAAGATAGATAACCGATTCGACTACGGTTTGTGTTTTGGAACCGGATTTGAGCTTCGCACCCCAATTGGTAACTTCATGCTGGAAGGTAGATATCATTACGGCTTGGGCGATATTTTCAGTAACTCGAAAAAAGATTATTTTGCCCGCTCCGCCAATCAGATAGCTCAGGTTTCCCTTACTTATCTCATCGACCTGAAGTAAAATAGCGGCACCGACTCTTATTTTTAAAATAAATGCACCGGAATGTAAACGGCATTCCGGTGCCGTTGCACCCACAAAAAACAGCATAAACAAAAACCGCTCAACAATCTTTTCAGACTATTGAGCGGTTTCTTGTGTCGGGGTGGAGAGATTCGAACTCCCGACCCTCTGGTCCCAAACCAGATGCGCTAACCGGACTGCGCTACACCCCGTTTTTGTTTTGCGATGCAAAGATACGACGAATATTTGATGTACACAACTATTTTTTCATTTTACCGCAAAATATTTTCTCCGAAAACACAAAAAAAGAATCTATTCTTCTAATATACTTTGTGTTAGAGTAGAATATTTTTTTTGAATAATAAGCAAAAAAAATTGGGGGCATAAATATTATTCTGCCTTCAGGTGAAACAAAAAAAGGAATTAAACGTTTTTTAATAGAATAAACAGATAAATATGATCGAAAACGAATACGTATTGGAAAAATTCCCCGGGAAAGGAGGTTGGACATATACGCTGATTCCGGAGATTTCACCGGCATCGAACAATCCGTTTGGCTGGGTAGTAGTAAATGGCAGTATAGATGGATACGAAATCAGGCACTATCATCTTATGCCTTTTGGCGATGGAAGGCTCTTTCTGCCGGTGAAGGCTGCTATTCGGAAAAAAATTGGAAAACAGGCGGGTGATACTGTGCACGTAGTGCTCTCCATCGAAAGCGATACCCCGGATGTACCCGGAGACTTGATGCTTTGCCTCAACGATGAACCTGATTTGCTGTCCAAATTCGAGAAATGCAGTGATGAAACAAAAAAAGCACATATAATCTGGCTTAACTCTGCCCGAAACGATAACGAACGGGTGGAAAGAATTGCGCAATTGATGAATAAACTCATGTAAAGAAAAAGATATGACCGAATTTATAAAAAAAGGAGTCCATGAAATAGGGATCTCTCCCGACGATTTACTGTTTATAGGCGAACAAAAAAGCGAGAGTGTGCACTTATCGCTGTTTCATTACTCGCCGAAAGGCTACGTAGAAAAACAGTTCACAACGATAGCAGAAGCTGCTGAATTTGCGAAACAGGAGGGAGTAACCTGGCTCAATATTGATGGAGTACACTGCACCTCACTGATGGAAGAGATTTCAATTGCATTCGGGCTGGAAAGAATGGTACTTGCAGATGCAATGAATACGCATACCCGACCCCGGTTTCAGGAGTTTGACGATTGTTTGTTTGTAAACATGAAGATGCTGAAAGCAAACGAAACGAAAAATATCAGTGCCGACCAGTTGAGCCTGTTGTTCAACGAGAGATTACTGATTTCGTTTCAGGAAGAAAAAGGTGTGGTGTTTGAGCCCATTCGCGAGCGAATTCGGAAACAACGCCGGAGAATCAGCCACGGGGGAACAGATTTTCTGGCTTTTGCATTGCTGGATGTGGTGATTGACAACTACATTTATGTATTAGGAGAATTTGCAGATGAAATAGAGGTGATTGAGGATAGCCTGTTTAAACGCCCCAACCAGCGTACGATTATTCATATCAAACAGATGAAACAAAAGCTCAACTATATTCGCAGAACTATATTACCGGCCAGAGATATGATAATTACCCTGAACAAATCGGATACAGAATATATAGGAGATGATGTGAACGTACATTATAAAGAGCTGGAAGATAACATAAGACAGGCTACCGAAACCTCTGAAAGCTTCCGCGAGATTTTGAACGATCAACTCAATCTATACAACTCTACGCTAAATAACCGGTTGAATGATACGATGCGTTTTCTGACCGTATTCTCGGTTTTGTTTATCCCGCTTACATTTATTGCAGGGGTGTATGGTACCAACTTCGATAACCTGCCCGAACTGCATTTAACATACGGGTATTATATGATGTGGGGCCTAATGCTGGTTATTTCGGTTACGATGCTGTTCTTCTTCCGGCGAAAAAAGTGGCTCTGAACAGAGAATCATTGCAGGGTGAAACAAATTGACTATCTTTGCAAGCCTAATTTTCTGATTATGATAAAGAACATTATTAAAATGCTATTGTTATTGTCGGCACAGCCAGCCAAGGCGTGGTCTATGATAGCCGACAAGCAAGAGAGCAACGATGAGTTCCTCTCGCGGTTTCTCTATCCATTGATTGGAACAGCTACACTGTGCGCATTTGTGGGGTCGTTTTTCAAAAATGGAGAAACAAACCTGCAGGATGCGCTCAAAGATGCGACCATCATACTTACCAGCTTGTTTGGCGGTTTTTACATGGCTGCCTTTATGATGAAGCAACTGAGCGACTATTTGATGTTGCCTCAAAACAATATTGGGTTTTATCAACGGTATACCGGTTATTGTTTTTCGCTGATTGTAGCGATAACGGCTATTCTTGAACTCTTTCCCGACTTTTTTTTCCTGAAAATTGGTGAGCTTTATATCGTTTATATTATTTTTGAATCGCATGGCAATTTTCTGCAGGTAGAGGAGAGTAAGCGGGTTCGCTTTACGGTGATTGCATCGCTAATTGTGATTGCATCTCCCTTCATCATAGAAACGCTGTTGTACAAATTAATGCCGGGTATGCGGTCTATCTGACCACAAATGGCATCTCTACACAAAAATTATTGAGATTAGCATGAAATCGTCTAACATCGTCATAAAAAATAAACGCGCCAGCTTCGACTACGAATTGATAGATCAGTACGTGGCCGGAATTGTGCTCACCGGTACCGAAATTAAGTCTATCAGACTGGGTAAAGCCAGCCTGGTGGATACATTTTGCTTCATTACCAATGGCGAAATGTGGATTAAAAATATGCATGTGGCCGAATATTCGTTTGGAAGCTACAACAACCACCTGCCACGCCGCGACCGTAAACTGCTACTCAACCGCAAAGAGATAGGAAAACTGCTGAAAGCAACAAAAGATACCGGGTTTACTATTATCGCCAGCAAGCTCTTCATTAATGAAAAAGGACTTGCCAAAGTATTGATTTATACTGCCAAAGGTAAAAAAGAGTACGATAAACGGGACTCTATGCGGGAAAAAGACGACCGCAGAGAAATGGACCGCGCGTTTAAGAAATAGGTTGTACGTTATACGTTGTACGTTATACGTTATACGTTGTACGTTATACGTTATACGTTATACGTTGTACGTTATACGTTGTTCGTTGTGCGTTTTACGTTATACGTTGTACGTTGTGGGTTCTGTACTATTTCTGAGTTTGTTTTCTCGTTTACCCGTTTACTAACACACACATCCAATAACAAATGTCGCCTACCAAAGTAATCCTACGCTCTTTTCAGATAGCGTTTCCGAAGGCCATAAAGACTGGCTGGCTACTGCTGCGCATGATTTTGCCCATCTCATTGGGGGTAAGATTACTGGATTACTACGGGCTGCTCAATTTTTTGGCAGGCTATATTTCCCCGGTTTTTGAATGGATAGGCTTATCGGGAAACACCGCAATTGTTTTTCTTACCAGTATATTTCTGCCACTTTATGCTCCATTAGCCATTATGACTTCAATGGCCATTACCATGCGGGAGGCAACAATTCTCGCCATCATGTGTCTGGTGTCGCACAACATGCCGGTAGAATGCGCCATACAACGAAAAACCGGGTCTTCTTTTATGGGGATGTTTTTGCTGCGGGTAGCGATGAGCCTGATAATGGCCTTTGTGTTGCATCATATTTTACCAGCTGATGGATGGAAACCATGGATTGTATCGACACCGGTCACCCGGGATATGACGGTGCCCGACCTACTCGAAATCTGGTTTTTCACCTCCATTCGTATCTCGTTTTTAATTATTAGTGTGATTACCCTGTTGATGATGCTTCAGCAGATTATGTTGGCATATAAGGTTCTGGATAAGCTCATTAAACCAATAAAACCCGTGATGCGCTTGTTTGGATTGCCCGAAAACACCGGTTTTCTGTGGATGATTGGCAATATTGTAGGATTGTCTTATGGTGGTGCTATCATGGTAGAAGAGGTGAAAGAGGGGCGAATAACCAAAGAGGATTGTAATTTACTCAATCACCATTTGGCTATTTCGCATTCGTTGCTCGAAGATACCCTGATATTTGTGGCAGTGGGTGTATCTGCCGGATGGATTATTTTTACACGCATTTTTTTCGCTATACTGGTGGTGTGGACAGCCCGACTGATTCAGCACATCAAAACCGAAACTATAACTCAGCGCCTGCGATAAACAGGAATTACCTCAAAACCAGCCTCGCCGAGCTGTGTGGCTACCTGCGAAAAGTGCCGCGTGAAACCAAGCATATAGCCTCCCCCACCCGACCCGCAAAGTTTTAATGTATAAAGCTGCGAATTCACGCCCTGCTGCCAAACAGCACGTATGCATTCCGGAATCATCTCGGAGAAATACTCCAGTTGAAAGGCAGACAATTTATGCACCGAATCGTAAAAAGATTCTATTTCCCCCTTCAAAAGCGATTGAATGCAACTGTTATTAAGCGGAATCAATTCATTTGTGATTCGCTCAAAGAAATCCGGTTGAGCACATTTATCCATATACAACCGGACCAACGGTGCTGTCATACCGGGCTTACCACTGTTAATCAGAAAAATGGCATCCTCACTGCTTATTGATCTGCGCGGAATATGAATGGGCGATAAAGTATCTTTGTTTTGGAGAAAAAGCGGATGTTTGAGATAGCAAATTAACGGGTCGATACCCGAACTTGTACCGTGAAAATAGCTCTCTAACAGAGCAAAACAACGTTTGAGCTGCGCAATTTCGGCATGAGACAGGCGGGAATGAGTCTCAATTTTCCCATCCGAAACATACCGCGAATACAAGGCAGAAACCAAAGCACCACTGCTACCCAATCCATAGCCCTCGGGAATGGTGCTCTCGAAATAGAGCCCTTTTCGCAGATCATTCTCCAAACGCCCTACATCAAACCGGCAAAGAAGCTCGCCTCTTTTGTGCAGCGACTGGATGTAACCGGCATATTGTTGTATTTGACTGCCTGATAGCGTTGCCAGTTTGAGATCGGTATAACTCTGCTTATTGATAAACCGCAATTGGCCACTAAACCGCGAATATGGAATTGTGAGCCCCATACTATCCTGAATAATAGTATATTCGCCAAAAAGCATTACCTTGGAATAAAACAGATCTGTTTTCTTTTGTCTCATACTTTCTCATTTATCAAATCTACAGGACCAATGCCCAATCTGTCGAAAATAACACTCTGACCGTTGCAAAGCTGCTTCAGATCCCGTTGTATAAATGAAGTTACCTCTTTCTCTGTTTCGGCCGGATAGAGCAAATGCATATTGGGTCCTGCATCGAATGTAAAATAGACAGGCAAACCACTCTCCTGCCTGAAATTGCGCACACACTCAATAGCCTGAAATGATTCGGGCTTCAACAAAACATATCCAGGCTCGGAACTAAGCATCAGGGCATGAAGCGACAACGCTTCAGCCTCTGCCACCTGCCCAAAGAGACTCCAGTCACCGGATTTGAGTGCAGTAATCACCCTCCCGGTATTGTGATTGGCCTGAGCAATACGGGCTTCGCGATAGGGATGTCGGGTCATAAGCTTATGCCCAACCGAACTGCTTATTTTTTTGCGGTCACCATCCAAAATAAGGATTGAATCGCGAATATGCTGAAAAGAGGGATGCACATATTCATTGAGCGAAATAGCAAATTCGTCGTTTGCCCGCTCCATGGCTGGGTATGCCCCCCAAAGAGACCAACCCGGCCACACAGAGCGACAAGCACTCCCCGATCCCAGCCGGGCCATGCACGAAACCTGCTCTGAATCAGCAGCACTATTGCCTGTCAATCGTTTTTCAATATCTGTGAGACAAAATGCCAAACAGGCCATTCCACTGGCAGAAGAAGCTATTCCGGATGAGTGCGGAAATGAGTTGCTGCTATGGATGGTGAGATGAAAAAACTCAAGCCATGGGAATGAGGGTAAAACCCGGCGCAAAAACTGCTCTATTTTTGGCCGGAATGAAGGTATTTGTATTCCATCCAGAAAAAAATCGAATGACAAATCCTGTTTTGTATCGTCGAACCGAAATCCGACAGTGGTAGTAGTTCGGGATACCTCGAGAGAAAAGCTGAGAGACGGATTAAGGGGTAACTGCACATCGCGTTTCCCCCAGTATTTGACAATAGCGATATTAGAGGGAACACTACGACTTACCACACCTTCGGTTTGTTGATATATTGGTTTGCTCATCTGTTAGTCAAAATTATTTCTTTCAGGTTAAACACCGTTTCGAGGCCTCTGGTTTTGAAATAGGCTCTTATTTTTTCTTCGGACCAGTGGCTACAGGCCATTACAAAATCGCCACCCCAGGCTCCAAGCGATTTTACAGCACCTTCAAAATCGGGGAAAAGCAGGCTCTGAACCGGAATCATACCGGTCAGGTTCCCTATTATAGTTTCGTGTTGGGTTATCCATTCGCAAAAATCATCAACAGAGTCACAGGAACATACCTGATTTGTCAACTCCGAGATTTGACGAATAGCTGAGTCCGGAATCGAGTTGGAAAAGCTGAACGCAGAAATAGCCTTTTGACTGCTTTGCTTTTTACCCAAATAGATAAACCACAATTGATCCCCAAAAGATGGGCAAAAAGGGGCGGTTGTTACTTCTGTTTTCTCATTTGCTTTGGAATAGTAAATAGCGGATGTTGCACCGGCACACGCAATGTCGTATCCCGAACCACCGAAAGTTTGTTGCAGCAATTTGTATGGATCAATCTCCAACCAACGGCTCAGGTTACTGATAAACGTAGAACTACTACCCCATCCCCACTCAGGATTAAACTCCAGAGTAGTGGTAATCTCTTTTCCTGACAGAAAGGCGGGATTTTTCTCAGAAAGAGCAAGCCCCTTTCTGAGAATATCATCCAACCGCAAAGATTTTTTTTTATCCGTGGTCTGAATAATTCTCCCCGAAGTATCCCACTCACATGCGAACCAAATACCACCGGGCCTCAAAGCACGCCAAACCAATCCCGCCGAGTCAGATTGGGATACAGACAAAGTTTGCCCGTAACGAAGCGGAAGCGCCAATGCCGTAGCACCGTGTAATACGGTATATTCGCCCGAAAGAAGCAATTTACCGTGTGAATAATAAGAGTTTGTATTTGTCTGTTGTATCATATCGAACGTAATTGGCCGATAAACTCCTTCACGGCAGTAAAACTAACTGTTCTGTGCTGAAAGTAATCCAGCACCACCCGCTTCTCATTTTCGGTTGCCTGCAGGGTTTGCAGTATATTGGTGAGGTGCAGCTTCATATGCCCCCGCTGAATACCGTGCGTAATAAGCGATGATATTGCCATAAAATTATTGGAAAGCCCCACAGAAGCCACAATCTGCATCAGTTGGCGGGCATCGGGCTGCTGCAAAATACGCAGCGATAATGCAGCCAAAGGATGATTACGGGTAAGCCCCCCCACTGTTCCCAACGCCAGAGGAAGCCGCAAGGTATAATGAAATCTGTCATTCACCGAAATCTCAGTCAGACTGCGATATCCATTATGCGAGGCGGCATAAGCATGCGCCCCGGCTTCTACTGCCCGAAAGTCGTTGCCTGTGGCCAAAGCAACAGCATCTATTCCATTCAAAATACCTTTATTATGAGTTACAGCCCTGTATATATCGTTTTGGGCTACCTTCACTGCCTGTTCAAAACGTTGAGCAAATTCTCCTGCAGAATAATTTCCGGCAATACCGGCAAGCTCTTCAACGTCGCACTCCACCGAACACTCTACCAAACAATCGGGTGTATAATTGGACAAAATGGACATACTAATTTCGGCCACCTTATTAACGTCTCCTTTTTGATTCAGAATGAAACACAACTCAGGCGCCATCAGCTCCAGACAACTGTTGATAAAGTTGGCCCCCATGCTATCCACCGTCTGAAACTCAACCCGCAATTGCCAGGTGTTTTCCACACCCGGGATTGGAAAAAAATTCATTCCGGTAATACCACCACCCCGCTGTTGCATCGCTTTCGTTACAGCAGTTGTCACACGAGGCAAAATAATCTTCAGTTCGGGCAAACAGGCTCTGAGCTCCTCGTCGCTACCGTTGTATGTAAAAATAATCTGCCCAACCTTAACCGTGTTTAAAATCTGTGCCTGAAAACCACCCCGTTGAGCCCAGAAAGCAGCACCCTTTGCAGCGGCTGCAACCACAGAGCTCTCTTCGGTGACCATTGGCACTACGTATTCGCGACCATTTACCACAAAACCCGGTGCCACTCCATAGGGCAGAAAGTAGTTCGACAGGGTATTCTCTGAAAACCCATCAAACACAGCCTGATTTGTGGGATGCAAAAAACGGTTGAGCAACATGCGCTCAGCATCGTCGAGTCCGCAATGCAGGGAAACTGCGTCCATCTTCTCCTCACGGGACAATTTTGAAAACCCGGGTATCATAATACACCAATATTACGGGCAATCACAGTATGCAAAATTTCGGATGTACCCTCTCCTATTTGCAAAATGCGCTGATCGCGGAAAAATCGTTCTATATCGGCCGTTTTAAACAAACCTGCACCTCCGAAAATCTGAACAGCCTGATCGGCCACCTCTTTGGCTATTTCGGAACAATAAAGTTTACTCATAGCAGCCTCTTTGGTAAATGGCAATCCTGCCTGCTTTAGCCGGCAGGCATTGTAGAGTGTATTGCGGGCCAGTTCTATCTTCAGAGCCATATCTGCCAGTTTAAACTGTATAATCTGATTTTTGCCCAACGTTTTTCCAAACTGTTCGCGCGAATTGGCATAATTCAAAGCCATTTCAAAAGCACCCTGAGCAAGCCCGAGCCCCATTGCCGCAATAGAGAGCCGACCTCCGTCCAGCGTCTTTAGCATATTCTTCAGACCGTTGCCTTTTTCGCCCAAAAGATTTGAGGCAGGAATAGACACACCATTGAATGCAATACGTGCAGTATCTGATGCACGCCACATCAGCTTACCGGTCATTCGTTCGGGTACCACACCCGGTAAATTTTTCTCCACCAGGTAGGTCGAAAATTCAGGCTTTCTATCGTCGTTTTGTGTAACGGCCAACACGGTATATCCCAGCAACAAATTGTTTGATCCATTTGTAATGTAACGTTTTTCTCCGTCAATAATAATCTGATTTCCCTCTTCCCTGGCAGAAGTTTTGGCACCACGGGCATCACTACCGGCTCTCTCTTCGGTAAGGGCAAAAGCCCACAAAGCTTCGCCAGTACAGAGGGTTGGAACCAGATTTAGTCGCTGCGCTTCGGTACCAAAATGGTAGATGGGCGCAATGCCCAAACTGTTGTGTGCCGCTACGGTGGCGGCTTGCGAGGCGTCAACCCGGGCGATTTCTTCGATTGCAATAATATAGGAAAGCGTATCTAACCCCTGCCCACCATACTCGCGGGGTATATCAATGCCAAACAATCCGGCCTCTCCCATTTTTCGTGTCAAATCAACCGAGAAAATTTCTTTATCATCCAACTCTGCCGCCAGAGGCTTTATCTCCGTTTCGGTAAATAATCTTATTTTATCTCTATATTCCATTTTGTAGGTTTTACGTTATAAGTTTTATGTTTAAAGTTGTAGGTTGTAAGTTTTAGGTTTAGGTTTTAGGTTGTAAGTTTTAAGTTGTAAGTTGTAAGTTGTAGGTTGTAGGTTTCGAACGACTCGTTTACCTGTCTGCCCGTTTACCCGTTTACCCGTTTACTCATTTACCCGTCCACTTGTAACTTGTAACTTGTAACCCGTAACTCGTAACCCGTAACCCGCAACCCGCAACTATACCAACTCCAACAACAACTCATTGCTCCTCACATGAGTGCCACCTGCTGTATGTATGCGATTCACCACAGCATCTCGCCATGCAGTAAGGTGATTCTCCATCTTCATTGCCTCTATCACAAGCAGGGTATCTCCTTTTCTGACACTCTCTCCTTCGGCAACAACTACACGCACCACATGCCCCGGAATAGGTGCATATAAGTGAGTTCGGCTATCGTCTGACAAATCCTGTCTGACTGGTTCGCAAGGTGGAAGCCAGTCTGCAAACCGCAAATCGTAATTGAGCCCTTCGTATGCCACCTGAAACAGATGGTCGGAAACAGCATAAGGCATTCTGCAAACCTCTTCTCCACATAAAAAACGGATACAATCATCCGTCTTTTCACTATTGCAAACAGTAAACAGATGTCCGTTGCTGTTGATTTTCAGAACACTTGCATTCTGACTGTAACCGACGATGCATATTTTATTATTCCGGATTATTTTTATCTCAGGGATAAGTCGCCGGTATCCCGCCCTACCTCCCGGAGCAGGCAACAACTTATAAACCAAAGCCGCAGCCACCACAGCATCGGGCAATTCGTCCCCGGAAGTGCCACCCCGATAGGCATGAGTTTCGCAGAAGCGGGTAGAATAATGCCCCCCTGCAAATGCCGGCTGTTGCAGAATCTCCAATAAGTAGGGAATATTATGCAAAATTCCGGTCAGGGTGGTCTGCTTCAGCGCCCTGATTTGTAAATCGATAGCCAGATTACGAGACGGTGCATGCGAAATAACCTTTGCCAGAAGGGGGTCAAATCCGGACAATATCTCTGTCGGTTTATCAAAAAAACACTCCGTTCTGCAAAGAGAAGAGAACGAAACGGCAGTCACCCATCCCGGCGAAGGAGCGAACCCGTTAGCCGGATCTTCGGCACAAAGGCGCGTCTCAATAGCATGCCCACACATCAGAATTTGCTCCTGCTTATAACTTAGTGGCAAACCGGCGGCAATCCGAATCTGCTGCTCCACAATATCGATTCTGGTAATCATTTCTGTCACCGGATGTTCGACCTGAATACGGGTATTCATTTCCAGAAAATAATGATTCCCCCTTTCGTCAACCAGAAACTCCACAGTGCCCGCGTTTTCGTAACCAATAGACTTTACCAACTTCAGGGCATCGCGGGTGATATTCTCCCGTTGCTCAGCATTGACAGAAGGCGATGGCGCCTCCTCCACAATCTTCTGAAAACGGCGTTGAACAGAGCATTCACGCTCAAACAGATGCACCGTGTTTCCATATTTATCGGCCAGAATCTGAACCTCTATGTGGCGGGGTTCCGCAATATATTTTTCGGCATAAACACGGCAATCGCCAAAATTGCGCAGCGATTGGGCAGCTATTACCGGCAGTTGCGCCTTAAGCTCATCGGGCGTATATACGACTGTCATACCTTTTCCTCCTCCACCCATTGATGCTTTGAGCAAGAGCGGATAATCAGCACCATCTGCTTTTTGGATAATCCCGTCGGCATCGCCCTCCAGTGCCGGAATGAGTGGAACACCGGCAGCCATCGCCACCCTGCGCGACTCCATTTTATCTCCCATGAGTTGCAAATGGCGTGCAGATGGTCCTACAAAAATGAGTCCGGCATGACTGCAAGCATTAGCCAGATTTGCATTTTCGGACAAAAAACCATAACCAGGATGGACAGCATCGGCACCAAAAAACGCAGCACCGCGCAAAATAAGCGGTATGTTGAGATAAGTATCCTGTAACGAACCCGAAGGAATCAGATAAACCTCATCGGCCAATGTAGCCGGCAAAGTATTACACTCGGCCTCTGTGAGCATCACAACGGTGCGAATTCCCATTTTGTTGGCCGTGCGAATAATACGTACAGCAATTTCTCCGCGATTGGGAATAAATATTTTGTGTGGTACCATCGCCTGTTATATCTTAGTTAATTTTTCATTATTTCTCCTTGCTTCGGCAATCACACTTGTGCAATAGCTCATCAATCCGGTTTTATCTCCTTCGGTTATGCGGTTAATTAACTGTTTGGTTTGATTGACACCCCAAATGGGATTCATTTTAATCAGGTCCAAAATCTCAGTCAATCGATTTTCACCCTCTCCATCTGCCACCACATCGGTTACCAAACCGGCATTGAAAGCTTGATGCACTGAAAATTTCTCACCGGTGAGCATCATCCGGCGGACAAAAGCCTGATTGCATTTTTTCAGCACAAAAGGGGCAATAGTAGCCGGTACCAATCCGAAACGCACTTCGGGAAAAGCCATTTTGGCCGATTGTTCGGCGATGACAATATCTGAGCAAGCCAACAGCCCCAGGGCACCACCCAAAGCACCACCTTCCACCAGACTGATAACCGGGATACGAACCTCCGAAAGTCGGGTGTAGAGTGTATAAAACAGTTCTGCATCGCGAATATTATCCATCTTTGATTGAGAAACGCCCTTTTTCATCCAGTCCAAATCGGCACCTGCGCAAAAGAAACCACCATCGCCACTGATTACCAAAGCCCGAAAACCAAAGGAATCATCCAGAGTCTCAATCAAAGCAATTAGTTCTGTAAGCATCTCCTCGTTGAGTGCATTTTTTTTTGCCGGATTGCAGAGTCGCGCATAACATACACCCAACGATATTTCTATCCGAATCATTTTAAAAGACTCATATCCTGAATATTCCATATTGCGCCTGTTCTATTGATTTCAAACTAAAAATTGCCAATGCATCCATCACGATATCCCGTGTTTGAGCGGGGTCGATAATTCCATCGTCCCACAACCGGCTTGTGCTATACCAGGCAGAACTCTCTTCTTCGTACTTCTCTGTAATTATTTGGTGCAACTGTGCCAGTTCTTCGGCCGATGCATGGCCCTGCTCCCGCTTTACCGACACCAGCACGTCGGCTGCCTGACGAGCTCCCATCACTGAGATGCGGGCATTGGGCCACATAAACAGAAGCCGTGGATTGTATGCCCGACCAGCCATTGCGTAGTTTCCTGCACCGTAGGACCCGCCGATAACCACAGTCATCAATGGCACTGTAGAATTGGCGAGGGCATTCACCATTTTGGCGCCATCTTTGGCAATACCACCGTGTTCAGCTTCCCTACCCACCATAAATCCGGTGATATTCTGGAGAAAAAGCATAGGCACCTTTCTGGCATTACACAGTTGTATGAAATGGGCTCCTTTTTGAGCCGATGCCGAAAAAAGAACTCCATTGTTGGCCAAAATACCCACTGGATAACCGCCTATGCTGGCAAACCCGGTGACCAGTGTTTCGCCATAACCGGATTTGAATTCGTGAAACTCGCTGCCATCGACCAGGCGCGACAGAATTTCGCGGACGTCGGGCCACGGCGAGTTCCCGGCCGGAATGAGCGAATACAGCTCGTGGGAATCGAAAAGAGGTTTTTTGAATTCGGGGGATGGAGCGGGCGTAAAAGGGATAGACTGAATGATGTTGCGACAAATGTGCAGGGCCTCCGTATCGTTTTCAGCCAGATGATCGGCCACGCCCGATATGGTAGTATGTACACGACCACCACCCAGTTCTTCGGCTGTAATCTCTTCGCCTGTGGCCGCTTTGACCAGTGGTGGACCGGCCAGAAATATTGTACCCTGCTCTTTTACGATGATGGTTTCGTCGCTCATGGCCGGGATATATGCCCCTCCGGCAGTACACGAACCCATCACAATGGCAATCTGAGAAATATTCTGAGCCGAGAGTCGGGCCTGATTGTAGAATATACGCCCAAAATGCTCACGGTCGGGAAAAACCTCTGACTGGTCGGGCAGAAATGCGCCACCTGAATCGACGAGATAGATGCACGGGAGTCCGTTTTGTGCGGCAATCTCCTGTGCACGCAAATGCTTTTTGACGGTTATTTTGTTGTATGTTCCCCCCTTTACGGTGGCATCGTTGGCAATCAGCATTACAGGTCTGCCGTGCACACGACCAATTGCAGTAATGATTCCTGCCGAAGGAAAAGCATTGTCGTATTGTCCCCAACAGGCAAGAGGAGATAGTTCGAGTAACGGCGAGTCTCTGTCGACCAACCACTCTATGCGCTGGCGGGCCGTAAGCTTTCCGCGCAGGGTATGTCGCGACACAGCTTTTTCGCCTCCCCCTTTTGCCACCAGATGGAGGCATTCCTGAAGATAAGCCAGTTTATTTATATTATGTTCGCGGTTTTGCCGGAAGGATTCCCGTGCAAAATCCAGAGTCGAATTTAGAATAAACATAAATTGAGTTTACCGGTAAAACCGAAAACCGGCTTCGAATGTTCATCTTTTGGCGACGATATGGGTGGTAACTTCTGCGCGAGGGATGCGAACGGAGAGCCCACAGCCCGGTATTTCCGGGCGAGGACTCGCAGTGGACAGCCCGACCCGAGTGAGCGAGGGGCGCGCCCAAATGATAAAAAAATAAAATGGGAGAATCTCTTTTGATTGTCGAATAAATTGATGAAATTTGTGCACGTAAATAAAGTTAACTCTAAAAAACAAGGTATATGAATTTTAAAGGATTGATAATTGGGCTGGTAACATTTATCATTATAGGAGTTTTTCATCCGTTGGTGATAAAAGCAGAATATTATTTCGGAAAAAAGAGTTGGGTAGGCTTTCTGGTAAGCGGTATATTGTTTTCGGTACTTTCGCTTTATACGGAAGATTTGGTTTCGATATCGTTTGGAGTGCTTGGATTTTCGTGTTTCTGGAGTATCATGGAGGTTTTTGAGCAGGTGGAACGTGTGAAGCAGGGGCGTTATCCGAAGAATCCGAAAAGAAAATATGATTGATAATGCACAATTGGGTTTGCGAATGGTAAAACATAAAACTTAAAACTTAAAACCTATAACTTAAAACTTATAACCTATAACTTAAAATGAAACAACACAATTTACTTGGTTTAGGCCTGGCACTACTCTTTACAGCCTCTGCTTTGACCACAAAAGCAGAAGACAAATATGCCAAAGCACACATTGTGATGCATTCGAAGGATACGATGAATATTTATGTAAAATCGACTAGCCTTTATGAGTTGCAGAACAGACTGGAATACAAAGATGCATTCGGGAAAATACATGTGTTGACCCCCAATGATGTGAAGAGTTTTTATTTTGTAGATAAAAAAGACACAACCTGGTTTGAAAGCAAACGTGGTTTGAACCTTGGTTTTCTGGAGAATGACGAGAGAAGTGTATACTTTATGATGAGAGTTTCGAAAAATCATGTACCACTCTACTATTTTGTGAGAGCAAAGAATAAACGGGAGGGATTTGATGAATATACGCAGTATTCGCCTAATTATCTGGTTTTTTATGAATCTGACTGGTATGTGATGACAGAGACAAACTATACCTCAAAATTGATAAAACTATTTAAAGTGCTGAAGTTGGGATTGGGGTATGATGTATTGATGGATTTTGAAAAACTGGAGCGTGATATTAAACGGGATAAGTATAAGTTTGAGGAAATTCCCGAAATTTTCGAAAAGTATAATTCGATTTACCAATCGCAAAACGTACGATAAAAAGAGAATCCATTAAAAATGAAAAACGCGCCGGGTTTTCTCCGGCACGTTTTTCGAGAATGGTATTTAGTATTATTTTTTGCTTGAAACAAATATAAGAAAATTATCCGAATATACATCAAACGCCGGACAAGTTATAACATTATTTAACCTCCACCCTTTTTGTGGGCTCAAATTCGGCATTTCTCTTATCTACCTGACGAACAAATTCTTCTGCCATATTCCTGAAAGCCAAACCTGTAAGTGAGTTTTCGCTAAGTGCAACCGGCACACCTTTGTCCCCACCTTCGCAAATGCTTTGCACAATAGGTATCTGCCCCAATAGCGGAACACCTATCTCTGCCGCTAAACGCTTTGCTCCTTCTTTGCCAAAAAGATAGTATTTGTTTTCGGGCAGCTCTGCCGGTGTAAACCAGGCCATGTTTTCGACCAAACCCAATACCGGCACATTGATTTTCTCACTTCTGAACATATCAATCCCCTTACGGGCATCGGCCAAAGCAACCTCCTGCGGGGTGGAAACCACCACTGCGCCAGTCACAGCAAGCGTCTGCACTATCGTGAGGTGAATATCGCTGGTGCCGGGTGGCAGGTCGATCAGGAAGTAATCGAGTTCGCCCCAGTGTGCGTCGCCGATAAACTGCTTGAGGGCACTGCTGGCCATTGAGCCACGCCAGACTATGGCGTTGTTTTTTTCGACAAAAAAGCCGATAGAGAGCATTTTAACGCCGTATTTCTCGGCCGGAATAATGAGGTCGCGACCATCGATATGTTCCAGATGCGGACGGGCATCTTCTATGTCAAACATTTTGGGCTGCGATGGGCCGTAGATATCGGCATCGAGTAGCCCCACTTTGTAACCCATCTGAGCCAGCGAAACGGCCAGATTGGCCGATACGGTGGATTTGCCCACTCCCCCTTTGCCGGATGAAATGGCAATGATATTTTTTACCTGCGGCAATAATTTTGCCGGTTCGGGACGGGCAAGCTGTTTAGCCTTAGCCGTAATATTTCCCTTGATTTCCACAAAATCGCCTACGTAGGTAAGAATGGCTGTCTCGGCAGCCTTCACTACCGACTTGATAAAGGGGTCGTTGGGCTTTTCGAATATCAGCGACAACGTAACCTTATTTCCATCAATGTGAATATCCTCTTCCACCATTTTGGCTTCGACGATATTGATTCCGGTACCCGGATAGCGCACATGACTGAGCGCGTCTAAAATAAGTTTGGGATATAGTGCCATATTATTCGGTTATTTTTTTTGAGGTATCACTTCGTCTTCCCCGGTTGAAACTGCGGTAACTGTCGTACTCAATCTCCTCTTCGGGTTCAATCCAATTATCTCTATGCTCACAAACAAATTGAATATATTTTATGTTCAACCCCCTGTCGAGCCACTGTTGTTCGTAAAATGTACGAATAGAGAGGATAGAATCGACAATATCGGAATGGTACAAATCGTCGGTACACCGGATAACGGGCAGCTGGTTGGCTTCTACCATCAGACGGGTGTAGGTAAACATAAAATTGCTGTCGGACTTGAGGTGTATAATTCCGTTTTGAGCCAGTATCTGCCTGTACAACTGCATAAAACGGGTTGAAGTTAGCCTTTTACGTACCTTTTTCATCTGGGGGTCGGGGAAGGTAATCCAGATTTCGGAAACCTCGCCATCGGCAAAAAAGTGATTGATCAGTTCGATGTCTGTGCGGATAAACGCGACATTGGCAAGGCCACTCTCCAGGGCGTCTTTGGCTCCGGTCCACATGCGTGCTCCTTTTACGTCTACACCGATAAAGTTTTTTTCGGGATACATGCGGGCAAGACCAACGGTGTATTCACCTTTGCCACAACCGAGTTCGAGAACTATTGGTCTGTCATTTTTGAAAAACGTTTCACCCCAATTTCCCTTCATAGCAAATGGCTCCTGATTCAACTCTGCAAAACTATGCTGGAAGACATGCGGATAGCTATCCATGTCGCTAAACTTCTTTAATTTATTCTTTCCCATTCTTGATTGGTAAATTTATTTTCGGCTGCAAAAGTACAAGGAATAATGGTGTGTAAAAAATTTGTCCCAAAAAAAAGGTGCAAACCAGCTAACAAAGTGCTCTTTTTCTTTTTTCACACACAAAGCAGATTGAGTTCTGTACGAAACCGAAATTAAAGACGTAAATTTGCATCCTCAAAATCGAACAGAGAATATATGTCGGAAAACAAATCTATTTATATAAAAGGTGCACGGGTCAATAATCTGAAAAATATAGATGTAGAGATTCCGCGCAATCGTCTTGTTGTAATTACCGGTCTGTCGGGTTCAGGAAAATCATCGCTGGCCTTCGACACCTTGTATGCCGAGGGACAACGCCGCTACGTAGAGAGTCTATCGTCTTATGCCCGTCAGTTTTTGGGCAGAATGAGCAAACCCGAATGCGATTTCATCAAAGGAATCCCTCCTGCAATAGCCATAGCACAAAAGGTAAATACCCGAAATCCACGTTCTACCGTGGGTACTTCTACCGAAATATACGACTATCTGCGGTTACTTTTTGCCCGAATTGGCAAAACAATATCACCCGTAACCGGTGAGCTTGTCAAAAAACATTCAGCCCAGGATGTAGTAGAAAAAATGCTCTCCTACCCTATGGGCACACGTCTGGCTGTATTTTGCGAAATTCATTTACCCGAAGACCGGGATATGCGGATGCATCTGGATGTATTGATGAAACAGGGCTTCAACCGTATCGAAAGCGAAGGCTCGTTTTACCGGATAGAAGAAGTACTGCAGAACGAAACCCTGCTGGCCCGGGATAATATGCTGCTGTTGATTGATCGTCTGTCTGCCTCGGCCGAACAGGATACCATCAGTAGGTTGACAGATTCAGTAGAAACAGCCTTTTTCGAGGGTCACGGCAGTTGTTGTGTGAAATTCTATTCCGAAACAGGCGAAGAAAGCCTGTTGTTTTCGAAACGTTTCGAGGCAGACGGAATTGTATTCGAAGAGCCCAACGATATGATGTTCAGCTTCAACAGTCCGGCAGGAGCCTGTCCGCGCTGCGAAGGCTTCGGGCGGGTAATCGGTATAGACGAAGATTTGGTAATTCCCAACAAAGCCCTGTCGGTATATGAAGATGCCGTGGTATGCTGGAAGGGGGAGAAAATGGGCGAATGGAAAAACGAATTGATTTTCAACACCGACAAATTTGATTTTCCGGTGCATCGTCCCTACTATCAACTGACTCAGGCCGAAAAAGATTTGCTGTGGAATGGCAACAAATATTTCGAGGGAATAAATAGTTTCTTCCGGATGCTGGAAGAGAATCAGTATAAGATACAATACCGCGTCATGCTGGCCCGCTACCGCGGAAAAACGGTCTGTCCCGATTGCCGGGGCAGTCGGCTGAAACCCCAGGCCGGATATGTAAAAATTGCCAACAAAACCATCAGCGAACTCGTTATGCTACCCATTCACGAGTTGAAGCAGTTTTTTGAAGAGCTGCAAATCAGCGAACACGACCAGCTGATAGGCAAACGATTGCTCACCGAAATACGAAACCGAATACAGTTTATGCTCGACGTGGGTCTGGGATACCTCACACTCAACCGGCTCTCGGCCTCTCTTTCGGGTGGTGAGAGTCAGCGTATCAACCTCTCTACCTCATTGGGTAGCGGTTTGGTTGGTTCCCTCTATATTTTGGACGAACCAAGTATCGGGCTGCACTCGAGGGATACCGATTTGCTGATTGGCGTACTGCGCAAGTTGCAGCAAATGGGCAATACCGTGGTGGTGGTAGAGCACGACGAAGAGATAATACGGGCTTCTGACTACATCATTGATATTGGCCCCGATGCCGGACGACTGGGGGGTGAAGTCATCTACCAGGGCGATGTAAATGCGCTTGAAAAATCATCAGGTAGCCACACTGTACGCTATCTCACCGGCGAAGACAAAATAGAAGTGCCTGCTTTCCGACGAAAATGGCGAAACTCGATTCAAATGAAGGGCGTAGGTCAAAATAATCTGAAAGGTATTGATGTAAAATTTCCGTTGAATGCGCTAACGCTGGTAACCGGAGTCAGTGGTTCTGGTAAATCATCGCTCATACGGGATGTTCTGTATCAGGCCGTACGCAAATACTTTGAGCCGAATGGCGAGAAGAATGGTATTTTTACCGAAATGAGTGGCGACTTACATCTGTTGCATTCAATCGAGTTTGTAGATCAAAACCCGATTGGGAAATCGTCACGATCAAACCCGGCAACTTACCTGAAGGCATACGACGAAATCAGAAAACTCTATGCAGACCAACCGTTGTCGAAGCAATTGGGATTTACCCCGGCTCACTTCTCCTTCAATGTAGAAGGCGGTCGATGCGAAGAGTGCAAAGGCGAGGGCACCATCAGTGTAGAGATGCAATTTATGGCCGATCTTACCCTCGAATGCGATGCCTGCCACGGCAAACGATTCAAACAGGATACACTCGAAGTGGAATATCGGGGCAAAAGCATTTTCGACATACTCGAACTGACAGTGGTAGAGGCAATCGAATTTTTCGGCGAAACAAAAGGTTCGACCGAAAAGAAGATTGTAAAACGACTGCAACCTCTTCTCGACGTGGGGCTCGGATATGTCAAACTGGGACAATCATCGTCCACGCTATCGGGGGGAGAAAATCA